>MDTA01003835.1_pt1 | contig 10991 bp, 38 predicted proteins | sample 811151 | NCBI WGS metagenome assembly MDTA01 (sample SAMN05326648, study PRJNA326480) | marine metagenome | isolation source: seawater | place: Indian Ocean: South | collected 2010 | reverse complement strand
TCAACTTAAAAATAACAGGAATGTCAATCCTATCGTTGAAATGATAACCCGAAACTCTATGGGTTTGAATAGACCTATAAGTAAATTTTGTTTGATTCATTATTTACTTCCTCCATTTATTTGGTCTAATTGGTTTTCTCTGAATTGTCTATCCATAGCTATTTTAATTTCGTCATCAATTAAATCTGTTATTCTGCTGATGTCTTCTATTTGAGTGTCAAAGTACAAATCTAGCAAATCTGCTATTTGATCTGCACATTCATACATTCTATATTGAAATCCACCATTTTGGGGAACTCTAAAGGTAATTTTCTCTGTTATATAATTCATCATGCAACCACATTAGACTTGTTCTTGAACATTGTCAACGCTTAAATTCATATAATCTGACAAAGGTAAATCATCTTCCTTGTGTTCGATTGCCACATTAATCTTAGGAAAATCTTTATCGCTAAAAATGAAACTGACAGGTTGTCCGTTTTTAAGATCAGAAATTTCTTCGTCAGTTATTCCCAAGGAAATACTATACTCTTTTTGAATTGGATTCATTGTTGATTGCCTTATGCACCCTTCTATCGTGCTATACCCTTTGGGTAAACTCATTGAGATAAATTCCCTCTCCAATTAATTCGTCCTCAGTAAACTCTCTTGGTTCTTCCCATTCTTCGTCATGCAAGAAGTAAGTTCCTGTGAAACTATCGTAATAAAATTTCTCTTCAACTGAATCAAAATCAAAAGACATTTGGTCTTTATGGTAAACTATTTCTTCTGTATCATTCATGCGTAAACTCTATTCTACTTCTGATTCTTTGTCAAGCCCCAATTCTTCTACTTTCCATTTAAATAGATCAGAGTCTTGATCCATTTGGAAAAAGTAATCCTCTGCGACATAGGCTTGCAAGTCTGCCAAAGACATAGTTTCAACAATTTTTTCTGCAACTAATTGCATATTATCATCTGTATATTCCATTATGAAATCTCCAATCTATAATATCCGTTCTCTATTTGCTCTTCTTCGGTTAAAGATTCAAGACCCAAATATTGCTCATAAACCTCACGAATGTAATCTAAAGGTTTACCAATATAAAATGTAGGCTTATATTGTTCACTAGGATCATCAAAAGATTGCTTATCTATTGCAATAATCTCATCGAGCATTTTTTGTGGCTCAACATTCCAAACTTTTCTCACGTATTTCATTGTATGTATTCTCTTTCTCTTAGGTTTTCTTCAAATTCTTTACGAAATTCATTTATCCAATTTGGATTATTTGCAACCTCTGCAACAACCTCCCAAGGATCACCGATAAAATTACTCTCCCTAGTATATGGGTTGATCGCATCTACATCATAATGGAATTTTATCTGATCTGTCAAGGACATATTTTTAGTCCATTGTTCGTATGTTGGTAAACTCATTGTAGCCTACCCCCTGCATCCAATACATTGCGAAGACAACTTGATTGTCCTGCTCTTGCGGTAACTTTCTTGGCATGAGCAAATGCGCTAGGATCACTAAAAGTTTGCATAACCATAGTAGATTTGTCAAGGTAAACATTCATGCCCTTACGAGGAATTGAATTGGCAACCTTCTTTGCGTTGGCGATAGAGTCTTCTATACTTGCTAGAAATGCTTCTGATGTATTCATAAAGGGAACAATAGATTGTTTTTCCGTATATGTCAACGACTTTTTTTAAAAACCTTCTTCTTGGTCTTCGCTTACTTGGTTGCGATAACCTTCCATGTTATCCAAGGCTAAACTATAAATTCTACCGATTGCCCTTGACGCAACAATTAACTCATGCTCAATTTCTTCCTTATTATTTGGACAAGGAATAAAATCATTTGAAACGCCTTCAATTAAATCATTAAGGTCTTGCTCAAGATCAATCGTGCTTGAAACTAATTTTTCTATATTTGAATAGCTCATTTTTATTTATTCAGTATTAAATTCATAAGTATCATATTCATCACTATCGGGATCGAAGATTGGAAACAAATAACTGACAGGATTTCCTTCTTGACCTTCTGCGTTTTCTACAACACTTTCATATTGTGGATAACCTTCGGCATCATGCCAAAAACCTGCTACCTGCATCTGATCGAGAAATATTGGGGCGAAAGTTTCAAACATATGAAATTCCACATATTTGAGCGATCTATTTTCAACATCCATTTACTCTAATACCCCAATTAAAATAAATAATAAAAATAGCGCACTAACTAATATTTGCGCATCAGTCATTTTACCACCAACTATTATAATAAACTTTTTTTCCTTCGTTAATTGCTTTGCGAGCATCTTCAATGAATTGTAGATCAGTTTCTTTGTGGTAATAATTATTACCTTCAAATGGTTTACCATCATCATCTTCCCAAGAAAAAGAATCATCACCAAAAAAGAATCCACCTGTTTCGGGTAGAACCTTTTCATTGATGTCTGCCTCTAATTTATCCAAGTCTTCCAACGTAAGCTCAACAGGAACACAATTAAAACTACTACCGAATGCATTTTCAGCATCATCAAGATCACCTTCGTATGGTCTACCTTTATCTTCCCAAAGGTCTTCCATCCAACCATGCAAACGATTATGTTTGCGCCAATCGGCAAGTGATTCCTCTGCTCCATCATTTTGTCCACCTTGGACAACTGCGTATGCGTACATATCTAATCCCATAATATTTTTTCTCCTTTTAGTTTACTTGATAACCTAGTGAGGCTAAATTTTGTTCCATTTGTTTTCTTTGCCTATTAACCCTAGCAATAGTTTTGTCCCTATAATCTTCAGTCATGCTTTTCAAACCTCTTAATTCTCCTTTTTGCCATTCGTTAAAAGCATCAACGACAACTTGAGGCATGAGTTTCTTGTCTACTCGCTCGGCGCGATTCCAAATGTAGTGTCTATGTTTTCTCTTCATAATAAAGCAATCTTAGATTAAGTTTTGAGTGATGTCAATAGTTTTTTACGTAATTTAAACGTTTTCTGCATTTCGGGCATATATAAAAACGATTACTTTTCCTATGTCTGCCATAAGTAGTTCCGCAACAGGTAGTAGAATACTTGTAGTGATCTTCGGGAAAATCGACATCTTCTTTGCATCTTTGTGGATCAGCACCGATACGCACACAAATCTTTTTCCAATGTTTATCGTGACTAGAGTACCCTCTTTCCAAGTAATCCAAGGCATGAGCAATCTCATGCAAGATAGTATCTTCAACTAATGCCTCTTCATTCTGCTCTACATACCATCTAGACAAAGTGATCTTCTTGATTTTGCCATAATGACATCTACCAAGAGAACTTTTGCAATCCTCAAAAAAGAATTTGAATTTATCTAGGATGCCATGCTCTTCCATGTAGAGCAAGGCAAGTGTTTCTGCTTCTGTGACGTTCATGCAACCACATTAAAGCAAGAACTAGATTATGTCAAGAACTTTTTTTTATCAAAGCAAGATACTTAAAATAAATCCAAAGGTTTTTGCCAACTTTAATTCGGGCAAACTTAAAAAAGAAAAAAATCTTTTAGCGTTAATATTTTCCAATATATAATTTCTAGCAAAAGAATATGCACTTAGAATTTTCATTCATATCCTTACACTTATTTATTTGTCTCTATTTTTTCTGCAATTAACTCCGTTGCTTGCTCAAGCATTTGTCTAACTACTGCAATTTCTAAACTTCTTCGATCTGATCTTTGTAAATTCCTAATAAGTACAATGGATTTTGTATATCCATCAAGCAAACCTTTTTCGTATCCTGCATCATAATCATCCATTATTTCACTCATTTCTTCTATCTCTTTGTTGTTTAATTAACTTAGGTAAATTTTTAATAAAATTAATTTGCCGTTGCATTGGTTGGCTCATATTAATATTTAACCTTTTGCCCACCTTGAAAATAATTTGGGTCTTTTTTTAATTCTTCGGGAATTTCCAATCTATCTACATCAATATATTCTTGTAAGAAAAACTCAAATGCTTCTGTATCATTATTTTCCTGTGCGAGTCTAATTTGTTCTAAGTATTCTAATTCAAGTAATTTATTTTTCTTGTCTTGAGCCAAAAGATCGTTTGTTTCTTTTGAAATGTCTTCTGATTCAGTTTCAATAATAGTGGGTTGCACACATCCTGTCAATAGTAAAATTATTAAATAACGCATAATATATATTATGCTTTAGATGTTATACTTTCTATTGTTTGTTCTTTTGTGTTCGTCATAATCATCCATTATTTCACTCGTCTTCTTCTCCCTCTTTAAAATTTTTGGATAGAATTTCTCTCTGCCCGATTAATCTTTCTTCAAAGTTAAACTCTTTTTGGTACGATTTGATCAACTTTTCTGTATCTTCTGCGTTGAGGTCATGCGCTGATTGCTCAGATAGAATTCTTTCGCCATATTCTTCTTCAAAATGTCTTCCTACCATTAGCCAATAAAAAATGGATACGATTTCGGGGTCTTCAAACTTGTTCATGTTATTCTTTTCGTTACTCATTATTTATTAGTTCGATTAATTTTTCTTTATTATTAAATATTTCATCTGCTAGTTGAAAGATTTGTTCATCACTCAAAGAAGAACCAATCTCATATAAAAATTCTATTATTTGGTTTATTTTCATGGGACATACTTTTTCAATGCTCCGCTTTCCATATTTAATTCTCTCTCGATCATAGGTTGAATATTATCACCTATTTCAATGTCATTGTCAACACTTAAAGTGTCAAGCAATTTAATAAGATTTTCTCCCATTTTTATTCGGTTCTCTTCACCGATAAGAAAAATATTGTCAGAAGAAACAAGGCTAAGATCATCAAACTTTATGATAACACCATATACTGCATCCGTACTACCTCTTAATCCAAGTTTAATTTTCATTACAAGCTATGCTTACCTCCGATCCTATTTAAGTCTTGAATTAATTTATTATGATCTTCTATGAATAGAAGCATTGGACGTAGCACATTATTTATTAAATTAATATCCTCTTCTTGATGACTTGAACTTAATCGGTCAATTTCTTGTTTAATTTTATCTTTTAAACCCATTTAATTATTATCCGTATTAGTAATTATTAAAATAAAAAGTAAAACTAGAACACATCCAACTAGCACATTTAGCGCATAAAATACGTCGGGTAAACTATTCCACAACTGATTCATCGGAGAGTATTTCCATGCTCGTCATCTATCAAAGTATAAGTGCCATCGGTAGCATAATGCCCACCTTGAATATTACTTGGTGAAAAATTTTCTCCAACTCTCTGCTGAATTTCTGCAATCATATTGTCAGCATAAATAAGGTACTTCATATCTTCATCATTAATACTAGCACCTTCTGCAAGATCGTCAAGCAAATTCTCGCAAGAACTAATGATTCCTTGCAAGGATATTTCGTCTAAAGGCATATCATCCTTCATTATGCAACCAATAGTTGATCGTAGTCAAACTCACCATTCTTTGCAGGAACAACACACTCAATAAGGAATTGCCTAACTGCTTCAGAAATTTGTAGCAATTCTTGAAAAGTGTCAAAAGACATTGGGTTGCCATCTCCTTGTCCACCATAGGATATTTTATAACCTTCATCAAGTGGTAAGCTATTCTTGCTATGATTTTTTCCCCATTGACCATTTGGTTGTTGTTGCCATTGCCATGTGGTATGGTATGAGTTGATATAGACAAGTATATCAAGTTTAATCTCATTCTCACCAATACTATTCTTCTTGTCCCTATAATCAATAAAATCAATACAAGCAGAAGGGTATTCGCTTTTGACATTCTTTAGCTCAACCATAACACCTAAATAGTTTTCCCTAGTATAACGATGGTATTGTTGACCATTGTAACCTTGATAACTGCTTTTATTGCAACCCCTCAATTCGCACACTTTATTGTTGCGATCACCCTTGCTTGTCCAAGACAAAACATTTTCAGAAGGAAGCAATTTCTTCGTAAGGTTATTACTCTTAAATATTACATCGGAAGGATTCCAATTATTCCAATTTACATTTGAAGTTTCAAAATAGTTTTTCATAATATGTATGTTTGATTGATTGATTTTTTATTGTTAAAACCTAAGAATGACAGACTTCTTCTGTATTGTCAACAGAAAAATTTGAAAAATGATGTCCATGCTCATCGTAAAAGGCTTGAACGACTTCTACTGCACCCAAAATTTTCATCTGCTCATCGGATTTATCGCCAAGAGCAGAGACTTCTGCTTCATTAATTACTATATAAATTGCTTCCTCAAAGTTCATAATATGAATCTCCTTCTTTTTGCCTTCTCCTAGTTAAGTTGTACTCCCTTTCAGTTATATAGGAATAACTTTTCAAAAAATCTTCTTTAGTTAATCTGTCGAAATCGTACATTTTTTCTTCGTCATCATAAAAATGAGTATAACTAATAAGTTTCATTTTATTTGGAGTAGCATCTTTTACAAAAGAGTCGGGTAGATATTTGATAAACTGCTCCACCACTTTACAAGCATCAAGTAAATCTTCATTTCTTGATAGTAATGCAGATGATTCTGCCTCATCCAATACCATCATCAATGCTTTTGTGAAGTCCATTATTTATTAGTCATCATTCTCGGATGTAGCGACAATCAATAGCTTGACATCTTTCCCTTCTCCTGTCAAGCCTAATTCTTCAATAACTTGACCATAGATTGCTCCATCGGAAGGCTCAATCCTAATCCAAGCACAATTCTGCTCACCATCATCGGTTGTGTAAACATCCCATTCGTGTTCAATTAGTCTAGCTTTTTGATATTTAGTTAGCCTCACTTAATTCCCTTTTGTTTCCCAATTTTTTAATTCACCGAAAGTCCTCTCCCATTCTTCCCTTATTTCAATTTCGGGAAGTTCGTCAAGTGGTTCAACTCCGTAAATTAACATATCAATAGTATCTGAAACACTCATGTTCATTGCTTCGTGTTCAGCAAGGTCAACTCTCATTTCATCAATAGTGGGATTACCCTCACTTAATTGTCTTTGTGTGGTTCTCATATTTAGTTAGCCTCATTTAATTCATCTACTTTCTTGTATAGTTTGTTTACCCTATTTTCCAAAGAAGCAATATATTTCCACTCATCGGGTTCTCTTGAGTGCATCCATTCCAACTCTGCTTCCAAGTCTTTTATTTCCTTCCAAGCATCTCTAATTTCACCCTTTATTTCTTCTTCTTTTTTTAAACCTTCTAATGCTTTTTCATTCATATCTTTTATCATTTATTTTTAATGCAATTTTGTCTAAGATATTCTCCGAATTCATCATTACTCATGTGGGATGTACCCCCAACAGGATTGCAAGATTCAATTTCAGCACCTTGCTTCCATGACTTACTAATCTACCAATCTGCATCCATTTCAGCTAAAGCTATTTCTTGAGCTTTAGTGGCAGATTCAGCTTCAATTTGATATGTTCTATATGTTTTACTAGCGATTTCTATTTCGTATTTCATTTCAATTATCGGGCAAGTTTTTTAAGGTTTTATAGTGGAGACTAATTAAATCATCGACCATTTCATCAACGATACTTCCGTTTTTTATTTCATCAACATAATCAATGTTGAAGTCGCAATCCCTAAGTGTTGACTCAATACTTAATTCTCTTACAATTTGTTCTGCTTCTTCTTCGGATTCAGCATCAACTTCAAAGCTATTATAAATTTTTATTCCAACTTGGTATTTCATTTTAGTTTATCTTTAACTCTACTTCTCCACTCAAGCGGAGAATTATCATTTAAATCGCAAGCAATTTCTATGTTGGTAATATTATGCCATGCTTCATCAGCAAAAACACTTCCATCCTCATTATGGCTTGGTTGCTTGAAAATTTCATTGCAGTTATCTTTGATATGCTTTGTAACAATTTTAATATCATCCTCAATACAAGCAAGCCTATGCAATACTCTGCTCAATAGAATCTTATCGGTTACTGCATCTTTTCTTAATTCTCTTTCCGCAAGAGTCATCTTTACTGAATCCTCGTAAGTGGGATAGTCATCTCCTATAATCTCTTTCATAGTTTTATAATATTATATTAAAGTTAATGTGTCAAGCTAAAATTATTTTTCATTATTACTCTCTATTAAGGACTTTGCTTTTATAAGAGCATCGCAAAAATCTTCGATTTTGTCAACAGGAATCTGAAAATATCTATTCCAAGACTCTCCATCACTATTATGAGCGCTTACCGAAACGAATTTGCTGAAATCATCCGCTTTTACTGAAAATCCACCAAGTTTGCAATAATCTTTTGAACTTGCCCAAGTTGTGAATTTAGAGGATTCAGACTGCTTTCTGCTTTTCGCCCAAACAATTTGTTTTTCTACAAAATTACTCATAATTATTCCTCGTACATATAAATTGGAGTATATTCGCCAACATAAGCGCACTCAATATTAAAACCAAAATATTCTACTGCCTCTTCATTTGTCATGCCGTCCCTGTTCATAAGAGTACCTATAATCATGTCGGCAGAATAAATTGCTTTGCCATCGCTAGAATAACCCATTAGGGCATTATCAAATCCATCAGCAAACATTGCTTCGGGATTGTATTCTGCAATCGTTTCTTTTAACTCTTCAAGTCGCTTTGCGCGATTTTCTTTTAACTCTTCATATATATCCATGCAACAACACTAATATATGAGAGAAAGGTTGTCAACCTTTTTTCGGAAAAATTAAAAACTTTCTTGTAACAACTTGATCGCTTTGTCTTTACCTTTGACTTCGCACTCCCATTTAACAGGCTTATCGGGGTCGATTGCAATGTGTGGGGGATAATTGCCAAGGGCAAAATATTCCGCATGAGATCGAGGCTTTTCGGGAGTACCTTCAGACCAATGGAAGACAGGAGATAGGAAAGTGCTATCAGCAGAGAGAACATCATCTGTGCTTAGATTTACCCATGTATAAGCACAACGTTCTGCTTGAAAAGAGATATTACGATCTTCTGATGGATTGCAAAAGTCATGCAAGTTATCATAGCAAACAGGAATGTTCGCGCCGAATGTGTTAAATAAATACTCGCTAAATTTAATGCAATTATCTACATTGAAGAATCCTTTGTCTTCGTTCTCGATAGTTAGTCGATTGTAAACACCTGCATCACACATAGATAAGTTGCGAAAAAATCTAGTCGCAACTACCTCTAATGTTTCGTCTGCTTTCGGGTTGTAATTAATATGAATGTTCATCGGGGCAGTATGGTCTTGGGGTAGACCTACCATGTCAAGAATACTCGCTTGAAAATTTAGTTCATTTATCGTCCTGTTTACCGCATCCTTATTAGTAGACGCAAGAACATTGAACTGATCGGGGTGAGAACCAATAGATATATTATATTTTTTAGCTATCTTACCCGCAAATTCTAACTCCTCTTTTATTTGAGTTAGGCAAATAGGATTGAGGTCTTCAAGTGTTACATCGGTTTGGGCATCGGTTATCAAAGGAAACAATGCAGAACTCAAACGATAATGAAATATGTTATGCGAGATACAATGATTAATAATGTATCGAGTGGTTCTTGCATTGTGCAAGATACGTTCTGACAACTGATGGATCGCATTACTTCTTTCAAGGTCGTGAAACCTTTTTCGAGTCATTGTGCGAAAAGAATATTTTTTCTTATCTTTATCTTTAAGTATTTCGCTAATGCAAGTTAAGCCCAATATTGTTTCTGACATTTTGATAAGTTATCGTATTATGCTGATATAGTCAAGAGTAATTTTCCAAAACCCACTCAATGTAACAAACTAACTCATAGCAAAATCTATCTAGGTTTTCGTTTGCAGTCCAAAAGTCAAGTTGAACCATAAGGTCGCTCATTCTGTTGCGAATAGCCTCAAGGTCTTCAACCTCAAAGGATGGGTTGCTGAGTATATCATCAGAAAGTTGTTTACTAGCACCAATTAGATTCTTGATATATTCTTGACTATCCATTATCAGACCCTCCGCAACAAATATTTTCGATTAGTTCCTTGACAAAAGGGTCAAGTTCTTTCATTAGCTTTTCCGCAACCATTATTTGCGCACTTTCGGATTGTAAATTAATTTGACAAGTACCTGTGTTTTTACAAGCAACTTCGCTTAATACTTTTAATATTAGTTCTCTCATTTTTTGCTCCAATTTATTGAATCATAGTTTTTTTTAAATTGTTCTGAAACATTTCGGGGTGAGTCACCTTTTCCGTTACGATGCTTCGGTTTGGAAGGTCTACTTTTTTTCGGTTTAACTTTAGGTTTTTTGTCACTCATTTCTAATTCCAATCAAAATCTGCTGAAATAGCGAAGGCTAATCTGTCTTTCCAAGGTTCTCCATGCTGATCTTTTTGACTAGGATCAGTAATTCTCACAATAATATTATAGCCCGACTCATCGTCTAATTGCTCACCATCGGTAGACCACTCTTCATCTATATTTAAAGTGTCACTATCTGTAATCCAAGTATCTTCTTGATAATCAAGAAAACGGACAGGAACAGATAAATCTTCTTCGACTAAATCATCTCTAATTGTTAAATGACTATTTTCTGCACTCATTACTCTTCCTTAAAGTAGTCAAATCCATCAAGCTCGTCTTCGGCTTCCTTATAAAGTGGAAATAATTTAACTGAGATTCTGTTATCATGGTTACTAATCATTAAAGAGTATCCATCTATCCTAAGCCAAGCATTGTGACCTGTCAAGACAAAATCTTCCCCTCCGAAAGAACCATCATCATTCCCTACGGAATCATGTTTTACGTCGGGTTGGATGTTCATTTCAAAATTTACTGATTCAGACACAACACTCATCTTTATGCTCCATTATTGATTTAACTTCTTCTCTAGCTTGATTCCAATAAAAACTTTTCATCTCTTCGCCTTGACCAAATTGCTCTGCTCCAAGCAACTGCATTCCATAATGATGCCATATTTTGCATATCTTGTCAATGTTTTTATCATCGGGTTTGACATTAAAATGATTCCAACATTTTTTCCCATC
>MDTA01018964.1_pt1 | contig 10992 bp, 12 predicted proteins | sample 811151 | NCBI WGS metagenome assembly MDTA01 (sample SAMN05326648, study PRJNA326480) | marine metagenome | isolation source: seawater | place: Indian Ocean: South | collected 2010 | reverse complement strand
ACTAATGTAGTTGGTTGTGATAGTGTACATGTACTTACTTTAACATTAAATTATTCCTATATAACTGATACTACTATAAATATTTGTAAGGGAGATTCTGTATTGTTTAATAATGTTTGGTATTTTAATTCTAATAATTTTGTTGATACTTTATCTAGTACAAATAATTGTGATAGTATTATTAGAACTAATTTAATAGTTTCTGAATCATTAAATTGTGAAATTAACAATAATAATGATAGTTTAGAGGTTACTGGAATGGGTGGTAATCCTCCATATTCCTTTAATTGGATTAATGGAGATACAAATCAAATAATATTACCTCAGTCAAATGGATTATACTGGGCTGTGATTTCAGATATAAATGGATGTTTTTCAGATACCTGTTTCATGTTCGTTGATTGGCTATCTACATCTGTTCTTGAACAAGAATTGGGTAATGTATTTATTTATCCTAATCCCTCTACAAACATATTTAATATAACTATAAATTCTAAAATTAATAGCTTGTATCAACTGAAAATATTTAATTCTGTAGGGGAATTAATTTATTATGAACAGGTGCTTCAAAACAATAATAAATCTTATCATCAAATTGACTTAGATAAACATCCAATGGGTGTTTATATGTTAGATATTATTACTGATTTTGGTTCAATATCTAAAAAGTTAATTTTAAAGTAGTTAACAAAAAACCCACCATAAGGGTGGGTTTATGTGATCGCGAAAGGATTCGAACCTTTGACCGTCTGCTTAGAAGGCAGATGCTCTATCCAGCTGAGCTACGCGACCAATATTTTTGGTTTTGCAAATCTAAACATATTTATAATAGAGAAAAATATTATCAGATTTTTTTTTAATTATTTAGATGCGCCATTTTTATTGCTGTAATTGCAGCCTCAACACCTTTATTTCCGTGTTTTCCACCAGAACGGTTTATGGCTTGTTTCTCAGTATTATCTGTTAAAACTCCAAAAATTACAGGAATTTCTAAAGAGATGTTTAAGTCTTTTATTCCAGAAGAAACAGCGTTACACACATAATGAAAATGATCTGTTTCTCCTTTGATTATTGATCCTAAGCAAATGATTGCATCATAATTATACTTTGAAGCTACTTTAGCTCCAAAAACTAGTTCAAAGCTTCCAGGAACATCAATTCTAACAATATCGTTATCTTTTACCCCGCAATTTAAAAGTGTTTTTTTTGCTCCTTTAAATAAATTATCTGTGATATGATTGTTCCATTCTGATACAATTATAGCAAATCTCATTCCTTTAGAATTTGGAATATCTTCTATATTATAGTCCGAAAGATTATTATTTTCTGTTGCCATCTTTTGATGGTTTTATCTATTAGATGCTGATGATATATATTTATCAATAGACAATCCTTCTTTTGATTGAGGATAATTTTCCTTTATTGATTCGTAGATATTTAATGCTAAATTAAAATCTTCATTTAACTCATGAACAAAAGCTTGTTTCATAAGAAAATAAGGGGTCGTGAAATCGTTTTGGTAATCATTAGATGCTAATTCATAATACTTTAATGCTTCATTTGTGTTTCCTAATTCTAAGTTTGCATCACCTTTTAATCCTGTGGATAATGAATATAAAATTTCATCATCAGTATCGAAATTTGTCAATGAATTAAGGGCGTTTTCATAATAGTTGATACTATCATTTGGTGCTAGATTCATTTGACAGATAGCCGCATAATAGTATGCTAAATTACCAGATTTAGTAGAAGAGTAGTTGTTAGCAACAGTTAAAAAACCAGAGTATTGTCCATCTCCATTTAGAGCTTTATCGAAGTCATTATTCTGGAAATAGAATTCAGCGATATACATTTCCTCTGAAGCTTCCTTTTCTTTTGGTTCTACAATAAACTTAGTATATAAAGTGAAAATAGCGATAATTACAACTATTGATCCCATTATTTTCACAATTTTTTCCTGATTGTCTACTACAAATAAACCAGCTTTTGATAAGTTTTCTTCAACATTCGCTAATTGTTCCTCTGTTTTATTTACTTTTTTCGCCATTTAATTTTTATTTTTGGACACGCAAATATACAACAAAATTGAAATTAAAAAACTTAAGATTACTCAACTTTAAAAACCACATAGATTCTCACTGGGAATTTAACGATAGAGTAAATTGTTTTGTTGGTAATAATGGTTCTGGAAAAACTAATATTCTTGATGCTATACATTATCTTTCTTTAACAAAAAGTTATTTTAATTCTAATGATTCTGCAAGTATAAATTTTAATTCAGAGTTTTTTACAATTAAGGGAGTTTTTGAGAATAATGAAAATTTTTCTGAAATAGTTTGTAATGTAAAGGAAGGAAGTTCTAAATCACTAAAAAACAATGAGAAGAAATACAAAAGGTTTTCTGATCATATAGGAAATTATCCAGTTGTTTTTATATCTCCAACTGATACTAATCTAATTTATGATAATAGTGATACTAGAAGAAAGTATATAGATAGTGGAATTTCTCAGTTTAATAGTGTTTATTTACAGAATTTGATTTCATATAACAAAACTTTAAAACAAAGAAATAAACTACTAAAGCACTTTGCAATTACAAATACTTTTGATTCGTTTACTTTGGAAACCTATGATGAATTACTAATAAAGTATGGAGAGATTATTTTTTATGAAAGGGAAAAATATTTAAAAAAATTGATTCCAGTATTTCAGCAATATTATTTAGAAATTAGTGGTGGGGATGAATTAGTAGGGATAGAATATAAAAGCCAGTTAAGGGAGAATATTTTCTTAAAATTATTAAAAAAATCCTTAGATAAAGACAGGATTTCTTCAAGAACAACTGTAGGTGTTCACAAAGATGATCTTTTATTCACTTTAAATAATTACCCAATAAAAAAACATGGTTCTCAAGGTCAACAGAAATCTTTTCTTATTTCTTTAAAACTAGCTCAATTTGAATTCATGAAGATGAAGTTAGACTTAGCTCCAGTCTTATTATTAGATGATATTTTTGATAAATTAGATGATAAAAGAGTTGAATGTTTAATTTCCTTTGTTAAGAAAGAAAAATTTAACCAGGTATTTATTACAGATACAAATAAAGAAAGATCTGAAGATATTTTAAAGAAAACAGAATCTGATTATACTATTTTTAATATAGCAAGATCATGAGAAAAAATGGTGTAAACAGTTTAGAAAATATTTTAAAAAAGATACTGAATAAACCTAATCTTAAAAAGAAATTAGAAGAAACAGAGGTGTTAAATCAAATTGATATTATATTAGGAGATAACTTAAAAAGTTATATTTCCAATAAATATATTAAAAGTGGTATTTTGTATATTCACTTATCTTCCTCTGTTTTAAGAAATGAATTATCATTTCAAAAAGAAAGTATAATTGATAATATAAACAGGAATATTGATAAGAAAATCGTAAAAGATATTGTGTTCAAATAATCACTATAAAAAAATAGTTATAATTTTAATTACATTATTTTTAGAACCTTTCCTGATTTGAAAAATGAAAATCTGCTTCAATTTGAGCGTTTTCATCAGAATCAGAACCGTGAATAGCGTTCATTGCTAGGCTTGTTGCGAATTCCTTTCTTATTGTACCTTCTTCTGCCTCATTTGGATTTGTTGATCCAATTAAAGTTCTAAAATCAGTAACCGCATTTTCTTTTTCTAATATTGCTGCGATTATAGGTCCTCCACTCATATATTCTACTAATTCATTATAAAAAGGCCTTTCTTTATGAACTTCATAAAATTTTCCAGCTTTTTCTTCAGATAAAAGTATTTTTTTCATGGCTACAATTCTAAACCCAGCTTCTTCAATTCTTTTTAAAATTGCTCCAGATTTTCCTGCTGCCACAGCTTCTGGTTTAATCATCGTAAATGTAATGTTTCCCATTTTATATTTTTTTATATCAATTTACAAAACTAAACAAAATCTATGTTTCAGAAAGTTTATTTATTCTTATTTTTGCGGCCCATGCAAGAAAAAATTGAAAAGATTAAATCTGCTCTACAAGATTCTAAGAATATTGTAATAACAGTTCATAGAAGTCCAGATGGAGACGCTCTAGGTTCAGCTTTAGCTTTATCAGATATACTTTCTCAATTAAATCATAATGTTACAGTTGTTTCACCTAATTCATACGCATCCTTTTTGTATTGGATGAAAGGAAATGATGATGTTCTTGTTTTCTTGAAAGATCTTGAAAAGTCAACAAAGGTAACTAAAGATGCAGATGTAATTTTTATGTTGGATTATAATCATTTGAGTAGAATAGGAGAATATTCTAATTTAGTAAGAGATTCAGATGCATTTAAAGTGATCATTGATCATCATCAAGATCCAGACTTAGATATTGCAGATGTTATTATATCAGACACTTCTATTTGTTCTACAGCACAGTTATTATTTAATGTAATTGAAAAACTCGGATATAAGAGATTAATTAAAAAAGATGTAGCGGAATGTTTATATGCTGGAATCATGACGGATACAGGATCATTTAAATTCTCTTCAACTACCGCAGAAACTCATGAAATCATAGCTCAATTAATTGATTTAGGAGCTGATAATTCTAAGGTACATGATTTAATTTATGATAATTATACTCCAGATAGAATAAAATTGTTAGGGTATTGTTTAAATGAAAAGATGAAAATTTTTCAAGATTTACATTCCGCAGTTATTTCACTTACTGAAGAAGAATTGAAAAGTTTTAATTTTAGAAAAGGAGATACAGAAGGGGTTGTAAATTATGCTTTAGCGATAAAAGGTATTACATTTGCTGTATTTATCGCGGAAAAAGAAGGCGCTGTAAAATTATCTTTACGTTCAAAAGGGGATCTTAAGGTAAATGAAATCGCGAAAAAGTATTTTAATGGGGGTGGGCATGTAAACGCAGCAGGAGGAGTTTCTGATCTTTCAGTAGAGGAAACTACAAATAAGATTATAGAAATATTTAAAAAATACAAAAGAGTTATTAACCAATAAAATAAAATATGAAAATTTTAAACATTTTTAAGACACTTCTAATAGTTTTATCAATAGTTGGGTGTCAATCAGCAGAATCACAATCAAATAAATTATTTATACCAAAAACTAAAAAAACAGAAGCAAATAGTATGCAAGCAATAATTAAAACAACAAAAGGTGATATTATTATTCAATTAGAATATGAAAAAACACCTATTACTGTAGCCAACTTTGTAAGTTTGGCTGAAGGTACAATGAATAACACAGCTAAACCAAAAGGAACCCCTTACTATGATGGTTTAAAGTTTCATAGGGTTATTGAAAATTTCATGATACAAGGTGGATGCCCGAGCGGTACTGGGATGGGAGACCCTGGGTATAAATTCCAAGACGAATTTCATCCTGACCTAAAGCATGACAAGGCTGGAATTTTATCTATGGCGAACTCAGGACCCTCTACAAATGGCTCTCAGTTTTTTATAACACATAATGAAACACCTTGGTTGGATAATAAACATACTGTTTTTGGTCATGTTATCACTGGTCAGGATGTGGTTGACGCAATAGAACAAGATGATATAATGCAATCTATTAAGATTATTAGAGAGGGATCTGCAAAAGATTTTGATGCAAATAAAGTGTTTAATGACGGAATTGCTAAGGCTAAAAGAGAAGAAGAAAGAAAAAAAATAGAACAAAAGAAAGCTATGGAAAAAATGACACAAGGAGCTACGGTTACTGAGAGTGGATTAGCTTATAAGGTAATTAATAAAGGAGATGGAGATGTTCGTCCAACAGCAAATAGTACTGTAACAGTGCATTATACGGGGAAATTAACAAATGGGACTATTTTTGATAGCTCTGTTCAAAGAGGAGAACCAGCTACATTTCCATTAAATAGAGTTATTCCTGGTTGGACAGAAGGGGTTCAGTTAATGGTAGTTGGAGATAAATTTACATTTATAATTCCGTCGAATTTAGCATATGGAGCTAGTGGTATTCCACAAGCGGGAATTGGACCTAACGCTACATTAATATTTGAAGTTGAATTATTAGAAATAAAATAATTTTCAATATTTATTGTAAAATTGAAAACCACTGAGTAATCAGTGGTTTTTTTATTGAGAAATTAAAAATATTGACGGTTTTTTGTGAATTTCGGGTTTTATTGATATCCATTCTTCAATAGTCCTTGTTTTAATGTTTTCTGAGGGTAATGTAATGTCTGATGCAATACATAATTTTGTGCTCTTAGAACATGTTTTTAATATTGATTCAAATAATTGAAGATTTCTATATGGAGTTTCCATAAATATTTGAGTTTGTCCGTTTTTTTTGCTAAGAAATTCTAAATCTTTTATCTTTTTACTTCTTTCTTTTTTGTCAATAGGTAGGTATCCGTTAAATGAGAAATATTGACCATTGAATCCAGAAGCTATTAATGCAAGTAGGATAGAAGATGGTCCTGTAATTGGACATACCTCTATTTGATATTGATGTGCAAATTCAACTATTTTAGATCCTGGATCTGCAACACAAGGAACGCCAGCTTCAGATATAATCCCAATATCATTTCCTTGGATAATATGTGACAAAAAATTTTCTTGTAAATCTAAGGAATCGTGCTTACCATAAGAATAAAAAATAGTATTGTCAATATCTTTATTTTTATATATTTTTCTTACAAACCTTCTAGCGGTTCGTATGTTTTCTACAATAAATATATTGATTTTTTTTATACATTCTGCAACAGATGGTGGAAGATTTTGGTATTCAGTTCCTTCTCCAAGTGCAGTTGGAATTAGATATAATTTCCCTTTTTTCACAATTTTTTTGCAATTAAATCACAAGCTTCATTCAACATATTAAATACCTTTTGAAATCCATCTCCATCTCCATAATAGGGGTCTGGGATATTATCAAATGAATTTGGATTTATTTCGTTTAGTATCAAATCAACTTTATTTCTGTCAGATTGATTTCTTGCTATTGAAATTATAGAATTAATATTATGTATATCCATAGCGTAAATCTTGTCAAACCTATCAAAATCTACTACAGAAAATTGTCTTGCTCTCTGATCACTAATGTCTATCCCATATTTGTTTGCTATTTCAATAGATCTTCTGTCCGGTAATTTTCCTATGTGATAAGATGAGGTTCCTGCAGAATCTACATATATCTTTTTTTTCTTTGTTTTGTGTTTAAGAATTCCTTCTGCTAGTGGAGACCTGCAAATGTTTCCTAAACAAACCATTAAAACCTTCATGATTTATGAGTGAATTAATCTTTTTTCTATATCAGAAATAAATCCTTTAAATCTTTTATCGGTATCCGCAAGATTATTAACTGTTTTACAAGCATGTAGTACAGTGGCATGATCTTTATTCCCACAGTGTTTTCCGATGTGAGCTAAAGAGGATTTTGTAAGTTGTTTAGAGAAGTACATTGCTAATTGTCTAGCTTGTACAATTTCTCTTTTCCTTGTCTTGGATTTCATTATTTCTACTGGAATGTCAAAATAATCACAAACTACCTTTTGTATATAATCAATAGAAACTTCTCTCGCAGTATTTTTTACAAACTTATCTAACATTTTTTTAGCTAAGTCTATAGTTATTTCCTTTCTATTTAATGAAGCTTGAGCTAATAATGAGATTAATGATCCTTCTAATTCTCTCACATTTGTAGTAATAGAATAGGCAATATATTCTATTACTTCATATGGTATCTCAATTCCGTCATTCTTTATTTTCTTTTTAAGGATAGCTAATCTAGTTTCTAATTCTGGAGATTGTAAATCTGCAGCAAGTCCCCATTTAAATCTAGATAATAATCTTTGCTCCATACCAATAATATCAACAGGAGCTTTATCAGAAGTTAAAATAATTTGTTTTCCATTTTGATGTAAGTGATTAAAGATATGGAAAAACACATCTTGTGTTTTTTCTTTTCCAGATAAAAACTGTACATCATCTATAATTAACACATCAATAGATTGGTAAAAGTGCATAAAATCATTCTTTTTGCCGTCCATTATAGAGTCTACAAACTGAGTTTGAAATTTATCTGCGGACACATATAGTACAGTTTTGTCAGGATAAAGCTTTTTTGTTTCTAATCCTATAGCATTTGCTAAATGTGTTTTTCCTAACCCTCCAGCTCCGTAGATTAATAGAGGATTAAAAGAAGTTCCTCCTGGTTTTTGTGCTACTGCATATCCCGCTGATCTAGCAAGTCTATTACACTCACCTTCTACAAAGGCATCAAAAGTATAAGTTGGGTTTAGTTGTGGATTTATATTTATTTTTTGTAAACCAGGAATGATAAAAGGATTCCTGATTGAAGGGGAACTTATACCAATAGGCATGCTTATAGGATTATTTTTTACAGACCCTTGATGATTAGATGGTAGGTTGGTTATATAAGGATTAGAATTTTGTCCTCCTTCAACTACAATATTATAGTCTAATTTTCCATCTTTTCCTAAAAACCTTTTTATAGTTTTTCTAATTAAGGTAATATAATGCTCTTCCAAATATTCAAAAAAGAAAGATGAAGGAACTTGAATAGTTAGTGTTTTGTCTTTAACATTAATAGGGACTATGGGTTCAAACCAAGTTTTAAAATTTTGTGGACTAACATTGTCTTTTATAACATTTAAACATTTATCCCATACTTCTTGACATGTTAATTCGCTCATATTTTGGTTATCCTATTTAAGTGGTTTTGTTAATTAATTCTATAATATGTGAGATTGAAATTCAATCAAACGAGTTACAATATTAATAAAATGGCAACATTCAAAAGTTAAAAAATGAAAAAAAATTCGCTTGACTTTTAATTTTTTTTTACAGCTATAATTCTACTAGATAAAGCGTGTTTTTAGGGTCCGAGTTTTGTTTAAAAAAAACTCTAATAATTAGTTGTTTTTTATAAAAATTGAGCTTCCTTCTACTTTTTTTAAACATAATTTTTGATTGAAAAAATAGTCAATTCGTCCAATATTAATGCCACCCCAGCCAACTTGTGCAACTTGAACCTTTTTCTTTTCTAAATTTTCAACAATTACAGGCTTGTTTAAAAAAGTATGAGTATGTCCTCCTATAATCAAATCGATATGTTTTGATTGTGTTGCTAGTATTATGTCTGATACATTTTTTGTTTTGTATTTAAAGCCAAGATGTGAAAGACAAATGACTAAGTCACAATCTAATGAATTTTTTAAATAGTTAGAATAATAATTGCTTTTTTCAATAGGGTTTTGATATAATGTATTTCCGTATAATTTTTTAGGCACTAAACCATTAAGTTCTATTCCTAATCCAAAAACCCCAATTTTTATACCTCCTTTATTAAATACTTTATACTTTAAATAATTACCCTCCATTTCTGTATTGCTAAAATCATAATTTGACACAATTAATGGAAAATTTGCGTGTGGTAACTGATTTACCAATCCTTTTATTCCATTGTCAAAATCATGATTTCCTATAGTTGAAGCATCATATCCCATTTCACTCATTAATTTAAACTCTAATTCTCCCCCATAGACATTAAAATATGGAGTTCCTTGAAATATGTCTCCTGCATCTAGTAGTAATACATGATTTCCTTCATTTCTAATCTGCTTTATAATAGTAGCTCTTTGAGCCATTCCACCAAGTCCTTTGTTTCTACCATTTTCAAATGGTTGGATATGAGAGTGCATATCATTAGTATGTAAAATTGTTAACTGTATTAATTTTTTCTTTTCTGACAATAAGCTATTTGGAGTTAAGCCAAGAGCTGTAACTCCTAATGTAGTACGTTTTATAAATTCTCTTCTGCTATTCATTTTCTATTATGGTTAATCTGCCATCTTCTTTTGAGGATATATTTGAGTTTGATATACAATAATTTATTATAACATCTCTAAGTTTTATTTCTAATTTAGTTTGCTCTTTTCCTTTAAAGAACGACATTTTATCACCACCATTTGCAAGATAATCAGAAGTAAGTACTTTTATCTTATTATTGTTTTTAAAACTAAAATTATTTAAGAAAAAATAATATTCTATTTTACTATTTTTCACTTTTAATTCCATTCCTGAGAATGGTTCTCCACCTCTGGAAACAAGATATTCTAACAATCCTTTAAACTCATTTTCAGTTAATTCTAATACAACTAATTCATTTTCAAAAGGCATTAATTTATAGATATCTCCTCTTGTAATTTCTCCTTTAGGAAGAATGCTCCTTAATCCTCCCGTGTTCATAATACAAATATCTGCTTGCTTAGAAAACTGTTTCAAACATAAGTCAGAAACAAAATTTCCCAAAAGACTCTCCGGTTTTCCCTTAGTCATTTCCATATTAGATATACATAATACTTCATTCATAACAGAGTCGATTCCTAAACTATAGGGCATAATGATTGAGTTGGTTGTAGAATCAGGCTTTGCTATCACACGAATAATCTCATTTTGTGTATGATCTACAACAAATTGACTACTGCAAGACGACAGTAAAACTGAAGTTATATATATAATAAGAAGTTTAAATTTCATATAGGAATACAATTTTAGTAATAATTTTATTAACAGAAATATATTTAATTATTTTTGTTGAAATTATTAAATAATGTACACACATAAAACAAAATTAAGGGTAAGATATGGAGAAACAGATCAGATGAAATATGTTTATTACGGAATATATGCTCAGTATTTTGAAGTGGGGAGAGTGGAATTGTTAAGAAGCTTAGGTTTGTCTTACAAGAAATTAGAAGAAATGGGTTATAAATTACCTGTAGTAAATTTTAATATTAATTATAAACAACCGGCGTTTTATGATGATGAACTAACTATCGAAACTTCAGTTATTAAAATACCCTCTGTAAAAATTGTATTTGGCTACAAAACCTATAATTCATCTGATGAACTTTTAAATACAGCAGAAACTACTTTAGTTTTTATTGATTCAGAAACTGGAAAGCCGTGTAAGGCTCCAGAGTTT
>MDTA01017697.1_pt1 | contig 10993 bp, 4 predicted proteins | sample 811151 | NCBI WGS metagenome assembly MDTA01 (sample SAMN05326648, study PRJNA326480) | marine metagenome | isolation source: seawater | place: Indian Ocean: South | collected 2010 | reverse complement strand
GTTGATGGTACTGAACTGGAGGGGGTCCATGACCTCAAGAAATACCTTGTCGAAAACATCGACATTTTTAGCCGCTGCCTTGCAGAGAAGCTTCTCGTTTATGCAACGGGTCGCACGCCGAGTTTTGGAGATCTTAAGGAGATTGAGCGGATTGCCCGTGAAACCAGTGAACAGGGTAACGGCTTTCAGGATCTAATCATCGGCCTAGTCTTGAGCGAGTCGTTTCAGACGAAGTGAAGTCGCGTGAGGGTTGGCTGGTTGCTGAAATACGGATAATGATGGTATCTCAAAACGATTCTGTAGAAGGCTAATTTCTGATTTTTTAGTGCTAACTAATTGATAATAAACAACAAAATCAGTTATTAAACTCTGCTTGTGCTGAGTGTGTCCCGCCTATTGGACAATGAACTTTTACCTGTTTGCCTTTGTGAGGCTGTATTGTCACAATTGACAGGCTTATTGGGCGATTCTTAGATGCGCTGTTTTACTTCGATTTTAAACTTACCATGAAATGCTCCTTCTTTTGTTTTTCGTCTTTGCTTTTTCTGGCTTGCCTGCTTTTTCCGGTTTCCGGGGGTGCTGAGAATTCAAAGCCAAACATCATCGTTATTCTTGCAGATGATCTCGGTTATTCGGATCTCGGTTGCTATGGAAGTGAGATTCAAACTCCTCGGCTCGATGACCTTGCGCAGAACGGTATTCGTTTCACGCAAATGTATAACGCCGGGCGTTGCTGTCCTTCACGCGCCAGTCTGTTGACAGGACTGTATCAGCATCAGGCTGGAATTGGTTTCATGGTATATGGTGATTGGGGTATCGGTTATGAGGGGTCTCTCAACAAAAATGGATACACTTTGGGTGAGGTGCTGAAGGAGGCGGGATACACGACTTTTACGAGTGGTAAATGGCATGCTGCATCTCACCGTGATCCTCCCAATCACTCGCTGCCTGAGCACCGTGGTTTTGATCGATCCACGGTGGTTCGCACCCACATAGACAGCTACTGGAAAGTGCTCAGTGGTTGTGACATCTACCAGGATGGAAAACTTCTGATTCCGGGGGACAACGATAATGCGACGCTGAAAAACCCATATCAACCGGACAAAGATTTCTACACGACAGAATACTTCACTGATGTTGCCCTAGAATATATAGATGATGCCCTGCAAGAGGGGGATAAACCTTTCTTCCTTTACCTCACATATAACGCTCCTCACTTTCCACTTGAAGCACCGGATAATACGATAGCTAAGTATGAAGAGTTGTTAAAAGATGCCGATTGGCTGGCGAAATTCGGAGAGGGATGGGACGACATGAGGCAGAGAAAACTCGCACGACAGAAAGCTTCTGGAGTTGTCCCACAGGCACAGCGACTGCCTGAAGTGAATTATTTTAACAATGTTCGCATCATGCCCGGTATGCAGACAGGAACGGACCGTAACCCGCTACCAAAGTGGAAAGATTTGCCCGAGGATCTGAAGAAGGAGTCCCTTTTTCGCCGGGCAATATACAATGCCCAGATTGACAATATGGATGAAAATATTGGTCGCATTGTAGATAAGCTAAAGGCAGAGGATGTATACGAAAACACCCTTATTATGTTTGTTTCTGATAATGGTAGCTCAGGTGAGATGGGAGTGTTTGGTACGCATTTTGAGGGAGGAAAGTATGATTATGCCGAAGGGGAGTTCCGTAATGGTGAATTCACAAGGAGGGGGGCTAGGGAGGAAGGTGCTTGGTCTCATAAGGATAAACTCGGTGGTGTTGGCTACAGAAAATCCAATTATGCGAAATGGAAAAAGTTCAGCGGATGGGCAACCTCTCAGGGGCAGGGCTGGGCCTCTTATTCCAACTCGCCGTTTCGGAAGTTTAAGAAGTTTGCACATGAGGGAGGTATTGCCTCACCCTTGATCATTCATTGGCCAAGGGGTTTCAGTGCCAAAGGCGAGGTTTCCTCTCAGCCATATTTCCACTTTATCGATATTATGCCGACCTTGCTTGAGGTTGCAGGAGTAGATTATCCCGTTGCATTAAATGATAAAGCCAAACTGCCGCTTGAAGGTGTCAGCATGCTGCCTTTCATGAGGCAACCGGAACGGAAAATGAAGGATCGAACTATTTTCTGGCAGCATGAGACGCATGCTGCGGTGCGAAGAGGGAATTGGAAGCTTGTCACTGATAACGACCGGAGTGAACCGATCGTCTGGGAGCTCTACGATCTCACTCATGATCGCAGCGAGACAAATGATGTCGCTGAAAAGCAACCTGACCTTGTAGCTGAACTGTCGGCCGAATGGCATCAGTTTGCTGAACGGGTTAACGTTAAGCCGTTTCCCGAGACGCGTAATGGCCCCAAGGTGATTTCATCGATTCCGGGTGCTAACGCGACTGCTTTAATTGACGGGATTGAACCTGCTTCATCTTCCGACTACCGGATACCACGTCTCAGTTTTCACCCGAAGCGAGGCAGTGCTGAGTGGGTGCAATTCGAATATTCGGAGCCTGAGACTTTCAGTAGCCTAGGTGTTTATTGGTTCGATGAGGCTCAGGCTGCAGCTTCTTTTCGTAATACACGGCAAGAGGTCCTCCCAAAGTCCTGGAAGGTTTTTTATTGGAAGGATAACGAATGGAGTTTAGTTGCGCTTAATGAAAAGTTTCCCGGCGTTTCCCGTGATCACTTCAACCGGGTGACATTTGCCAAGCCCATTACCACGTCGAAAATTCGTATCGAGGTCGAGCTTCATGATGAACTTTCTGGGGCCATCCTAGCCTGTCGTTTCAATCATCAACCCGTGGTTTCCTCAAGGCCTTTTACGGATCCTGACAGGGAGCTCAAGAGGATAAAAAAAGAAGCGCAGCAGACCCTGACGGATGACGTTGATGAATTTAATGGTTATTCCCATCTGAATGGTAACCGTCCAGAGTTTGATGGTTGGCTTGAAAAGCACAACAACGAGGAATTCCTGCAAAAGAATATTCCCAAGTTTTTCTGCTCTAACGAAGATTACACAGAGGTATTTAACTACCGCTGGTGGATGATTTCCAAGCACCTTAAGGAGTGGGAAGAGGATGGTGATCAGTTCTTCGTCTTTACGGAGTTCCCGGGTTTTCCGGGATGGGCTGCCAACAGCGGTGCTATACCAGCCCCGGCAGGTCATCAGTTTTATGACCTTCGCTGGATGAGGGATCCCAAATATCTCAAATCTTACGCTGAGTATTGGTTAGCCGGACCGCCTTCCCAAAAGATGCAGCACCAGAACAACACTTGGCTGGCGACCCTGCCAAGACCTCAGAGCCATCACTACACCAGCTGGATGGTGGATGCCTCGGAAGCAATGCTCAAGATTCATCCTGACGCGAACTGGCGGGATCGGCTACTTCCCGCCATGGAACGGCATCAGGAAATTTGGGACATTGTCTTTCAGGTTAAAGCGCCAGGAATGTCAACGGACGGCCTTTACAAGTGTCTCGACATGTATGACGCCAACGAGTTTACCATTTCCACTACATTGGGATTGATTGCCTCCGAAGGTGCTTTTGCTGCCTATACCGCCGAGATTAACAAGGAAGAGCCATATAAAGGTCAGGAAAGATGGCGTCGATATTTTACAGATGGCAAGGGGTGGCAGGCTGCATTCAATGAAGGGCTAAAGAATGATCCGCTGGTTTATCCACAGCCATTTGATATAGAGAACTATAAAACCAAGCCGCAACCGTTTGGCGGCAATCATGATTGGTTTATCGATAAGAATGGAGAGCGGAGAAGTCAGAGACCCAAAAGCTACCCGAACTGCTTTACCGTTCGCCCTTCCCTCAACTGTTACATGTATGGGAATTACGCTTCACTTGGTAGTCTATATGCAATGCGAGCCAAAGAGAGTGAAGATGAGTTGGCGGGTGAAAAGGCAGAAAAATATTCCCAAAGAGCCAGACAGCTACAGGAGCAAATTATCGAATCGATGTGGCACTATCCTACAAAAAAAGACAAACATGTTTTTTACAGAAAACGAGGTGCAATCGATGATCCGTTTTTCTTTTCTCGGCTTGCGGGTGATAACCTTCATACCGGTGAAGTTTCTGATCAACTGAGCATTATTCGCGAAACAGTTGGATACACCCCATGGTATTTTAACCTAGTGCCTTATGGGGATGCCAAGTTCGATGTTGCATGGAAACAGTTCGATGAGGAAATGGGCTTCAGGCAGCCTTTCGGTATGTCTACGGCTGAATACCGCCATGATTTTTTTAACGAGATGTCATATGGTTGGAATGGGCGTGGATGGCCTTTCCAGAATTCTGTCGTTTACAAGGCTTATGCAAATTACCTTCGCAACTACAAGTCGACACGAAGCAAGATTAATGATGAGGACCGACAACTCCTCTACGATCACATGACCCAATATGTAGAACTACACGGTCGTCGGCGAACCATCGGTGAGTGGTATCTGCCTCGAACCGGAGGGTTCAGGATGCCTGGTGGAGGAGATGTAGTCCAGAGTTTGCCTGCGATGGGCAAGGGGTTTGGAGATGTGCAGGACTATTTTCACTCTACTTTCCCGGATATGCTGATCGAAGACTTGATCGGGTTCCTGCCAAGTCATGAGGATCGGTTTTCAATTCATCCTCTTATCCCCAAGGATGCTTGGGATTTCTTTTATCTGGGTGACCTCCGCTACCATGATCATGATATCGATATTCTGTGGAAAAAAGACTGGGATACAAAACTGCCCGGTGATCAGAGCCGGCTTTATGTGTGGGTGGATGGAAAACGTATTGCTCAAAGCAAGGATATAACTTCCCGACTGGAGCTCAATCTGCCTTGAGTTTCTGAATTAAGCATCAAGATTGATTTTCCACGATCCAATTGTGCCTATTCAATAATGCAGGTGAAAAACAGAAACTTATTTTCTCTGCTGGTATGTTACACAGTTTGCCAGACGACTGCTTTCGGTATTCCTAAAGCAGAGGTTGATAAATTTGACCCTTCAGTTGCCGCAAAAAAAATAGATGAATTGGTTCTTGATCACCTGAAGTCAAAAAAGCTGGAGCCGAATCCGACGATTACAGACGAGCAATTTTCACGCCGCGCCTTCCTCTCGATTATTGGCCGTATTCCCACGATTAAGGAGGTTGATCAATTTATTCAATTGAGGACGACCGACAAGCGTTCTGTCTTGGTTCGACAATTATTGGCTAACGATAACGCTTACACCGCACACCATTTTCAGTTTTGGGCAGATCTTCTCCGCATTCCCTCTAGGATGCATTGGTCACTGGTATATCGGGAGTGGGTTAGGCAACAAATCCATGCCAATACACCCTATGATGAATTTGTTCGTCGGCTCGTAAGCGGGCACGGACTGATTTTTGATGACCCGGCGGCAGCATACTATATTCGGGATACTGGGATGCCGCTGGATAATATGTCCAATACTGTGCGGATATTTTTGGGAACTCGGCTGGAATGCGCGCAGTGTCATGACCACCCATTTGATAAGTGGACACAGATGGACTTCTTCAAAATGGCAGCATTTACATACGATTTTGATCATCGTGGCGGTGGAGTGAATCGAAGTGCAATGAACAGTGCGCTAAGGGAGGAAGAAAAAGAAGCCTATCTGGCTGCAATACCTATCAAGGGGTTTCCATACATGCGCAATGAGGAACAAGTCGAGAAATACTTCAGCCAGGCAAATGGGGTGAAGTTTCTTGAAAAACACAATATTACCGAGGCACAATTCCGTCGGCACGCTGATGTGGGAATGATTGCTGAAAGGAAGATGGCGGTGTTCAATGAGCCGATTAGGCGTAATGTTTCGCAGCTAGGCAATCACATCACTTATACTCAGGTTCGCCATCTTGATCGTCCTCTGACTTTGCCGCACGATTATCAGTATGATGATGCCAAGCCGCATGATGTCGTTCGACCTGGAGTGATGTTCGGTAAAGAAGTGCCGCCGCAATCCGGGCAGGAAGCGCGCAAGAATGCTTATGCCCAGTGGTTGACTTCTTCGGAAAATCCGAGATTTACCAAAGTGTTAGTGAATCGGTTGTGGAAACGCGCATTTGGTCACGGAATCTTCGAGCCGGTTGATGATTTTACCGATCGCACATTGGTCGAGCAACCCGAGTTACTCGCTTTTCTGGAGGGTTTGATGCAAGAGCTTAATTATGATGTTCGCAAGTTTCAGAGTGTGCTGTTTCACACCAATTTGTTTCGACGCGCTATGTATGGTGAGGATCATTTGATGGGTGTGCCATTTGATTTTTCTGGGCCATTAATGAAGCGTATGAGTGCTGAACAGATTTGGGACTCGATCGCTTCGTTAATTCTCCCCAATATTGATAATCACACTCCAAACCGGGAGAAGTTTCTCAGGCGTATTGCGGAAACGAAGGCAAAGCACCATAGCCTCGAGGTAAGGCCTATGAAAGAAGTGCTGGAGCGAATGAAAGTTGCCGGGGCGCGTCATCGCGAGTTCAGCATGGAGCGATCAAGATACGAGAGGCTTATCACGGCTGCTTATGATTCAGGGGACAATGAGAAAGCGAAAAAACTCACAGAGGATCTTAAAGAAAAATCCCGCGCGATTGATGCGTTAAATCGGCAGAGCGTTTTTATCGATGTGAAGGACGGAAATTCCGCTGCATCACAAATGAATTCGATGCTGAACCGGTCTTCGGAAGAAACTCTCCACACGCTTGATTTCATCAAAGGTGCAAGAGTTCGCAAGCCACCCGAAGACCTTGATGCTAAGGAGCGAAAACGATGGTTGGATCACGAGCACAAGCAGTTAAAGAGTTTTCGCGATGTTGCCCGTGAGATGGCCAGAGCAGTCGATTTGCCTTCTCCTGCACGCCGTGGTCACTTTCTGCGCGACTTCGGTCAGTCTGATCGTGATGTGATTGAGAATGCCTCTTCCCACGCTTCAGTGCCTCAGTCGCTTTACCTGCTCAATAGCCCTCTCGCAGTGGCTATCCATAACCGAAATTCTCTTCTGGGGGCTCAACTTGAAAAGGCCAAGACTGCGAAGGAGAAAATTACGATTGTCTATCGTGCCATGCTTACCCGTAAACCCAACCAGCGTGAAATAAGTCGTATTATGGTCGATTACGAACAACATGGTGACGAGGTAATCGAGGATCTTGTTTGGGCTTTACTCAATTCCCGTCAATTTCTCTTTATTCAGTAATTTACTCAATATGATCAGCAAAAAAACCGACCTTAATCGCCGTCAATTTGTCGACCTTGCTGCGAGTAGTTTTCTCGGTGTTAGCACAGGTAGCGTGCTTGCGGCAAAAGCGGGTCAGTCTAAAATTCCTCGCATTGGTCCCGCTAAGCAGATGATCTATCTCTTTATGGGGGGAGGTATGAGCCATATCGACACTTTTGACCTTAAGCCGGGTCACGAAAATCAAGGTTCGACCCGACCGATGAATACTAGAGTGGATGGGTTACGTGTATCCACGCATCTGCCGAATCTAGCAAGGCATGCTGACAAACTCTGCGTCGTAAATTCGCTGACCTCTACTGCGGGCGATCACGAGAAGGGTAATTATTTTATGCACACAAGTTATGAGCAGCGTGCAACCATTCGACACCCTGGAATTGGAGCTTGGGCGCAAAAAATGCTTGGTAAACTTAACCCGACGATGCCTGGGTCCGTTTTTATCGGCAAGGAAAGCCGCTTTCATGGCAGTGGCGGATTTTTTGAGCCGGAATTCGAGCCACTGGCCATTAGCGATCCGCGTTTTGGTTTGAAATACTCTCATCGTAATGTTCAGCAGGATCGTTTCCAGCGCCGCCTCAGCCTTGCGAATGATCTCGATACCGAATTCCTTCAGCGTTATCACTCCAAGCCGGTTCGTGCTTATGGGGACATGTACGAAGACGCGGTTAAGCTTATGGATAGCCCTGATTTAGACGCGTTTAACATCAGTAAGGAGGACCAGGCCACTCGCGAGCGTTACGGCAACGAGGCATTTGGTCAGGGCTGTCTCCTTGCCCGTCGATTGATCGAGAGCGAGGTGCGCACGGTTGAAGTGAGCTATAGCGGTTGGGACACGCATATCGACAACTTTACCGCGATGCCCTTGCTATGCAGCACAATGGATCGAGCAGTGAGTGCCTTGCTTGATGACCTTGACCGGATTGGAAAATTGAAGGAAACCCTTGTTGTTCTGACCACAGAATTCGGTCGAACTCCGATTCCAAATCGAAATCGGGGACGCGATCATTATCCACAAGCCTTTACAAGTATCCTTGCTGGTGGTGGATTTAAGGGAGGTTATGTGTATGGGAAGACTTCGGCAGGGGGCGAGGAAGTGGTTGAGAGCCCTGTATCAATTCCCGATTTCAATGCGACAATTGCCTATGCCTTGGGCATTCCAATTGATCATATCCTCTACAGTCCAACGAAACGGCCCTTCAGAGTTGCTCACAAAGGAAACCCTGTCATGGATCTATTCGCATGATCAGAGGTTTGCTTCTTTTCATTTTCCTGCTGCCGCTTGGAATCTATTGTGCGGCGGCTGAGAAGCGGCCGGCCAAGCCTAATATTGTCATAATGATGACAGATGATATGGGGCTGGGTGATACCAGTGCCTATCTCGGCATATCCCTATCGCCGAATGTGGAGCCTATTTCGAGAACTCTGCATACAGCAAATTTAGAAAAATTCGCAAAGCAAGCTGTCGTGTTTACCGATGCCCATGCTCCGGCGTCGATGTGTAGCTCGACTCGATATTCCCTGCTCACAGGGAGATTTGCGCATAGGTCTTATTTGAAGCGCCAAGGATGGTTGCCGCATGGACCCAATACTCCGATGATTCAACGTGAATGCCCGACGCTTCCTGGCATGCTGCAGGCAAACGGGTATACCACTGCAGGAGTCGGTAAATATCACGTGGGGATGGCATTCGATGATGGTCATGGTCAAGTCGCCAGTAAATACGATTTTAGTGATGTGGATTTCAGTAAGGTGATTCTTGATGGTCCCACCGATCATGGATTTGATGAGTATTTTGGGGTGACCGGCAACACTGAGGATCCCCTCGATCTTGAGCCAAGAAACTACATTCGCAACAATCGATGGGCATTCACGGAGCGATCCAAGATGATTCGAATCGGAATGAAAAACCGGGAAGGAAGAATACTTGCGGCACCTGACTGGGATCTATCAAGACTTGGGCCGGACTATTTAAGGGAGGTGAAGGCGTTCATTGAACGTCAATCTAAGAAAAAGGATCCTTTTTTTCTCTACTACGTTCCCAACGCCAACCACTATCAAAGGCATCCCGGTGGTGACTATGCGGTTCCTGAGCAGATAGCGGGTGTACCTATAAAAGGGAAGAGTCGGTATTCAGACGGGGCTCCTGCAGGAGATCGCGAAGACATGGTGCTAGAGAATGATGTCGCTTTTGGTGAAGTGCTGCGCACTTTGCGGGAGACGGAGGATCCCCGATGGCCTGGTCACAGGCTTATCGAGAATACGCTGATTATTTTCACCAGTGATAATGGTCCGAATATTGGAGACAACCTGGGGGCGAATCAGGAAAGTGGTGGCTTGCGAAGCAAGAAAGCGAAGATTTGGGAGGGTGGTATCCGCGTGCCATTTCTGGTCTATTGGAAAGGAAAAATTGAAGGAGGAAAAGTCAATCGCCAAGTCTGCTCCCTGTCTGATCTCTACGCGACGCTGGCAAGGGTGGTTGGTCATTCTTTGGATCCGTTTGAAGCCCAGGATAGTCATGATTGTCTAGCCTGGTGGACTGGTGAAAAAGAGATGGAAGATGACAGAGTGAGGGTATTTTTCTGTCATTTGGGTCCACCTTTTTCCAATGATGTGTTAGCCATTCGCAGGGGCAGCGAAAAAGTGTTGATTGACGGGGGGGTGGCGTTGCCATGGATTGCCAATGGGAGGCGGGGAGACTCGGTTCCTATTGCCTACTATGATCTGGATTCGAATCTCTATGAGCGAGGGGAAGTTATCGCGCCAGGTGATAGTGCAAATTCGGCAGATTTGGCGGCGGAATTACTCAAAATACACAACCGCGGTTACTGTCGTGAATTGGGTGTCGAGGATGATACGGCACTCATTCTTGATGACGGATGGCATAATCTTCGCAATGATATTGACGGTGCAATTGGTTTCGAGTTTCGCTTGCGGGATGACCGTGTGGTTACTCACCTCGGTATGTGGGATGATCATCAGAAGGATGCTCCTGTGCGCCCGGCACGAAATATTCCTACGGAGTTGGACCGCGATCATCCCGGCGTTGATGGCAGCAAACGTGGCGTGATTAGCTCACCACATACTATTGGTCTTGATGAGATTGATGAAACAGGGATGACGACATCGATCGCAAGTGTGGAAATGTCTGCCGGCAACACGGGTGACTGGGAAAACGAGTTTCGTTACATTCGGCTACCGGATTCACCACTCTTGAAGAAAGGCAGACGTTATCGAGTTACCATGACAACTTTAGCCGGGGATGGGGATTGTTTTCGTGACCCAGCAGCCTTCGATGGTCTGTCACCGCTTGTTCACCCTGCCATTGAAGTCATTCGCAGTGTTTTGGTTCGAGATGATGGAGAGGTGACTGCCATTCCCACCTTTGCTGACATGAATGAGGCATACTCTTTATACCGGTTGCCCGTCGGACCCACGCTCAAAATGGAGCCACGATCCAAATAATTCCCTTTAAGGGTGATTGCGTTGGTGTGGCTTGACCTGCTTTTTCTGTGCTGTTCTTGCACAAGGAAAACTGAAACTTGTTAATGATCGGCAAAAACTTTAGACTTTCTTTTGAAAATCAGACTCAAAAAGATTTTTTCTTGCGTTTGATCAGGACAATTCAGCCTTTGCTATCATGAAAAAGACCACATTATTCATTTTTCTAACTCATGTATTTCTGGGCACCACTGGATGGGGTGAAATATTCAGCGTGACTCCGGGGCAATCCATCCAGGATGCCATCGATAATGCCACCGCCG
>MDTA01069462.1_pt1 | contig 10994 bp, 9 predicted proteins | sample 811151 | NCBI WGS metagenome assembly MDTA01 (sample SAMN05326648, study PRJNA326480) | marine metagenome | isolation source: seawater | place: Indian Ocean: South | collected 2010 | reverse complement strand
TTCGGTGTAGCTGTATTTAGAATGATACCATCAATAAATAGATTAATGTTTTCATTTCAAACAATTAGATATAATAAAAGAACTTTAGAGGTCATACATAACGAAATTCATAAATTAAAAAATCAAAAATTAATTTTTAAAAAAATTTCACAAAAACCATCGTTTTTAGACAAAATCGTTTATAAAAATATATCATTTGGTTATTCAAATAAAATTCATCTCTTTGAAGATGGAAATTTCTTCATAAATAAAGGAGATTTAGTTGGTATTACTGGCGAAAGTGGTTCAGGAAAAAGTAGTTTGTTAGATATAATGATAGGACTTCTTAATCCAAAAGAGGGAGAAATTTATTTAGATGATAAGAAAATAGACAACAGCACTTGGCAAAATATTTGTGGATATGTATCGCAAAATTTGTTCTTCTACAATGACACAATTTCGAAAAATATAGCTTTTGGTGAGTCAGAAAATGCAATTGATCATGATAGAATAAATTTTTGTTTAAAAATTTGTGCATTAGAAAAATTTATAAAAGAAAATAAAAATGGTGTTAATACAATAATAGGTGAAAACGGTAATAGATTGTCTGGTGGGCAAAGACAAAGATTAGGAATTGCAAGGGCTTTATACAGAAATCCTGAAATATTATTTTTAGATGAAGCTACAAATGCTTTAGATGAGGATTTGGAAACAAAAGTAATAAATTCTATTCAAACATTTAAACCATCAATTACGATTGTTCTTGTATCACATAATAAAAAATTAATTAAAATGTGTAATAATGTTATAGAGGTAAGAGATAAAGAATTAATTCAAAATATAAAAAAAAATTGAAATATTACTCAAAAAATATTGCAATAATAATTCCAACAGATGGTACTAGTAATACAATTAATAAAGTTTTAAAAAGTATTAATTCTCAAACTGAAAAACCTGGTCAGGTTATAATTGTTTCATCTAAGAACAATAAATTAAAGTTATTTAAAAATTTTTACTTTGTATTTTCAAAAAAAAAAAACCAAGTTTATCAAAGAGGTTTAGCTAAAAGCTACATTAGTAAAAATATAAAAATTATCTTACAATTAGATGATTATGTTATGTTATACAAAACTGCTTTAGAAAATTTGGTTAAAGAATGGAATCTTTCAGATAATAATGTTGCTGGAATAGGTTTGCTACCCACAAATTATGATCCACCAAAACCTAATTTATTACAAATAATGCTTGATAAAAATTGGTTAAAACCAGGTAAGGTTTTAAAAAGTGGATATGTAACTGCTTGGGGAAAAAATTTTTTTACTAAAGAGACTCAATGGCTAAACGGTGGATCTACAAGTTGGAAGTATTATAAAGGAATTTTTAATAGAAAATATCCTATAACAAAGTGGTCAGTTGCTGAAGATTTAATCTTTAGTTATGAAAAAAATAAAAAATTCAAATTAAATTTGACAAAAAAATCAAAAGTAAAATACTTAAAAAGAAAAAAAAGAAATAGTTTATATGAATCTCTTATAAGAGGTTTATTCTTATCAAAAATAATAAAAAATTTTGTTATTCATAATAAAAACTTATCATTAATAAATTTTTATATAACTACTTTTTTACTTTCTTTAATAGGAATCATAATAAGTCTAATAAAATTAGATATAACCAAATCTCTTTATCACTTAGGAAGGTTAATAAGTTGCTGTTTAAGTACCTACGATTACAAAATTAAATAATCATATTATAATTTCAATTTATTAAAATTTAAATTATAAATTAAATCATGAAAAAAAAAGTAGCGTTAATAACTGGAGTTACAGGTCAAGATGGCTCTTATTTAGCAGAACTTTTATTAAGTAAAAATTATATTGTTCATGGAATCAAAAGAAGAAGCTCAAGTATAAATACAGATAGAGTTAATCATATATTTGAAGAAGTAATAAAAAAAAATAAAAAATTTATACTCCATCATGGAGATATGAATGATTATGTTTCATTAATAAGAATTATAAAAGAGGCCAAGCCAAACGAAATTTATAATTTAGCAGCTCAAAGTCATGTTGCAGTAAGTTTTGAGATGCCTGAGTATACTGCAAATGCAGATGCACTTGGTGTTTTAAGAATATTAGAGGCGATAAAAAACTCTGGCTTTAAAAATAAAATTAAATTTTATCAAGCATCAACTTCAGAATTATATGGAAACCAAAATTCTTTAAAAAATCAGAATGAATCCACACCATTTTACCCTGCAAGTCCTTATGGAGTTGCTAAATTATATGGATATTGGATTACAAAAAATTATAGAGAATCATATAATATCCATGCTTCCAATGGAATTTTATTTAATCATGAATCACCAAGAAGAGGTGAAACTTTTGTAACTAGAAAAATTACAATAGGATTGTCGAAAATTAAAAAGGGTATAATGAAAACTCTATATCTTGGAAATTTAGATGCAAAGAGAGATTGGGGACATGCTAAAGATTATGTGCAGGCGATGTGGAAAATTTTACAACAAAATCAGGCTGATGATTATGTTGTTGCAACTGGCAAAACTTATACAGTTAGAAAATTTGTTGAAACAGCAGGAAAAGTACTTGGATTTAGAATAATTTGGAAAAAAAAAGGTTTAAATGAAATTGGTATAGATAAAAAAACAAATAAAATCATAGTTAAAGTTAATAAAAAATATTTAAGACCAACCGACGTAAATTATTTAAAAGGTGATTTTTCTAAAATAAAAAAAAAAATTGGCTGGAAACCAAAAATAACTTTTTATCAGTTAGTAAAAGAAATGGTTAATGAGGACATTAAAAAAACTAAATAAAAATGTAAAAAGAATATTAATTACAGGATCAAGTGGAATGCTTGGAACAAGCTTGATCAAAAATTCTAAATATGTAATTTTCACCCCAAATAGAAAAAAACTAAATCTTTTTAATTTCAATAAAGTTAAAGACTATATAAAAAAAAATAGAATAAATTTTGTTATTCATTGTGCGGCTAAAGTTGGTGGGATACAAGACAATATGAATTATCAATTAGATTATTTGGTTGAAAATTTAAATATTAATAAAAATATTATAATGGCATCTTACGAGAATGGTGTAAAAAATTTTTTAAATATAAGTAGTTCTTGTATATATCCAAAAAATATTAAAAAAAAAATTTCAGAAAATTTAATTTTCAAAGGTGATTTTGAACCAACAAATGAGGGCTATGCGGTTTCAAAATTTATATCAATTAAACTTTGTAAGTTTATTTCAAAAAAATATGGTTATAACTATAAAACTTTAGTACCTACTAATTTATATGGTCCTAATGATAAATATGATTTACAAAAATCACATCTATTAGCAGCTATAATTAAAAAACTTAGTGATGCAAAAAAAAAAAAAATTAAAAAAATTGAAATATGGGGAGATGGTAAAGCAAAAAGGGAATTTATGTATGTTTCTGATTTATCAGATGCAATCTGGTTTTCAGTAAAAAACTTTAATAAAATTCCAATTATTTTAAACATAGGAACAGGAAAAGATTATTCAGTTTTAGATTATTATAAAAAAGTATCAAAAATAATCTATCCAGAGGCAAAATTTTATTTTAGTAAAGAAAAACCTTCAGGCATGAGAAGAAAACTATTAGATGTAAGTAAATCAAAAAAATTAGGCTGGAAAGCTAAAGTTTCTCTTACAAGCGGTATAATTAAAACATATAAAGATTATAAAAAAAAATATGAAAATTAACCATCCTCTCTCGACTGATACATGGGATAAAAAAGAATTTTCAGCAATTATAAAAGTTCTTAAAAGTAAATATATGACACAAGGAAAAAATGTAAAAAAATTTGAAAAAGATTATTCGAGTTATTTAGGAACAAAATATTCTGTGATGGTTAATTCAGGATCCTCAGCTAATTTACTAATGATTGCAGCTCTTTTTTTTACAAAAAACAAAAAAAAAAAATTAAAAAAAGGTGATGAAGTAATTGTGCCAGCAATAGGTTGGAGTACTACATATTTTCCATTGCAACAATATGGTCTTAAATTAAAATTTGTTGATGTAGATTTAAATACGTTAAATTTTAATATTGAAAAATTAAGTAAGGCAATAAGTAAAAAAACAAGATTAATCTTGGCTGTTAATGTATGTGGAAATTCTAATGATTTCTCTAAAATTTTTAAATTTATTAAAAATAAAAAAATTTTACTTTTGGAAGATAATTGTGAATCTCTAGGCTCCGAGTATAAGAAGAAAAAAACAGGTACCTTTGGTCTAATGTCATCTTCAAGTTTTTATTATTCACATCATATATCCACAATTGAAGGAGGAATGATCTCCACTAATAATAAAGAATTGTATCAAATTTTATTAAGTTTAAGATCACATGGTTGGATTAGGGATTTGCCTAATAAAAATTTAATTAGAAATAAATCTAAAAATGATTTTGATAATTCGTTTAATTTTTTACTTCCTGGTTATAATTTACGATCAACTGAGATAAATGCTGCGGCAGGTATTCAACAACTAAAAAAATTACCATTTTTAATAAAACAAAGAAGAAAAAATGCGTCTCTATACCAAAAACTTTTTAAAAATAGCAAGTTTATAATTCAAAAAGAAATTGGGATCAGCAGTAGTTTTTGGCTTACATTTATAATAAAAAAAGAAAATAAAATCAAAAGAAGCTATCTAATTAAAAAACTAAAAAATCTTGGTATTGAATGTAGACCAATTGTATCTGGAAACTTTGTGAAAAACAAAGTTTGTAAATATCTAAACTTTAAAATTTATAAAAATTTAAAAAATGCTGATTATATTTCTGAAAATGGCTTTGCAATTGGTAATAACCATCATGATCTCTCTAAAAATCTAAAGAAAATAAAATTTTTTTTAGATAAAGTTAAATCTTAAATAAAATTAATGCTAAAATTTTTTATAACCATTGTAATTCCAACATATAAAAGAAATAAAAAATTAAAAAAATTAATAAATAAAATTATCGATCAAATACCAAAAGGAATTAATATTGAAATTATTATAATTGGTAATGAAAAAGTAAATTTTGAGTATAAAAATCAATTAGCTATTAAAAATAATCTTAAAATAAAATCAATATTAATTAAAAAAAATAGTAATGCCATTAAAAGAAATATAGGTATAAAAAATTCTAAGGGCTCAAATTTGATATTAATAGACGACGATTGTTTGCCAGCAAAAAATTTCATTAAAGATTATATTAAACTTTTTAAAAAAATAAATGATAGAGATATTTTATGTGGTTCGGTAAAATATTTAAAATCAAAAATTAAAAAAGAAAATTTTAATCGATACAGACAATCTAGACATTTTATAATTAAGGATCATAAAATTAACAAAAAAAATTATTTACCCGCTTCCAAGATTGTTACTATGAATATGGGTATGAAGAATTCAAAGTTACTTAAGAATACAAAATATTTTAATGAAAATTTTGGTGGTTATGGTTTTGAGGATTATGAGTTTGGTTATAGATTAATTAAAAAAGGTTTTAATTTAATTGCTTCAAAACCATCTGTATATCATTTAGATGAAAGAAATTTTCGAAGTTATTTAAATAAAATTTATTTTTTTAGTAGAGATTCAGTAAGTAAGCTTAAAAAAATAAATTATGAATCATGGAAAAATACAGTTTATTTTAAAATTGAAAATAGTTTGATAGTTAATTTTCTGTCAAAAATTATATTTATCAACTTATTATTCGAAAATTTAGAAAAACTTATAGAATTTATAGAGAAAAATATTTTTTTATATTTACCAAAATTGTATAGATTTGGAATTTTTTTATCATACTGTAGAGGATATTATGATAGGAAGGAACAGAGAATTAAAAAAAATTATGAATGGTATAAGTAAAGTAGATTTTAAAAATAAAAATATATTAATAGTCGGAGGCACAGGGTCTTTCGGAAATCAGTTTCTTAATAATATTTTGAAAAATAAAATTAAATTTAATCAAATTAATATTTTAAGTCGTGATGAAAAAAAACAATTTGATATGAGGGAAATATTTAATGCTTCTAATATAAAATTTCACATAGGTGATATAAGAGATACGGATTGTACTGATAATATTACTAAAGGAACTGATTATATTTTTCATGCTGCAGCCCTAAAACAAGTGCCTTCTTGTGAATTTTATCCAATGGAAGCTACAAAAACTAACGTGTTAGGGACTAATAATATTATTAATTCAGCAATAAAAAATAATGTTAAAAAAGTTATATGTTTAAGTACTGATAAAGCTGTTTATCCAATAAATGCAATGGGTATTTCTAAAGCTCTGATGGAAAAAGTTGCATTATCTAAATCTTTGTTAAAGCAAAATTCTACAACTGTTTGTGTGACAAGATATGGAAATGTTATTGGATCACGAGGTTCAGTAATACCTTTAATAATTAGTCAAATTAAAAATAATTTACCCATAACTATAACTGATTATCACATGACAAGATTTATGATGACCTTGGATGACGCTTTAGATTTAGTTTTTTATGCATTTAAGAATGGTAAAAATGGACAACTTTTTGTTAAGAAGTCCCCCTCTACTGATTTAATTACTTTAGTAAAAGCTTTATTAAAATTTTATGGAAAATCAAAATATCCTATAAAAAAAATAGGTATTAGGCATGGAGAAAAAATGCATGAAACACTATTAAGCTCAGAAGAAAGAAGATTGTGCAAAGAAAAAAATAATTTTTTTATTATTAATCCTGACTTAAGAGACTTGAATTATAGTAAATATTTTAAAGAAGGAGTTAAAAAAAACTTTATTTATGAAAGTTATAATTCAAATCAAAAAAAATTACTTAATGTTGAGCAGACAATAAATTTATTAAAAAAATCAAAAGTTTTAAAATAAATTTTGATGAATATTCTTGTAACTGGATCTGACGGTTTTGTAGCTAAAAATCTTATTATTAATTTAAAAAATTTAAAATACAAGATTATTAAATTTGATAGACAAAATAATTTTCAACAACTTGAAAAAAAAATTATAAAGTCAGATATCATTTTTCATCTTGCTGGAGAAAATAGATCTAATAACGACAGAAATTTTTTCGAAAATAACGTAAATTTTTCAAGGAAAATCTCAGAGATTATAATTAGTAAAAAACTCAAAAAAAAAATAGTTTTTTCATCTTCGACACAAGTTTTGAATAATAAAAGTAGTATTTATGCTAAAACTAAATTGCTTGCTGAAAAAGAGCTATTAAAATGCACAAAAAAACAAATTCAAAAATTTCTATTTTTAGGATTCCAAATATTTATGGAAAATGGTCTAAAGAAAATTATAACTCTGTATTTGCAACTTTTGCACACAATATATCTAGATCAAAAAAAATAAAAATTTTTAATTCAAAAAATAAATTAAAACTTATTTATATTGACGATTTGATTGAACTTTTTTTGAGTGAATGCAAGCATGGTAAAAAAAATAAGATTATAAATATTAAAAATTATATTTCAATCACACCTAAAAAATTAGCCTCATTATTAAACTACTTTAAGATTAATAGGTCTTGGTTTGGTATAAAAGATGTTGATCCAATAGTTCTAAAAAAAATGTATAGTACTTTTTTAAGCTATTCGCCACCAAGTAAATATGTTTATAAGTTAAAAAAAAAAGAGGATCATAGGGGTTATTTTACAGAATTTTTAAAAATGGGAGATAGTGGTCAAATTTCTTATTTCACAATCAAAAAAGGAAAAATTAGAGGTATGCATTATCATAATACTAAAATTGAAAAATTTCTAATTTTAAAAGGAAAAGTTAAATTTGAATTTAAAAATTTAATTGATGATAGAATTGAAACTTATATTTTAAATGAAAATCAGCATAAAGTAATAGAAACAGTACCTGGATGGCTCCATACTATAAAAAATATTGGAATGAAGACTGCGTACGGTATAATTTGGGCGAATGAGGAATTTAAAATAAATAATTCGGACACTTACTATATTTATGAATAAATTTAAAATTTTAACTGTTGTAGGAACAAGACCAGAGATAATTAGATTATCTAGGTGTTTAACTTTATTTGATAAAATGTTTAATCATATATTAGTGCATACGAACCAAAACTATGATTATGAATTAAGTAAAATTTTCTTTAAAGATTTAGAATTAAAAAAGCCAAAATATATTTTTACTCACAAAAAAAAACAAACTTTTGAAATTTTATCTAAAAATTTAATTGAAATACAAAAAATTATATTAAAAGAAAAACCAGATGGTTTTGTAGTTTTGGGTGATACAAATAGTGCACTTACAGCGTATGTGGCAAAAAGAAACAAAATACCTTTATTTCATATAGAGGCAGGAAATAGATGTTTTGACCAAAATGTTCCAGAGGAGATAAATAGAAAAATTGTAGACCATATTTCTGATGTAAATATTGTTTATAGTAACTTTGCAAAACAAAATTTAATTGATGAGGGCATTTCAAATAATTCAATTATAAGATTAGGTAGCCCTTTATTTGAAGTAATAAATTTTTATAAAAAAAAATTTTTAAAGAATTCAATACTAAAAAAATATAATTTAAAAGATAAAAAATTTTATATAATAAGTTTCCATAGAGAAGAAAATCTTTTAAATGAAAATAAAATACATGAATTTATAAAGATTATAAATTTTGTTTCTAAACATGAAAATTTTCCAGTTTTAGTTTCAGCTCATCCAAGATTAAGAAATGTATTAAAACGCAATCTATTCAAAAAGAAAATCAATAATAATGTGAAAATTATGAAACCATTTAATTTTAGTGAGTATATATCATTACAAATTTCATCTAAATTAGTAATTTCTGATAGCGGAAGTATACCTGAGGAAGCTTCTATTTTGAGTTTAAAATCTATTATTCTTAGAGATACATTTGAAAGGCAAGAAATTTTTTCAAAAGCATCAACTATGATTTCAAATTTAAGTTTAGAAAATTTTAAGATAGTATTCATGATGGAACTTAATGATTTAGGTTCTAATAAACAAATTGTTGAATACGAAAATCCTGATTTTTCAAAAAATCTTTGTAGAATAATAACTACAAAAATACCTTACATAAATAAGTACGTCTGGAATAAGAAATCTTAGTAATGAATATTTTAATTGTGAGCCAATATTTTTGGCCTGAAAATTTTAGAATAAATGAAATTTCAAAATTTCTTGCAAAAAAAGGCTATAACGTAGATATATATACGACCTATCCCAATTATCCTTTTAAAGATGTATTTAAAAATACTAATTATAACGATAAAAAATTTCACAAAAATATTAATATTATTCGGATACCATCTATTTCTAGAGGTAAGGGAGATTCATTAGATTTATTTTTAAATTATTTTACTTTTATAATTTCGGGCATATTTTTTTCCCACTTTAAGTTAAGAGGAAAAAAATATGATTATATATTAACATTTGCAACATCACCAGTAACTGTAAGTTTATTGTCAATTTACATAAATATTTTTAAAAAATCTAAATTAGTTTTATGGTTATTAGATTTTTGGCCAGATATTATATTTGAACTAAATTATGTAAAATCGAAAGTAAATAAATTTATTTTAAATAAAATTGTTAATTATATATATAAAAAACAAAATTGTATTTTGGCCCAATCTCAAACTTATTTAAAAAAAATTTTAAAGTCATCAATTTATGAAAAAAAAAAAAATTGATTTACTTCCCATCATGGCCAGAGGAAATAAAAAAAATTCAAGACCACAATGTAGAGAGAATATTTAAACAAAATAAAAATCAAATAAAAATAGTTTTTACAGGAAATGTAGGCCAAGCACAGGGATTTGAGAAAGTTATTCATTTATGTGAAAAATTTAAAAATGTAAAATTTAAAGTTTTTGTAATTGGCACTGGAAGATGGCTTGATAGAATAGAAGATATAGTTAAAAAAAAACAAATAAAAAATATAAGCTTTTTTGGACACAAGCCTATTAATAAAATTTATCCATTTCTTAAAAACGCTGATATTTTATTAGTAACCTTGAAGGAAGGTAAAGTCTTTGATGCTACAATTCCAGGTAAATTCTCAACATATCTTAAATTTAATAAACCTATTTTGGGACTTATTGGGGGTGAAACTAAAAATTTAATTAATAATAACTCACTTGGATATGCCCTAGGAAATTTTCAATCTAAAAATAATAATTTAAAACTTTTAAATTTTTTAAGAAAAATAAAAACAAAATCTTTTAATAATAAAACTTTTATAAATCAAAATTTTTCAAAAGATAAAATTTTGGAAAAATTACATAAATATTTTTATGAAAATAAAATAAAGTTAAAATTTATTACTAAGTCTAAAGAAATTAAATTTCAAAAAAATTTTGTACTTAGCGCATTCAATTTAGCATTTATAGGTTCGTGGGTTTCAAGAGATATAAAAATCTACAATGAATTATACTGTTGGCCAGATGGATTATTTAAAAATACATTATTAAAGAATATCCCTAAATTACCAGGTAGAGATTTAATAAAAAATATAAGAATACCTCAAAATATTAAAAAGGTTAGAATTATTGGTAATTCAAGTGAAAAAGTTGAAAAATTTTTATTTAAAAAATTTAAATTTAAAACTTTTATCAACAATAAACTTCCATATGGAAATATTGAAGAAATTAAAAAAACTTGCAACTTTAAATTATCAAAAAATGAGCTTACACTAATTACTTTACCTACACCCAAACAAGAAATTATTGCAGAATATTTAAAAAATAAAAATAGAAATTTTCATATTATTTGTATAGGTGGTGGTTTAAAAATGGCATCAGGTGAGGAAAAGCCACCCCCAAAATCTTTAGAAAATTATGGGTTAGAAACAATTTGGCGATTAAGAAATGAAACCTCAAGAAGAATTAAAAGATTGTTAGTTTCATTCTATTATTTTTTAAAGGGATACGTGAATAATAGTTTTAAAGACATTATATTAGACAAAAATGAAAAACCTTAATAA
>MDTA01002828.1_pt1 | contig 10995 bp, 11 predicted proteins | sample 811151 | NCBI WGS metagenome assembly MDTA01 (sample SAMN05326648, study PRJNA326480) | marine metagenome | isolation source: seawater | place: Indian Ocean: South | collected 2010 | reverse complement strand
TCTCAGCAACTGGACAAATGCCTTTTTTATAAGATACTTTAGAATTAAAAGTTGACCATGGATGGCCTTTGCTACCATGTGCAATTTTTTTTTGATACATGGGCAAAAGATGTAAATTTGTATAACCTTCTACAAACCCACTAAGTCCTTTTTTTGCAAGTTCTTTGAATAGTTGTTTTCTTGAAAATTTAACCAGATCAATATCTATTATCATCGGGTAGGTATAATAGCTATGGGTACATTTTAATTTTGTTATTGGTAATTTCAATCCCTTCAAAATTTTAAGTCTTTTAGTAAGATAATTTGCAATAGTATTTTTCTTTTTAACTATTTTCTTTAATTTTTTAAGCTGCTGTATGCCAATTGCCGCCTCAATTTCACCCATTCTAAAATTGTAACCTATCATATTATTTATTTTAATATTTTCTCTTTTATTGACTATGCATTCTGCATGATTTCTTATTAATCTGGCCCTTTCAGCCAATGTACTGTTGTTGGTCACAATAAATCCACCTTCTCCAGTTTGAATATGTTTGTGACAGTTCAGGCTGTAACCGCCAATATCAGTATCTGTACCACTCAACTTGTTATTATTGTAAGAAAATGGTGATTGAGCGCTATCAGATATAATTTTTATATTTTTTTTTTTTACTATTTTTTTTAACCCTTTAACATTTGAGGGGTGTCCAAAAATATCAATCGTAATTATCGCTTTTGTTTTTTTATTAATTAGTTTTTTTACCTTTTCAGGATCCAAACAAAATGTTTCGTCTTCAATATCTGCAAAAACTGGAATTGCATTCCAATGAAGTATTGCAGTTGCTGTAGCTGACATAGTCCATGGACTAACAATTATTTCATCTCCTGGATTAATTTCCAGTGCCCCAACTGCTGCTATAAGCCCAGATGTCCAGGAGTTAAGGGTTATTGCATGCTTTACTTTATAAAACTGTGCTAATTTTTTCTCAAAAAGTCTATTATATTTTCCCCCATAAAATCCATTAGGGTATGATGCAATAAAATCGGAAAGGACCCCGGATTTTAAGACTCCTAATGCAGCAGAAATTTCCTCTTTTTGAATTGAATTATATTTTTTGAAATATTTGTTATTTTTCATACTTTAACATGTATAACTTTTCTGCATTTTTCCAATCCTCTAAATTGTCGATATCTTGAACTTTTAATTTTGACATAAGATAAAAGGTAGAATTTTTTTCTAATATTATTTTTTTTGAATTCCATGCATTAAATTTTCCCCAACAAAATTGACCAGCATCATGATATGTTTCTCGAAGATCTTGGGATCTTTTGTGAAAATTTTTTTGATTTACCATTTTTATTCCACCTTTTTTATTTTTAAAAAAAGCTCTTTGAATTGGATAAGAGAATTTTGTTGCTCCAATAACATAATTCCATCGGCTATTTTTTATTTTTTTGAAAGATCTTACTAAATCTTTTGCCTTAATAAGTGGAGAAGTTGGGTATATGCAGCAAATTAATTTGGGTTTCTTTAGATTTTTATCTAACCAATTTATTGCGTGGGACACAACCTCCCTTGTGCCAACTTTGTCTCCAGATAAATTTTTAGGTCTTTTAAATAATATTTTAGCTCCGTATTTTTTTGAAATTTTCATTATTTGGTTAGAATCTGTTGAAACTATAATTTTGTCAAATATTTTAGCTTTGATTGCCTCTTTGATTGGATATGATATAATAGGTCTACCTAAAAAATTTTTTATATTTTTTTTTTTAATTCTTTTACTTCCTCCACGAGCAGGAATTATTGCCACGATCATAATTCTATTTTTTATTTGTTAATTTCTTTGCAAGTTTGTTTATTTTTTTATCTTGATGGTAAATCTGCGCTAAAACTCCTGCAGTTTTTTCAGGTGCAAATTTAAAAGCAATTCTTAATATATCCATCCAATTTTTGTTATTTTTTTTCCTAATATTCTCTATCTGGTCGATTAACTTTAATTTATTTTTGTGTTTATTTTTCATAATTTGAGACTAATAAATATATTAATAATAAAACTTATAAAGCAATATTTTAAGATATAGTTTTATTTTGATTTATTGACATGTTCAAGTATTGAACATATAAACCTCATAATTACTTAATTTTAGTGCATGAATGAAATAAAATACTGCAAAAACTGTGTTATTCCAGAAACAAGGCCAAACACTGAGATAGATGACAATGGATATTGTACTGCCTGTAAATATTTTTGGGAAAGAGAAAAAGTAAACTGGAGTATTAGAAAACAAGAACTTTTAAAAATTTTTAATAAATATAAAAGTAATAAGTATTACGATTGCATTGTCCCTTCGAGTGGAGGAAAAGATAGTACTTATCAAGTTTTGAAAGTAAAAGAATTGGGGATGAACCCTTTGGTAGTAACTATTACTACTGACATGTTAACTACAATAGGAAGAAAAAATATTGAAAATTTAAAAAATAAAGGAGTTGACTATATTGAATATACTTTAAACCCGATTGTAAGAAAAAAAATTAATAAATTTACTTTAGAAACAGTTGGTGATCTTACCTGGTCTGAAGAAGTCGGTGTTTCTTGTTCAGTGGTAAGAATAGCAATAAAAATGGGTATCCCATTAATTGTATGGGGTGAAAACTCTGAAAATGAAAATGGAGGACCTGAAAAAAACTCTGACTTTTTTGATGAAATTATACAAAGACATGATGGGGATTGGTTTGAGGAATTTGGTGGAACGAATGGTTTAAGAAGTTCTGATTTACTAGAGCTTTGGTCGAATGAGGGAATAACAGAATTAGATTTAATGCCATATACATTTCCAACAAAAGAAGAGTTTAAAGATAATAATATTTTAGGTATATTTTTAGGTCATTACATCCCTTGGGATGGTCATGCTAATGCAGAATTTTCAATTCAAAATGGATTGACTACTTATCACAAATGGGTCGAAGGTAATATTGTAAACTATGAGAACTTAGACAACTATCAAATGAGAGTTCATGATTATTTTAAATTTTTAAAATATGGATATGATAGAGTTTCTGACTGGTCTTCTTTAGCAATAAGAAGGGGAAGAATGAAAAGATCTGAAGCAGTTGAATTTTCAAGAATTTATGGAGGAAAATTCCCATCAGAATATTTAGGAATGCCACTTAAAAATGTCTTGGACTATATCGGAATGGATGAAAAACAATTTAAAATTATTTGTGAAAAATTTACTAACAAAAAAATTTTTAAAAAAAATCCTGATGGATCACTTATGTATGATAACAGAGGTGATTTAATTAAAGTAAATTATGATAATGTCAAAAAATAAAAATGTACTCATTATTGACTCAAATATAGGAAATATTGGATCTGTTTATAGAGCCTTAAATAAATTAGATTATAAACCTCTAATTTCAAATAAAAAAAAAGATTTTGAAAATGTTAGTCATATTATACTCCCAGGAGTTGGGTCATTTGATTATGGAATGAAGTTTTTAAAAGATTACGATTTAATTGAAAGTTTAAATATTGCTGTTAAACAAAGGGGGATACCTTTACTTGGCATATGCCTTGGTATGCAATTATTAGCATCTAAAGGTTTCGAAAATAACAAAGAAACTGATGGATTGTGTTTTATACCTGGCAGTGTAGAAAAATTAAAAATTTCAAACGATTTTAAATTACCTCACCTTGGATGGAATGAGGTTCATTACAAAAATGTAAACCCTTTACTCAAAGAAATTCCAAATGGTAAAGATTTTTATTTTGTGCATAATTATTATTTTAATTCATTTGATGATAAATACATTGTTGCGAAAACTAACTATGGAAATGAATTTCCTTCAATAATTAATAAATTAAATATTTATGGAGTTCAATTCCACCCAGAAAAAAGTTTAAAGTTTGGAATTAAATTATTAGAAAATTTTTTAAAAATATAAGTTAAAATGCATAAACTTAGAATAATTCCCACTTTATTATTTAAAAATTTAAAATTAGTAAAAGGTATAAAATTTAAAAGTTGGAGAACTGTTGGAAGTATAATGCAAGCAGTTAGAATTTATAATTTAAGACAAGTTGATGAACTTATACTCTTAGATGTATATGCAACAAATAATAAAAAAAAAGTGGACCTGGAAATGGTGAACGAGATTGCTAATGAATGTTTTATGCCATTAACTTTTGGTGGAGGTATAAATTCGATTAAAGATATATCTAATTTATTAAAAGCAGGAGCAGATAAAGTGTCTATAAATACTTCTGCTACAAAAAATTTAAGATTTATAAATGAAGCATGTAAAACATTTGGCGGTCAGAGCATAGTTGCCTCAGTAGATTATAAAAAAGAAGGTAATAATATTATTGTTTATTCAAATTCTGGAACTTTCAAAACCAATTTAAATTTTTTTGATTATTTAAAAGATTTAGAGGGCGCAGGAGTTGGTGAAGTAATTCTAACATCAATTGACAGGGATGGTACTATGGAAGGATATGATAAAGAAGTTTTAAAAATGTCAGCTAAAAATCTTAAAATTCCAATTATTGCATCGGGTGGAGCTGGAGATTACCATGATATGCTCGATACAGTTCAAAACTCCAAAATTTCTGCACTAGCGGCAGCAAGTATTTATCATTTTACAAATAAAACTCCTTTAGATGTAAAAAAATTTTTAAATTACAATAATATTCCTGTAAGGTTGTAAAATTAATGAAGAAAAATTTATTTTCTAAACCCTTCTTAATAGCAGAAATATCTGCAAACCATAATGGTTCTTTAAAGCATGCAAAGAAACTAATCAAATGTGCTAAACAAAATGGAGCTGATGCTGTTAAATTACAAACTTATGATGCGGACATGATGACAATTAAATCAAATAAAAAATATTTTAAAATTAAAAATGGTATATGGAAGGGCCAATCACTCTGGAATCTTTATAATAAAGCCAAAACCCCATTAGCCTGGCATAAGAGTTTATTTGATTATGCTAAGAAATTAAAAATTTTGTGTTTTAGTACTCCTTTTGATCTTGAGGCTGTTGATTTCTTAGAAAAGTTAAATTGTCCGATTTATAAGATTGCATCTTTTGAAATGAATTATCTTCAGCTTATAAAAAAAGTTGCAAAGACTAGAAAGCCAATGATTATATCAACAGGTTTAGCGTCTTTGAGTGAAATAGAAAAAACTTTAAAAGTTGCAAAAAAATATGGTGCAAAAAATATTACTCTTTTATATTGCGTAAGCCAGTATCCATCTTCATTGGATGACTTTAATCTATATAATATAGAAATAATGAGAAAAAAATTTAAATGTAATATAGGTTTATCTGATCATTCTATAGACAATCGAGTTATGATTGCATCTATTGCCAATGGAGTAAATGTAATAGAGAAACATATTGCCTTGGATAATCAAAAAAAGGGTTTTGACATTAAATTTGCATTAAAAGGAAAAGAAATTAAAAATTTTAAAAGTGAAATGGATAAAATTTTTAATTTAATGGGCGAAAAAAAGTTTAAAAGAAGTAATAAAGAAATAAAAAATTTAATCTTTAGAAGATCAATTTTTGCAACAAAAAATATTAAAAAAGGTGAAAAATTTAATAACAAAAATATAAAAATTGTGAGACCAAATATTGGTTATCAACCTGAAATGTTTGAGAAATTACTTAATAAAAAAGCAAAAAGTAATTTTTTTATTGGTGATCCGATAAAATGAAAATTGCAATAATTTCAGACATTCATGCTAATTATAGTGCCTTAAAAAATTGTGTGAATGATATAAAAAAAAAAGGCGTTGATAAGATAGTGTGTCTTGGAGATTTGGTTGGCTATTATTATGATCCCGAAAAATGTATAGATCTTCTACTTGAGAATGAGGTTGAGTGTATTAAAGGAAACCACGAAGATATGCTTTTAGAAATACATGATAACGCTAAAATGCTTGAAAAATACATAAATACTTACGGAAACGGAATTAGATTGGCTTATGAGAAACTTAGTAAATACCATTGGAATTTTATTAAAAATTTACCAGAAAAAAGAAATCTTATTTTTGATAAAATAGATATACTGATTGCGCATGGTGCGCCATGGGATAACAATTTTTATATTTATCCAAACTCAAAAGATGAGGTTTTTAAAAAATTAGAGAAATACAGTCAGAAATTCATATTCTTGGGACATACTCATTATCAAATGATTAAAAAGGTTTACAATAAAATTATCGCTAATCCTGGTTCAATAGGCCAGCCAAGGGATATTGGTAAAGATGCAAAATGGTTAATTTTTGAAACAAAAGAAAAAAAAATTACATTTTTTAAAACACCTTTTGATACTACAGAATTGATTAAACAAATTGATTTCTATGACCCAAGTAAATCAATGTTAAAAAAATTTTTAAAAAAATAAAATATGAAAGTACTGATTACTGGCGCACATGGAGATATAGCTCAATCAATATTTAGAATAATCAAGACTTCTTATTCTAAAACTTCAATTCATGGAATGGATTGTAAGAGTGATGGTCCTGGTAAATATTTGTTTGAAAAATTTATTTTATCTCGTAAAGCAAGTGACAAAAATTATATTAAATTTGTTAAAAAACTCTCGAAAAAATACAATTTATTAATTCCTACAAGTGAAGCTGAAATGATTTGCCTATCAAAAAATTATTCACAAATCAAAAACTTACCAATTTTAATTAATAAACCAAAAATTATTAGCTTATTCGTTGATAAGCTAAGAACTTATAACTTTTTAAAAGGTAAAAATATTGATGTACCAAGTTTTTGCGTTAGTTTAGTAAATCTAAAAAAATATACTAAACCCTTCTTTTTAAAAACTAAATTAGGATCCGGAAATAAGAATTATAAAATTATAAATTCTAAAGAAAAATTTAATAATTTAAAAAAAATAAAAAAAAACAAATGGATAGCTCAAGAGTTTTTGGGATATGATACACTTGAGTTTACTTGTGGATTAATAAAAGTTGGAAAGTTTAAAAATTGTATTATTTTAAAGAGAAAACTAACGAATGGACTGACATATTATGCTGAGGTATATAAAAGCAAAAAACTAGAAAAAATTTTATATAAAATAGCAGATTTAGTTGATTTAAATGGATGTATAAACATTCAATTAAAATTAAAAAATAAAAAATTTAAGATCTTCGAAATTAATCCAAGACTATCTTCAACGGTAATGATGAGGCATAAAATTGGATTTATGGACTGTATATGGTGGATAAATTATTATCTTATGAAAAAAACTCCAAGTTTTAAAAAGAAAAAAACACAAAAAAATAAAATTTTGAGAGTGTATAATGAATTATTCGTTTAAAACAAAATCTAAAACATTGTTACTAACTGGGTCTTCAGGGTTTCTTGGAAAAGAAGTAATAAAAATACTATATAAAAAATATAAAATTTTTGAAGTAGTAAGAAAAAAAAATAAAAATAAAATTTATTGTGATTTAAATAATATTAAAAAAATTAGATTAATTCTAGAAAAATTAAAACCTGACATAATTGTAAATTTAGCTGCAGAAGTTAACTTATCAAATAAAACAAAAAAAATGTTTAATGTTAATTCAATTTGTCCAAAAATCTTTGCTAGATACTGTAAAAAAAATAATAAGTATTTAGTGCAAGCCTCAACGGTTTTAGTTCATAAAAAATCTGAAATTTATAATTATAACTCAAAATTAGATCCTGAAAATTATTACGGGAAAACTAAGCTTTTAGCTGAGAAAAAAATTAAAGAAACCGGATGTAGGTATGCCATAATTAGATTTGTTGGTATTTTTGGTCATAATGGTCCTAATCACCTGGGAATTAATAATACAATTAAAGATGCTATAAAAAAAAAAATTATTAGTTTTAAAGGAAACTCAAAAATAAAAAGAAATTATATATATGTTGGAGATGCTGCTAAAGTGATTAAAAAATGTATAGACAATAAACTTAAGGGAACATTTTATGCATCTGGTCAAATACAAACTTTTGAGGAAATGATTAAAAAAATAAATAAAATAATAGGTTTAAATTCTCCCATCAAATTTTTTACAAAAAAAAAGGATGATATGGATCAAATATGTATATCTAGTAGAAATTTTAATTTTAGATCTTTTTCTACATGTATTAAAGAGATAAAAAATAGTTATATGTTTTAATTATTTCTGTTTTTTCAATTTTTTTATTAACTTTATCTAAAATTTTTTCCTTATAAATTTTTTTGTCTTCTATATTGGTAAATCTAATTCGTCTTATTTTTGTATCACCAATATTTAATAGGATATTCTCCTTTGTATTTATTTGAATACTTCTTTTTAAGATTTCATCATTAACTTCGTAAGAAAAAAATTCCAAAATTTTTCTAAATAATTCTAATGAATTTTCGTTTAAAATTTTAAAATTTATTATCAAGAAGTCTTTATCTTTATTTTTGTTTTGTAAATGCTTTAACCAAAATTTAATAAACTTTTCATATCTCTTAATACCAAGGTCTAATAATTTTTCATCTACAATCGATGGATTTTTATTTTTATCGTGCGCGAGATACCATGAAATTAATTGGTCCGATGGCTCTCTCAGTATTATTGCTGGTTTTACTTTATCAATATCATACATATCTAATGGATTAATTGGATATCTACTAAAAATAATTTTTTTTTTTTGTAATTCATCATTGCTGATGAAAAAATCTATATGATTTTTAAAATCAAGTTGATGGGACCAATAAGTTCCACTTAACGGAATAGAGTTATACAAATTTCCTTCAACCACAGGTGAATAAGCAAAAATGTATTTATTGTTTAAACTATCATATTTTGGCACCCCATTTCCTATTTTATAAAAAAGTTCAAAATAGCTACTTATGACGCCAGTTAAGAAAGTATGGCCACTTCTCGGTAATGCAAAAAATCCATTAAATTTATCACTTTTTTTATCGGTTTTATTAAAAATCAGATCAAAATTTAATTTTTTAAATTTTTTAATTTGATTATTAAGAATTAGTTTAAAAATAAATTTTGAGTATATACTTGAAATTCCACTATTATAAAACTTATTAGGATAAAGATTTAGTTTAATAAGCTTGTTTCTCAAATCAGATCTAAAAAAAAATAATATTTTTTTTAATAACATATTTCAAATATATAAGATTTTTTAATATAAAATTTATAAATTTATACTACTACTGCTTTAGAAATTAATCTATCCATTCTATCATTTGTACAAACCATTATTACTTTCATAACTAGCCTACAATTTTTTTTATTTTATAAACTAATTCATTTGCTAGAATAAAGATAGGCTTTTTAAAATCATTAACTATCTTAATATGTGGATTTTTAGGTAATTCTGCTTTAATATCTAAACCGACAATGTTTTTTTTATTTGAAAGATATAAAGATTTTTTTTTTAAAGATATAATTTTTTTTAGGTCGGCCTCGATATAAATCTCAAGATAATTATCAATATTTGATCTATTCCATTTTCTAGCCCTATGATACATGCCAATACAGTTTAAAATTAAATTTATATTTTTATCTGTAATCATTTTTGTAAAACGATGTAATCGTATAAGCCCTTCGGTTCTAGATTTTTTGTCATATTTTTTAAAATTTGTGACCTTTCTCCATTCATCGCCACTAACTTCAATTGTTGGGCCATATAGCATTTGAATTTTTTTTAGGATTTTTTTTGAAATTTGAGTTTTTCCAGATCCAGAGAATCCAGTAACCCAAAAAAGGATACCTTTATTTTTATTTTTAATTATTTTTTTTCTCATTTAAAACTTTGGTATCATATAATTGGTTTTTTTGAACATATTTTTTAAAAACTCATAATTTATATGAATTTTAAAAATATTTATGGATCTATTTAATTACTTGAATATAAGGTGACTTAAAATTAAATTGAATTATGAAAAGTAGAAAAATAGTTTATGTAGGACTGGCTGCTGATATAATACACGAAGGTCATATTAATATTCTTAAAAAAGCAAATAAATTTGGAGATGTTACAGTTGGGCTTTTAACAGATGAAGCAATAGCATCTTATAAAAATATTCCCTATTTGGACTTCAATAGAAGAAAAATTATTATTCAAAATATCAAATATGTAAAAAAAGTAATTGCACAAAAAACTTTAGATTATGTTCCAAACTTAAATTTAATTAAACCAGATTTTGTATTTCATGGTGACGATTGGAAAAAAGGTGTGCAAAAAAAGACAAGAAGTAGAGTTATTAAAGTTTTAAAAAAATGGTCTGGTAAGTTAATAGAGCCTAAATATACAAAAAATATTTCCTCAACTTTAATAAAAAACAAAATTTTAGAACTTAGTGCTACACCTGAAAATAGAATTTCAATATTAAAAAGACTGATAATATCAAAGAAAATTGTTCGAATACTTGAATCTCATAACTCTTTAACTGGTTTAATTATCGAAAATTTAAAAATAAAAAAAAAAAATTTAAATTTAGAATTTGATGGAATGTGGTCCTCTAGCTTAACCGACTCTGCGACCAAAGGTAAGCCTGACAATTCGTCAGTAGATTTTTCATCAAGAATTTCAACATTAAATGATATGATGGATGTTACAACAAAACCATTAATTTTTGATGCTGATAATGGAGGTCAAATAGAACATTTATCATTTTTAATAAGATCGCTAGAAAGGTCCGGGGTTTCAGCAATTATTATGGAAGATAAAATTGGACTTAAAAAAAACTCACTTTTCAAGAACCAAAAAGGAACTAAACAAGATAGACCAGAAATATTCGCAAAAAAAATAAAAAAAATTTGCAACTCCCGTAATTCAAAAGATTTCTTAGTAATCGCAAGAATTGAAAGTTTTATCGTTGGAAAAGGATTGAATGATGCTTTAAAAAGAGCTGAGATATATGCTGCCGCAGGAGCTGATGCAATATTAATTCATAGTAAGGAAAAAACACCAAAACAAATTTTTAAATTTGCAAAAGAGTTTAAAAAAAGTAAAAATTTTGTTCC
>MDTA01082155.1_pt1 | contig 10997 bp, 12 predicted proteins | sample 811151 | NCBI WGS metagenome assembly MDTA01 (sample SAMN05326648, study PRJNA326480) | marine metagenome | isolation source: seawater | place: Indian Ocean: South | collected 2010 | reverse complement strand
GTCTTAGTTTTATCCATAATTAACTATTTTTCCATCGTATGGTATTATTTTTAAATGAAATGTACTCATAACTTGTTTTATCCGACAAAATTAATTAATTAAAAATATTATTCAAAATTACAATATTTATTGTAATTATAAATAAAAATTATTTTAATTTTTGGTATAATATTTAGGATAATACATTGAAAGAAACAATTCTCGAAAAAATTACATTTTATATTTTTGTTATTCTAATGGTGATATTGTTATTTACACCATTCTTAATGTTTTCGGATTAAATGAAATAAATTTTATAAAAATATTTTTCTTTAGAATTAGGAAAAAAATGTTATAAAATATTGATCGATTTAATTAAAGGTAATCATTTTTATGTCAAAAATTTGTAAAATAACTGGAAAAAAGCCGAATGTAGCAAATAATGTTTCTCATGCTAATAATAAGACAAAAAGAAGACAATTTGCTAATTTACAAAATAAAAAAATATTTGTACCTGAGCTAGGTAAATACATCACAACTAAACTATCCACTAGTGCAATTAAAACAATAGATAAACATGGCCTTTTACCTTATTTGAAAAAGAAAGGTTTATCTTTAGAAGATATATCCTAATTTGAAAATTTTATAATATTTGAAATTAAAGGAGATAAAAATCTCCTTTTTTTATACTCAATTTTTTTTTGATTTGAATAATATATAGTTATCCTTATTAGTTAATATGCATAGTAAAAGCTTTTTTTGCCCTTTTTGCTTTCAGGAAAATTATTTACAAATAGAGTTGTCTTACTGTCCTGAATTAGTAGAAATCATCGAGGATTGTTCGGTCTGTTGTAATCCGATTTTTGTGTCATATAATGTTAATAATAATAAAGTTCAAGATTTTTTTGTAGAAAAAGCATATTAAGATTTAGACTAAAAAGTAATTATTTTATTTATTAAGATTACTGTAATCCACATTTGAAGTACGAATCCATAAAGATGATGTTTGAAGAAATCTATTTTTTAGTAATAATTGTAAATCAATGTAAATTAAAAAGAAAATTTTATAATTATACATTAACTATATGTTAATTTATAAGTATTATTTTATAAAATAAACTCTGGAGATTTGGATGTTTAAACAATCAATACTAATTTTAAGTTGTCTATTTTTGATAAGTTGTGAAAAATCAATATTTTTTAATACTGATAAATTTTCTTTTGATGATGAGCTTATATCAATGATTCAGCAGTCAAATGACAAATCAGAAGTTCAATACGATGAACTTCCAGAGAATACTAAATCTTATATTAATTCAGATTTGCATGATGAGATTTTTTTAAGTGAACTTAAAGCAAATGGTTTGGGATATGAATTAACTTACGCAAAATCAGGTTATGAAGATAACGAATTTCAAAAAATTTATTTTAACTTGACAGGAAAAAAACTCAAATCATCCAAAGAAAAAAAATATTCAGATTGTATCAAATTAATTTTTCCAATAATTTTTAACATGCCAGATTATACTGATATTACCGTAACTGATAATTCAGAGCAAGGATGGTTCAGTTTGAAAAATTGGTATCTTAACCATCCAGATACTAAATTTGAATGGGATTTACAATATCCTGTGGGAATTATACACAATGATACTGAGCTGATCAGCGTGAATAATTTCGAAGAAATGATAGAATTAAAAAAGAATTGTAATTAAAATTATATGAGCGTGAAAATGACAAAAACGATAAAAATTTTACTATTAGCTTTACCTACATTCATATATTCTGAATGTTCTGATTTAGATTATGATTTATGTGTATATTATTCACAATATTGTGAATGGGATGAAACTACCGGTACATGTTCTGAAATTGGCGGCGGCGGCGGTGGTGGTGGTGCTGCTAATGGACCATACGAATATTTAACAATAACAGAATCTCAAGGATTAAGGAATGGTCCTGATTACAGAGATGGTGTTTTATATTATCCTGTGAATGCAAATCCTCCATACAAATCTATAGTTTTAACTCCAGGTTTTGGTGGTGAAAGCTCATCTATGTCTAATTGGGCAGAATTTTATGCTTCTCATGGCTTTATTGCGATGAGAATTGGTCCAAATGATGAAATAAATGATTCACATTACATGAGAGGTCTTGGTTTAATTGATGGCATTGAATCAATTAGACAGGAAAATACTAGAGTTGGGTCACCTCTTTACGGATTAATCGATGAAAATAACTATTCTGTATCAGGTTATTCAATGGGGGGAGGAGCTTCTCATGATGCAGCAATGATGGATAATTCTATCAAAGCAGTTATCTCTCTTAACCCTACAGTGATTTTTGAAGATTGTAATTTGTGCCCAGCATCAACTTACGAAGGGGAGACATTTTGTATTTGTTTGGTACCTCAATTTGTAGATCACCCGGTTCCATCTTTAATTTTTGCAGGTGAGGTTGAAGTAAATGAATTAACCGCTTATGAAGGTATGCTGGGACAAGACATTTATTCCAATTTGCCACAAAATACTGATAAAATATTGTTTGAAGGTGCAGGTTCTGGTCATGGATTTGCAGAATCTCCTTATGGTGAAGTTGCCCAGTATTCTTTAAATTGGTTGAAATATTATGCATTGAACGACCAATCTGTTTGCGAAGATATGCTTAATACACCATCAACATCATCTCAATACCTAACAAATATAAATTGTACAGAATCTATAGTAGGTGATGTTAATAACGATGGATTGATTAATGTTATTGATATTATCTCAATTGTCAATTTAATATTAGTTTCAGAGTTTCAAACTAATGCTGATGTTAATAGTGATTTACAGATTAATGTTCTAGATATAGTGGCAGTGGTAAATTTAATACTTGAATAAATTGGAAATATACCGAATTCATTTAAAAAACTAAGTAATCCAAATACCTTCAATTTATTAATTATAGTTTGTCTTAAACGTTCCTAATAGAATTGTTTTATATTATAAACTGTCCGAAATTTTATAGTCAACTGTAACCTATCAAAAATTCGTCTATCTGACATATAAATATTAAAATTTATGTTTAAATTAGAAGAAAGTACAGTCGTTATAACTGGTGCCAATAGTGGCATCGGATTCGAGATAGCAAGAACTTTAGCAAAAAAAAAAGCTTGTGTAATTTTTGCATGCAAGAATCAATTCTGGGGAGAATATGCAGTAAATAAGGTTAAGCTTGATACAGGTAATACAAATATATTTTATAAAAATTTAGATTTATCTTCCATAGATTCAATACATAATTTTTCCAACAATTTCAATTTAGATTTCGAGAATTTAAATGTTTTAATAAATAATCCAACTATTAAATGTGATTCATTTTCAAAAACAGTAGATGGATTTGAAATGAATATGGGAGTAAATCATCTTGGACACTTTGCATTGACTGGGTTACTATTAGAAAAGATTTTAAAAACACCTAACTCTCGAATAATTACAATTAGTAGCTTATTTTATAGATTTGGAAAAATAGATTTTGATAATATGAATGACAAGAAAAATTTCAAATCAAATAAAGCTTACAATAATAGTAGATTAGCCAATATGCTTTTTAGTCTTGAGCTAGCTAGAAAACTAAAAAAACACAATATATATACATCTTCTGTTTCTACACATCCTGGTTGGACAAAAATATCAAGAAATAGTAATAAATTCATAAGATTATTTGCTTCAATATTTGGTCAAAGTACTGAATTAGGGGCTTTACCAACATTGCATGCAGTTTCATTAGAGAATGTGAAAAACGGAGACTATTTCTTTCCAAATAAATTTGGAATTTATGGTAAACCGCAAAAAAAAAATATTTTAGAAACAGCAAGTAATTTAAAAATCTCGAGACAATTATGGAATTTATCAGAAGATTTAACACAGATTGTATATAAGTTTTAAAATAATTTTAAAAAAAATACACATATTATGAATTTTAAGCAATTAAGAATAAGTTAAAAAAAATATGAGAACAGCTCCAGAAGTTTTTCTTAGTAAATTAATTGATTATGCAGGCATATTTCCCCCAGCAAACCTTGAATTGTCTCTTGCATTGAGTAATTATAGAAGTTATATACAAAGTAATCATAATTGGATAATATCTAAATTTATCATTTCTTCCACTGATCTGAAGAAAATTTCAATTAAAGATATTAATCAGTTCAATAGTCAAAATCTTCTTAACCTATCGATTATCTCAAAGAATTTCAATAAAGATTACAATATTATAAATACTTTTTTACGTGAATTTTCAAGTAGTGTGAAATTCTCATGCCTAGAGACACAAATTACCAATGTTACTAATTTTTACAATCAAATGATTGAGATAAATGATTTAATAAAAAAAAATAAGTTAAACATATCTTTATTTTTTGAATTATTATCAAAAAATTGGCAAGACAATATACCTCTTGTAATTGATAATATATCTAGATTCAATGAAACATATGAAACAAATTTTGGATTTAAATTAAGATGTGGTGGAATAAAGAAAAGTTCATTCCCTGCACCGAAGTATATCTCAACTGTTCTTCTGCAATCAATTAAAAGAAACATACCTATGAAGTTTACGGCTGGATTACACCATCCCTATATTTATAAAGATAGGCAGATAAATACAAATATGTATGGATTTTTCAACGTATTTTTAAGTGGTATGTTTGCTAAGAAATATGATTTGAATAAAAACGATATAATAAAAATCTTGATTGATAAAAATAAAGATCATTTTCAGTTTAAAGAAAATAAAATTAAATGGCAAAGTTATTATATCACTAAAGATGAGATTTTAGATTACAGATTGAAAAATTTTATATCATTTGGAAGTTGTAGTTTTGATAAACCGTGTGAAGACCTGAAAGATAATGGAATTTTATGATTAGATCGTTTATAAAATATGGACAAGAATGTCATTTCCCAATTCAAAATTTACCTTATGGAATTTTTAGTAGTCCAGATAATTTAAATCCAAGAGCTGGAGTGGCTATTGGAACCAAAATACTAGATTTATCCAAGTGCGAGGATCAAAAGTTATTGAAAACAAATTATTTCAATAGCTCAAATCTTAATAAGTTTCTTCGTAAGGATAAAAAAGAATGGTCGAAAGTGCGAGAAAGTATTCAAAACTTACTTCTTGATTCAAATCCTGTAATAAGAGACAATCCAAATCTTAGAAGATCTTTATTCTATGAGCAAAATAATGTAGAAATGCATCTTCCTGTCAAAATTGGTGACTACACAGATTTTTATTCCTCAAAACAACATGCAACAAATGTTGGTGCAATGTTTCGTGATCCCAAAAATGCATTATTACCTAATTGGTTACATATGCCAGTTGGTTATCATGGGAGATCTAGTTCAATTGTTATTACTAATACTAATATTAAAAGACCAAATGGACAAATTAAATCTGATAATTCTTCATCACCTAATTTTGGTCCTTCAAATTTATTAGATTTTGAACTAGAAGTTGGCTGTTTTATTGGTAATGGAAATAATTTAGGTGAACCCATTGAAATTAATCAAGCAAGTGATTATTTATTTGGATTGGTTCTTGTAAATGATTGGAGTGCAAGAGATATTCAGAAATGGGAATATGTACCACTTGGACCATTTTTATCAAAAAATTTAGCTACCTCAATATCTCCATGGATTGTAACACTTGAAGCATTGGAACCATTTAGAGTAAATAATTCAATACAAAAAAATCCAACTCCACTTAAATATCTGAATTGTGATGAGAAATGGACTTTTGACATTAATTTAGAGGTATACCTAAAAACGAATAGAATGAGTAAATCCGAAATAATTTCAAAATCTAACTATAAATATATGTACTGGAATTTAGCTCAGCAACTTACTCATCATACAGTAACTGGTTGTAATATGACAGCTGGTGATTTGATTGCAAGCGGAACAATAAGTGGAGAAAAGAGAGATTCATATGGCTCGATGTTAGAATTATCATGGAAAGGGACTGATCCAGTCTTATTGTCAAATGGTGAAGAAAGAAGATTTTTACAAGATGATGATGAGATTACAATGACAGGATATGCTCAAGGTGATAAGTATAGGGTTGGATTTGGTAATGTCAGAGGAAAAATTTTACCAGCTGATTAAACTAATATCTAATTAGATATAAAAATAATATTTTAATACTACGAAGGAACCACCCAAATGAAGCTAAAAATGCTATTTTTTATTATATTTTTAATCGGATGTGGAGAAGATATTAAAGAGGAAGTAATTGAGACATATATAGACGATTCACCAAAATTAATTCACACTACTTTGGGTGAAGGTGAAGAAAAAATAATTAAAGAAAAATTATTACTGAAACAAAATGGTGACACAATCAAGTTAACAATTGGTGATACATTAATAAAAAAATATGATTATTATGATAATGATACATTAAAACTAGTGTCAGTATTTTTAAATAATCAAAAATTTGGTCAATGGAGATATTTTCATAAAAATGGAAAAGTTGACTGTATAATGCATTATCATAATAATATGATTGATAGTTCATACAAAGAATTTTATGAAAATGGTAAAAAAGCAATTGTTGGATTTTATAAAAGTGGGATTCGTGAGGATAAGTGGCAATTTTTTGATATACAAGGAGATTTGATTGGCGATTGTAAATATTTAAAAGGTGATTTATATTATTCTGCTGGAACGTGTTATATGACAAATTATGCAGACTGATTTAACTTCCAATGTCTTTCCTGTAATAAGCACCTTTAAAATTCAATTTAAATACTCCTTCATATGCATTTTCAATTGCAGATTTTGTATTTTCCCCTCTAGCAGTGACATTTAATACTCGTCCCCCATTTGTAAATATCTTGCTACCATTTAATTTTGTTCCAGCATGAAAAACAATACAATTCTCAATATCCTTTAATCCGTTAATTTCAATATTTTTTTTATAACTTTCAGGATATCCGGAAGAAGCCATTACAACTGAACAAAAATGATCAGAATACCATTCTATAGATACTTCACTGAGTTTTTTATTAATTGTTGAAAAAAATATATCTATGATATCTGATTTCATTCGAGGTAATATCACCTGTGTTTCAGGATCACCAAATCTTACATTAAATTCTAGTACCTTTGGACCAGAACTAGTGTAAATTATCCCGATAAAAAGAACACCTCTAAAATCGATTTTTTCTTTTTTCAGCGCATTTAAGATCGGTAATAATATTTCACTTTCACATCTTTTTTCAATTTCTTTGGTCACTGATGGATTTGGAGATATGCAGCCCATGCCACCTGTATTTAAACCTTGATCATTTTCATTAATTTTTTTGTAGTCCTTTGCATGTTCCATTGGTATCATTGTTTCACTATCAGTAAAGGTGAGAATTGAAATTTCATCACCACTTAAAAATTCTTCTATAATGATTTTAGTACCAGCGATTCCGAATTTATTTTTTTCCATTAGATTTTTAACTGCTTCTTTTGCTTCTGATTTAGATTTACAGATTAGAACACCCTTACCTTCTGCTAAACCATCTGCTTTTATAACAATGGGAAAAATTTCATGTTTATTAATGTAATTAATTGCTTCTTTTGATGTATTGAACTGTTGAAAAGCAGCTGTTGGTATATTATATTTATTAAGGAACTCTTTTGTATAAATTTTACTTGCTTCTAGTTTTGAAGCGGATTTTCTAGGACCAAATACACTGTATCCAGCGTCTTCTAAAGTATCAACAATTCCATTAACTAAATATGCTTCTGGTCCAACAATAGTAAGATCAATTTTGTTTTTTTTAACAAAGGCTAAAACATCATTGTTATCATTTACATTTATTTTTGGAACATCAACTATTTGTTCTATTCCACCGTTACCAGGAGCACAGAAAATTTTTTTTACTTTCTTACTTTGCATTACTTTCCAAACTAATGCATGTTCTCTTCCACCGGAGCCTAATACTAAAACTTTCATTTTTTTTATTTTTATTCCTGTAATTTAAATTCAGAAATTTTAAATACTCTTTCGCAATAGGAACAACGTAGTGTTTCCTCTTTATTTGTTATTTCTTTGATGAACTTAGTTTCTATAATTTCATAGTTAGTTATACACTTGATATTTGGGCACTTTACTGCATTTATGACGGTTTTAGGAATTTTGACTTCACTTTTTTTAAATATCTCAAAATTGCGAATTATGATTAGGGTAGCTGAAGGTGCAATTAGTGATATTCTATTAACTACTCTTGTCGAAATTTCTAATCCTTCAATTTTAATAAGATCTTTCCTCCCATGTGTTTTACTGGTTAAGTTCATCCCAATTGTTGTTACTTTTTTTGTTTTAGGAGAAAGAATTTCATAAACATTAAGGGCTTTACCTGCAGGGATGTGATCAATAACAGTACCATTTTTAATAGCGTCTACTTTAAGTTGTTTCATAGTTGTTGATCCATTAATTTGACTATTATTGCTTGACGCATATAAACACCATTTTTTGCTTGCTCAAAATAATACGCACAGTCAAGCTTGTCGACATCAACTGATATTTCATCAACACGAGGAAGAGGATGTAAAATTTTAAAATTTTTTTTGACTCCACGTAAGATTTCTGGAGTTATAATGTATGAACTTTTTACTTTTTCATAATCTTCAGGATCTGTAAAACGTTCTTTTTGTATACGAGTAACATATAAAATATCTAATTCTGAGACTATTTCTTCTAAACTATTAATTTGAGTATGTTTGATGTTAAGATGATCTAATTCTTTTAATATATATTTTGGCATTTTAAGGATTGTGGGAGATATGAAGAAAAATTCAGGGTTAAAAGGGCTTAGCGCAAAAACCAATGAATGAACGGTTCGTCCGTATCTTAAATCTCCTAATAGACATACTTTTAAATTATTTATTGAATTTTGTGTTTTGTGGATTGAATATAAATCTAGTAAAGATTGAGTTGGATGCTGATTTGCACCATCACCTGCATTAACAACTGGTATATTTACACATTCCGATACGTAACGAGCAGCACCTTCCATTGGATGTCTCATGACTATGATATCTGCATATTGATTAATTATTTTAACAGTATCAGATAAAGTTTCACCTTTTTCAACAGAAGTTCCTTTTGTTCCTGCCATTGTGATAACTTCACCACCCATCTTTTTCATAGCAGTTTCAAAAGAGAGTTGGGTCCTTGTTGAAGGCTCAAAAAATAATGCTCCCATAATTTTGCCATTCATTTCTGATTTTAATTTTCCAGACTCAAGGTCTTCTGCATATTTTATCAGCATTTTTATTTTATCAGCTTTTAAATTACGCATACTTATTAAATTTTTCATATCAATTCAATTTACTTTCTCTTTGAATATACGCTTCCCATGCTTGTTCTTTGTATTCTTTTGCAGCTTCTCGGGGATTCAAATTTTCACATATTCCTCTACCAACTATAATTATATCAGACCCACCCATGATAGCTGTCTTAGCTGAAATATATTGTTGTCCAAGATTATCATTATTCTTATGCAGATTTACACCCGGTGTTAGAAGTAAAAAATTTTCAGGTATAATCTTTTTCAAGGATATTAGAGCATTTTCTGTGTTTGCATGTCCTATAAATCCTGAAACCCATTGTTGATTTTGTTCACCTAGTTTAATGACTTCGTTGGTATAAGTTGAACTCATTAAGTTATTTTTTGAAGACATTTTTGCTAAAAGAAAACTTGAGCGGTTTTTGGGTTTATCTTTAAAAATACCGTCAATAGTACCTTGACCTGCAATGGCATGTATCGTAACAGTTTCTGCCCATTTTGAAATATTATAAATACCATGCTCATATTGATGATAAACAGTATTTCCTATATCAGCGAATTTTCTATCTTCAAATATGATGAAATTTTTTTCGTTTGATAGTTGTTTTAGTTTTCTAGTAAAATCTTTATCATAATCATTTAACATATCGACATGAGTTTTAACCATTACAATATCATCAGAAACTTTTTCTAAAATTTTAAAAAAATCTTTTTGATTTGTTTTATCAATAGATACAGTTAAGTTTGACTTTTTATAATTAATTAATTTTTTTAACCGTTTTGTTATAAAATTTTCATCAGGATAAAAAGGGGGCTGATGTTCAGGTTTATATTCATTAAATTCTTTTATTAATGTTACCTGCTTGTCAGAAATTTCACCATCATTATACAGAACAGTAATGATATCATCTAATTTGATTAGACTGTGTAAAATAATGTCATTTTTTTTTGCAAAATTTGATCTATTTTTACTTCTGTCAATTATCACACTTACATCATTAACATTCAAACCAGATACATTGAATTCTTCAATTGTTTCATTTATGCTACTACCTGTAGTTATGAGGTCATCGATAACTAATACTGTTTGGTTTTGTTTAAAGTTACCTTCAATTTTTTTTCTCGTACCATATGTTTTTTGTTCTTTACGAATATAAACAAGAGGAATATTTAATTTAGCAGAAACTAAACTAGCTATTGGTAAAGCTGTATATGGGATGCCTGTAACATAATCAAAATTAAGTTTTTCTGCTGATTTGCATAGTTCTGCTACAAATTTTTGCAGTAGATCAGGGTAGGAAACAATAGGTCGAAGATCAAAATAGAAAGGAGAAGTTAAACCTGATTTTAATTTGAATTTACCAAATTTAATCGAACCTATTTTGAATAAAGTGCGAATTATATCTTTTTTTTCTTTTGTAACCAAAAGATCCTTACAGCATTTTTCGTTATTTATTATTTATAGATTTTAAATAAGAGTTAAGTACTTTGTAAATGATTATTTAAATCGCAAATATCTAATTTTATTAAATTTAGTTTTTTTTTAAAAATTGATCAAATCTTGTAAAGATATTCAATTAAATAATTATTGGTAAAATTTCCATCGTTTTTCATACTTATTACAAGTAATAATTCAGGATATATTTAATTAATTACCTTAATTTCCTGGAATAATTTTTTATTATATTCT
>MDTA01139557.1_pt1 | contig 10998 bp, 12 predicted proteins | sample 811151 | NCBI WGS metagenome assembly MDTA01 (sample SAMN05326648, study PRJNA326480) | marine metagenome | isolation source: seawater | place: Indian Ocean: South | collected 2010 | reverse complement strand
TCACTAAAGACAAATCTTTATCAGCACAATTTGAACATACTATAGGAGTAACTAAAGAAGGATATGAGATTTTTACACTGCCAAATATTAAGAACTAAATGATTGAAAGATATTCAAGAAAAGAAATCAAAGCTATTTGGGAAGATAAAAATAAATACTCTATTTGGCTTAGTATAGAGTTAGCTGTTGCTGAAGCAATGGAGAAATTTAAAATTATACCTAGAGGTGTTTCACGAAAAGTAAAATCTAAAGCGAAGATTAATGTAAAAAGAATTTTGCAAATTGAGGAAAAAGTAAAGCATGATGTAATTGCTTTTTTGACATCAATTACTGAAATGGTTGGAAAAGAAGCAAGATATCTTCACAAAGGTATGACCTCATCAGATGTCTTAGATACTTGTTTTAATCTTCAATTAAAACAATCAGGGGAAATTCTATTAAAAGATATTAATCAATTATTAATTTCTATAAAGCGTCAAGCTATTAAGCACAAGTATACTCTATGTATTGGTAGAAGTCATGGCATACATGCAGAACCAATTACATTTGGATTTAAAATGTTAACATTTTATCAAGAGTTTTTAAGAAATAAAAAAAGATTAGAAAGTTCAATAAGAGAAATTTCTACATGCGCGATTTCAGGTGCAGTAGGTACCTTTGCAAATATTGATCCAAAAGTAGAAGTATTAGTTGCAAAAAAGCTTAAACTTAACGTCGAACCAATTTCAACGCAGGTTATTCCTAGAGACAGACATGCGCAATTTTTTTCTACTCTTGGAATAATAGCAAGTTCAATAGAAAGATTTGCAACTGAAATAAGACATCTTCAGAGAACTGAAGTTTTAGAAGTTGAAGAGTTTTTTGGAAAAAAACAAAAAGGATCTTCAGCAATGCCTCATAAGAAAAATCCAATTTTAAGTGAAAACCTAACCGGCTTAGCAAGATTAATTAGATCTAGCGTAACTCCAGCTTTAGAAAATGTTGCTCTATGGCATGAAAGAGACATTTCACACTCTGCAGTAGAGAGAAATATTGGTCCTGATGCAACTATTGCTTTAGATTTTGCATTAACCAGATTATCAAATGTTATAAAAAATTTAAATATTTACCCAAAAAAAATGGAAAAAAATTTGAATATTACTAATGGAATATTTTTTTCTCAGAGAGTTTTATTAGAATTGACTTCAGTAGGTTTTACCCGAGAAGCAGCTTACAAAATTGTTCAAAAAAATGCTTTAAGTGCGTGGAAAGAAAACTCATCTTTTTACAGTAAAATAGTTTCTGATAAAAAAATTATTAGCAAAATACCTGTTAATAAACTTAAAAAATTATTTGATTTTGGTTACCATACGAAAAAAATTAATATAATTTTTAGTCGTAATCTTAAAAAAGGGTAATCACATGAATAAAGGTAATAAAATTTATGAGGGTAAAGCTAAAATAATTTATGAAACTAAGGACAAAGATCTAGTCATTCAACATTTTAAAGATGATGCTACTGCTTTCAACAATCTTAAAAAGGCTAAAGTTGAAGGTAAGGGAGTTTTAAATAATAGAATATCTGAATATATCCTTACAAATCTATCACAATGTGGAATTAAAACTCATCTTGTGAAAAGATTGAACATGAGAGAACAATTGATAAGAAAGGCTGATATTTTTCCAATAGAATTTATAGTAAGAAATGTAGCAACTGGTTCATTGACAAAAAGATTAGGTATACCTGAGGGAACTCAATTAGAACAACCTTTGTTAGAGTATTGTTACAAAAAAGATGAACTTAACGACCCTTTAATCTCTAAAGAACATATTTATTCTTTTGGATGGGCTTCAGAGAATGAAATAAAAATTATTGATAAAATGACATTGAGAATTAATGATTTACTAAGTGGAATTTTTAGAGCTGTAGGAATCAAACTAGTTGATTTTAAAATTGAGTATGGAAAGGCTTGGAATAAAGATATTGAAAAAAAAGAAATAGTTCTAGTTGATGAAATTAGTCCTGATACTTGTAGATTATGGGATTCTAAAACCGAGAAAAAATTAGATAAAGATAGATTTAGAAAAGATCTTGGAAACATAATCCAAGCTTATCAAGAAGTTGCTAGAAGACTTGGAATTATGCATGAGGAAACTAATATCAGTGAAGTAAACTTTGGTAAAACAATTCCAATTAAATTCAAAAAAAAATAAATTGAAATTTTCTGTAACAGTTACTTTAAAAAAAGATGTATTAGATCCCCAAGGAAAAGTTGTTGAAAATACACTTAAAGACCTGGGTATGAAAGATTTGTCAAGTGTAAGACAAGGAAAGTTTTTTGAAATTGAAATTGACGAAAAAGACGAAAATAAAGCAGAAAGAAAAATTGATGAAATGTGTCAAAAACTTTTAGTAAATTTAATAATTGAGGATTATAAGATAAGTAGATTTAAATGAGATCATCTGTAATTGTTTTTCCCGGATCAAATTGTGATAGAGATATAGCTAAAGCTTTAGAAAAAATGCAATTTAAAAATCAGATGGTTTGGCACAAGGAAACATCATTACCAAAGTCTGATTTGATTGTCATTCCGGGTGGTTTTTCTTATGGCGATTATTTGAGATCAGGAGCAATAGCTGGGAAATCATTAATAATTGAAGAAGTTATAAAGAAAGGCAATGAAGGTTGTTTGATTCTAGGAATATGTAATGGATTTCAAATATTGACTGAGACAGGCCTGCTTGAAGGAACATTGTTGAGAAATAAAAATTTAAAATTCATAAATAAAGACGTTTATATAAAGGTGATTAATAATCAAACAAAATTCTCAAAAAAATATAACAAAGATCAAATTTTAAGAATCAATATTGCACATAATGAAGGTAATTATTTTACTAATTCAGAACATCTCAATAAAATGAAAAAAGAAAATCTAATTGCTTTCAAATATTGTAATCAAAATGGGGAAATAAATGAAAATTCTAATCCTAATGGAGCGTTAGAGAATATAGCAGGTATTTATAATTCAAAAAAAAATATTTTAGGTATGATGCCCCATCCAGAAAGAATGGTTGATAATATTATTTCTAATTGTGATGGTGAAAATCTTTTTTCAAGTATATTAAATTAATTATATGGAAATTTCAGATGATATTATTGAAAAACACGGATTAAAAAAGGAGGAATATAAAAATATACAAAAATTATTAAAAAGAGATCCAAATTTACTTGAGTTAGGAATTTTTTCCGCAATGTGGAATGAACATTGCTCTTACAAGTCATCTAAAAAACATTTAAAAAAATTGCCAACAACAGGCGAGAAGGTAATACAAGGTCCTGGAGAAAATGCTGGTGTAATTGATATAGGAGATGACGATGCAATTATTTTCAAAATAGAAAGCCACAACCATCCATCTTTTATAGAACCATATCAAGGAGCAGCAACTGGAGTTGGGGGAATTTTAAGAGATGTATTTACTATGGGAGCAAGACCAATAGCACTTTTAAACTCTATTCATTTTGGTTCACCTTCTCATCCAAAAACTAAACGGCTACTGAATGGAGTAGTTGCTGGTATAGGAGGTTACGGTAATTGTATTGGGATTCCAACTGTTGCAGGTGAAACTAAATTTAATGAAACTTACAACGAAAACATACTTGTAAATGCTATGGCAGTAGGTCACGCAAAAAAAGATAAAATATTTTATTCTGAAGCTAAAGGTATTAATAAAGCGGTAGTCTATGTTGGGTCTAAAACTGGAAGAGATGGAATACACGGAGCTTCTATGGCTTCAGCTGAATTCGATGAAAAATCAGAGGAGAAAAAGCCTACGGTACAAGTTGGTGATCCTTTTACAGAAAAATTACTTTTGGAGGCTTGTTTAGAATTAATGAAAGATGACTCAATTATAGCTATTCAAGATATGGGAGCTGCTGGGTTAACATCTTCTAGTGTTGAAATGGCTTCAAAAGGTTCTTTAGGTATTGAGTTAGATTTAGAAAAAGTGCCTTGTAGAGAAGAAAATATGACTCCCTATGAGATGATGTTATCTGAAAGTCAAGAGAGAATGCTTATTATTTTAGAGGATGGTAAAGAAAAACATGCAAGAAAAATTTTTGAAAAATGGGATTTAGATTTTGTTATAATTGGTAAGACAACAAATACTCAAAAATTAACTTTAAAGTTTAAAAATAAAATTGAAGGTGAAATACCCATAGAATTTTTAGCAAATAAAGCTCCGGTCTATGATAGAAAATGGATTAGAAAAAAGTTTCAAAAAAAAAAAATTGACTTAAAAAAATTAAAAAAGATTAAATTAGAGGAAGCTTTAATAAAAATTTTATCCTCTCCTAATCACTCGAATAAAAGCTGGATCACTAATCAATACGATCAAATGGTCATGTGTGACACTGTTCAAAGATCTGGCTCTGACGCAGCAATAATTAGGATCCATAACAAAGATAAAGCTATTGCGGTTTCTGTAGACTCGTCTGCGAATTATTGCAAATCACATCCAATTACTGGAGGTAAACAAATTGTCTGCGAAAACTGGAGAAATTTGATTTCGGTTGGGGCTACCCCGATTGCCATAACAAATTGTTTAAATTTTGGAAACCCTGAAGTCAAAGAAGTAATGGGTGAATTTGCTGAGTGCCTAGAAGGTATTAAAGAGGCATGTGAGTTTTTAAATTATCCAATCGTATCAGGTAATGTTTCTTTTTACAATGGAACTAATAAAAAGAATATTTACCCTACACCTGTTATTGGAGGTGTTGGATTAATTAAAAAAATATCAAATCCAATAAATCTAAAGTTTAAAAAAGAAAATAGCACAGTTTTATTAATTGGAAAAACTTTTGGTCATTTAGAACAAAGTTGTTTTTTAAAAGAGAATTTTTCAATCTCAGAAGGTGTGCCTCCTGAGGTAAATTTATTAAATGAAAAAAATAATGGAAATATTATTTTAAAATTGATTAATAATAATCTTATTATAAGTGCACATGATGTTTCTAATGGAGGTTTACTAGTTGCCCTGAGTGAGATGTCAATGGATTCAAATTTTGGGGTGAAAATTGTAAAGCCAAGAAAATTGACTAATTTATTTGAATATTTTTTTGGAGAAGATCAAGGAAGATATATAGTTGAGATTGATGGTATTAATTTGAATAAAACATTAAAATTATTAGATGAAAACAATATTTATTACGACAATCTTGGTAAAACTCAAAAAAATTTCCTTGAAATAGAGGGGGAATTTAAAATCGCTAATAAAGAACTATTTAAAATCAATAACGCTTGGTATAATAATTATTAATGCCATTACCAATTAATGAAATAAAAAAACTTATTATGTTTTCAATCCCAGATGCTGAAATCGAAATAACTGATTTGATGGGTGACAGTAATCATTATTCAGCTAAAATAAGATCAAAACTATTTAATGATCTCAGTAAAATTGAACAACATAAACTTGTTTATAAATCATTAAAAGGGAAAATGGGTAATGAATTACATGCACTTTCAATAACAACCGAGGAAAAAAAATGAGTATAAACGAAGAAATAACAAAAACTATTAATGAAAATGATGTTTGTTTATTCATGAAAGGTACACCGGACTCCCCGCAATGTGGATTCTCCATGGCTGTTTCAAATGTATTGAAACATTTAAAAGTTGAATTTAAAGGTATAAATGTTCTTGAAAATGAAAGTCTTAGACAAGGCATCAAAGACTTTAGTGACTGGCCTACCATACCTCAACTTTATGTCAAAGGAGAATTTATAGGCGGTTGCGACATTGTAAAAGAAATGTTTGAAAAAGGTGAGCTCAAAAAGTTGTTTGAAAGTAAAAAATTAATTTAATTACCTTGAATAATATTCAATAACTAAATTTGGCTCCATTACAACAGGAAATGGTACTTCTGAAAATTTTGGTATTCTAACTAATTTTGCAGTTTTATTTTTATCATCTAATTGAATATATTCGGGTACTTCTCTTTCTTTGTTCTGAATTGAACCCTCAATCGAAACTAATTTTTTTGATTTCTCTCTTACTTCAATTAGATCTGTTTCTTTCACCACATAGCTTGCTATATTGACTCTTTTTTTATTAACTCTGATATGCCCATGATTGATAATTTGTCTTGCTGAGAATACAGTTGGAGCAAATTTGGCTCTATAAATTACAGTATCTAATCTGCTTTCTAATAACGCAATTAAGTTTTCTGTTGTATCACCTCTTTTAGATAGTGCTTTCCTGTATATATTTCTAAATTGTCTTTCATTTATATTTCCATAATATGATTTTAGTTTTTGTTTAGCGTGAAGCTGAGTGCCGTAATCGGTTGGCTTACCTTTTTTATTCTGACCATGTTGACCAGGGGGATATGCTCTAGAGTTAAAAGGACTTTTTGGACGGCCCCAAATATTAGCCTTTAAACGTCTATCAACCTTATGTTTAGATTTTAATCTTTTTGTCATAATTAATAATTCAGTGTTTATAAGGTTTCAAAATCATTTGTCAATTATCGTTTAAAAATTATTTCTTATTTAAAGAGCTGATAATACTAGCTAAAATCCTTAATTCTTTATCATTAGGCTCCAATCTATAAATAAAATTGTTAATGTTGAGTAACATGGACTGTTTTTTTTCAGGTGGTAAAAAAAAATCTTTATTTTCAAGTAATTTTACTAAATGTTTTACTAGCAATGATATTTTTGATTTAGAGGAAATTTTTAAATTTTCTGATTTTTTTGAAAATAATTTTTTATTCATAAACTTAAATACTTCATAACAAATTAAGGTTACTGAATGAGATAAATTTAATGATTTAAATTTTTTTGACGTAGGTAGTTGTAAGACAAAATTAGAAAATGAGAGATCTTTGTTAGCCAACCCTGAAGATTCGGGTCCAAACATAAATCCTAATGAGCTACTTCTATGTCTTTTCAAAATATTAGAAAAATCACTCATCTTTATATGTTTTTTATTTATGTCTCTTTTTCTTGCACTCAATGAAATTACAAGATCAAATTCATCAATGGCATCATTTGTATTATCAAAAACTTTTGTTTTCTTAATTATATCGTAGGCTCCGACAGATGTAACTTTAGTCTTGTGATTTGGGAAGGCAAATTTAGGTGAAACAATGCTTAGTTTATCGAAACCAAAATTTTTCATTGAACGAGCGCAAGCTCCAATATTTTCACCTAATTGAGGTTTTACTAATACAAACCCAAATTTATTTTTCATTTAAATTAGCAGGGGCTTTTTCTTTATAAAGTTTGTAGTCTAAACTATCTATTAAAGCCTTGAATGAAGCTTCAATAATGTTGGGTGATACGCCAACAGTAAACCAACTAATACCTTTTTTATCTGTACTTTCAATTAAAACTCTAGTTGTTGCCTCTGTTCCAGTATTTAGAATTCTTACTTTATAATCTAAAAGTTTTAAATCTGAAAAAAAATTATAATATTTAGTAACTTTTTTAAAATTTGTTCTAATAGCATTATCTAATGCGTTTACTGGTCCATTCCCTTCTCCATGACATTCTATTTCTTTGCCATCAATTAAAAAAACGACACTAGCTTTAGTTTTAATTTCATTTGATTTTGAAACATTAACATCGTAACTTTTTACTTTTAAATACTCTGGAACCTTTCCTAGAAGTCTATTAGCTAAAAGTTCAAATGAGGCGTCTGCCCCATCATACGAATATCCACTGAATTCCCTATCTTTGACTTCATCTAATATTTTTTGAACTTTGGGGTCTTTAGAGTCAATTTGAACTCCATATTTTTCAAGCCTAGATAAAATATTTGATCTTCCAGACTGATTTGAAACAATAATATTTCTGTGATTTCCTATTAATGCAGGGTCAATATGTTCATAAGTTTTTGGATCTTTTTTTACTGCTGATACATGCAGCCCACCTTTGTGAGAAAAGGCAGAAGCGCCAACATAAGCTGAATTTTTATTTGGTTTTCTATTTAGAATTTCATCCAACAATCTTGAGCACTCGGTAAGTGAAGATAATTTCTCTTTTTTTATATTTACTTCAAATTTTTCACTAAAAGATTTTTTCAAGCATAAACTTGGAATGATTGACATTAAATTTGCATTTCCACAACGTTCGCCAAGACCATTAATTGTTCCTTGTATTTGTCTTACTCCACACTCGACAGCTGCTAAAGAATTAGCCACTGCGTTTTCTGTATCATTATGGGCATGAATTCCTAGATTTTTTCCAGGAATAATTTTAACTACTTTAGAGATAATTTCTCTAATTTCATTAGGTAAAGTTCCTCCATTTGTATCGCAAAGAACTACCCATCTAGCACCATTATCATATGCTTGTTTAAGACAGTTTAATGCATACTCAGGGTTAGATTTATAACCATCAAAAAAATGTTCAGCATCAAACAAAAATTCTTTTTTATTTTTAACAAAATGTTTTGCTGTTTCTTTAATATTTTCTAAATTTTCCTCATTTTTAATACCTAAGGCAACTTTTACATGGTAATCCCAAGATTTTCCTACAACACATACTGCTGGTGTATTCGCATTAATTAAAGAAGCTAGTCCAGGATCATTATCTGCGCTTCTTCCAGATTTTTTTGTCATTCCAAAAGCTGTAAACAAAGTTTTATTCATTTTTGGAGGGCTTGAAAAAAATTTAGTATCGACTGGATTGGCACCTGGCCAACCACCCTCAACATAATCAACTCCAATGTCTGATAAAACTGAAGCTATCTTATTTTTATCCTCTATGGAAAAATCAACACCTTCTGTCTGAGCTCCATCCCTTAACGTTGTATCGAATATATATATTTTATCTTTTTTCACTTTAATTTCCAAACAGTTTTATCTTTTTTATCCTCAATTAAAATTCCTTTTGAATAAAGTTCTTCTCTTATTGTATCAGCTAAAGAAAAATTACCCTCAATTTTTGCTTTATTTCTCTCCTCAATTCTTTTTTTTATATAATTTTCAGATATATTTATCTTTCTTTTTTTTAAATTTTCCCAATCTTTTTTACTTAAGCTAAATAAACCTATCAACTTGCATGCTTGATTAAATTTTATTTTTTTTTCATTATCACCTTTGTTAGCGTCGTTATAAAGCTCATGTATTCTGGCAATAAACCCAGGAGTATTTAAATCATCTAAAAGTGTTTCGTCTAATTCATAAGTTTTATTAATATCTTCTGAATAAAGGTTATACCATTTATCTAAGGTTCCTTCTTGATTTTTCAAAAGTTCATCATTCCAGTCAAGTGGTTGACTATAATGCGCACTCAAAAGAGCCAATCTTACCACTTCGCCTGAATATTTATTAACTGCATCTGAAATAGATACTATATTTCCAAGTGACTTTGACATTTTTTCTTTATTTATAGTGACAAATCCATTGTGAACCCAGTAATTAGCAAAATTTTTTAAATTATTATTACAACAAGATTGAGCTATCTCATTTTCATGATGCGGAAAAATTAAATCAAGTCCGCCTCCATGAATATCAAAATTTTTTCCTAAATATTTTTCACTCATTACCGAGCATTCTAGATGCCAACCTGGCCTTCCTCTTCCCCAAGGTGAGTTCCATCCAGGTTCCTGATTTTGGGAAGGTTTCCATAAAACAAAGTCTGCTGAATTTTTTTTAAGTTCAGAAACTTCTATTCGAACTCCAGCTTTTAATTCATTAAGATTTTTATTTGATAGTTTCCCGTAGTCTTTAAAAGAATTTACCTCAAAATAAACATGACCTTTATTTTCGTATGCAAAACCTTTTTGAATTAAAGAAGAGGTCATTTCAATCATTCCATCAATATGCTCAGTTGCTTTTGGTTCTACTGTTGGTTTTAAACAATTTAAGCTTTTACAATTTTCATGAAAAATTTTAGTAACTTCTTTGGTAATTTCACTTATATCTTTTTTTTTTTTATGTGATGCTTCAATTATTTTATCATCAACGTCAGTAATGTTTCTTACATAGCTTACATTATTCCCATAAAGAACTTTTAAAACTCTGAATAAAACATCAAATACTACCAAACTTCGAGCATTACCAACGTGGGGAATATCGTAAACAGTTGGTCCGCAAGCATACAAAGAAATATTTTTAGGATTTATTGGTTTAAAAACTTCTTTTTGTCTTGATAATGAATTAGTTAATTGAAGGTTACTCATTAAATTTGCAAACTGGTATTGGATTCATTTTGTGTAAATTTTTTTCTCTAATTTTCAAATATTTTTGGTAATTAGGATCATTTTTATTTGCCATAGCTTTTTCTAGATCTTCGTAACTCATACCAAGTTGTTGCACGTCATTTCTTCCATCATCCCATAAACCATCTGTAGGTTGAGTATTTATTATATTATCCTCAACTCCTAAATACCTTCCAAGTTCCCAAACTTGAGTTTTAGTACAGTCAGCTATCGGAGAAATGTCTACTCCTCCATCCCCATATTTAGTATAAAAACCTACACCAAAATCTTCAACTTTATTTCCTGTGCCTACAACTATTCCATTATTAGCAGAAGCGACTTGATATAATGTTGCCATTCTTAGCCTAGCTCTTGAATTTGCGTATGCATGTTCATTGTCGAATTTACTCAGAACCTGGGAAAAAGAGTTAAAAATTTTATCCATTTCTAACAAATGATGTTCCACATTTTTATACTTTTTTTTCAACCATTTTGCATGTAATAGGCTTAGATCATGCTGAGACTTAATTTGTTTGATAGGCATCGTTAACACAATTGTTCTACGACCAGTGCTTGCGCATAGTGAACTAACTACAGATGAGTCAATTCCACCAGAAATTCCAACAACTAATGTTTTAGGTTTGTATGAAACTGTATCACAATAATTGTTTATCCAATCAGTTATAATTTTTGCTCTTTTTTTAACATCCATAATTAATACCTACCTCTTTTTAAGGTTTGGTCTTAATAATTACAATAATTATTAAGACGCGGCTTGAATAATTTTATTAGATATTTTTGAATTTTTCT
>MDTA01104607.1_pt1 | contig 10999 bp, 11 predicted proteins | sample 811151 | NCBI WGS metagenome assembly MDTA01 (sample SAMN05326648, study PRJNA326480) | marine metagenome | isolation source: seawater | place: Indian Ocean: South | collected 2010 | reverse complement strand
TGATGGTTGGACAAATAAATTTATTTTTCCTCCTTATGAATTTTCAATTGCTAATTCAATGATAACCAATTTTCATATGCCTAAATCAACACTATTGATGATGACTTCAGCTTTTTTGGGTAATGATTTTATTAAGAAAGCTTATGAAGAAGCAATTAAGGAAAAATATAATTTCTTTAGTTATGGCGACTCAATGTTAATCATTTAAAATTTTGTCTTCAAAAAAGGACATTAGATCACTTAAGGAGGATGAGTTAAAAGAAATTTTAACTACTAACTCCTTCAAATCATTTAGAGCAAATCAAATTTTTCATTGGATTTGGAAAAAATCAGCTCATAGCTTTGATGAAATGTCTAATCTTCCTGAAAGTTTAATAAAATTTCTCAAGGATAATTTTGTAATAAATTTTATAAAGGTTCATCGAATGCAAAAAAGCTCTGATGGTACTATAAAAAATGCGATTAAGCTTTTTGACGGATATATTGTAGAGTGCGTTCTAATTCCAACTAAAAACAGAATTACTGCATGTGTTTCTTCACAGGTCGGTTGTAGTCTAAACTGTAAATTTTGTGCAACTGCAAAACTTAAAAGAATGAGGAATCTAAATCCTGATGAAATTTATGATCAGGTAGTATTAATTAATCAGCAAAGTATAGAATATTTTCAGAGACCTTTAACAAATATTGTTTTTATGGGTATGGGTGAGCCATTAATGAATTATAATAATGTTTTAAATTCAATTGAAAAAATCACTTCAAAATCAGGTCTGGGTATGTCTCCAAAAAGAATAGTTGTTTCGACTTCAGGAGTTCCAAAAATGATAAAAAAAATTGCAGATCAGGGAGTAAAATTTAAACTTGCAGTTTCCTTACATTCTGCAATAGATGAAAAAAGAACTTCAATTATGCCGTTTAATGATAAAATGAATTTAAGTGAATTAGAAGAGGCTTTGAAATATTGGTACTATAAAACAAAAAAAATTATAACTTATGAATATGTTGTCTGGAAGGACATAAATGATTCTGATGAGGATATTTTAGCATTGGTTAAACTTTGTAAAAGAATTCCAAGCAAGGTTAATCTAATTCAATATAATAGTATTGATGATCCAGGTTTTGTTCAAGTATCAGATGATGTAATTGCTAAATATGTTAAAACTTTAGATTCAAATAAGATTAAGGCAACTATCAGAAAATCTAGGGGTCAGGATATTGATGCAGCTTGTGGTCAACTTGCGAATAAGTCGTAAACCGATTATTTTATTTATTATTTATCGGGAATAATTCCTTAAATTAATTGATTCAAATAATTTTTTAAATTGATTTCAAAAAGAACCATAGAAAAAGTTTTTGAAACTGCTCGAGTTGAGGAAGTTATCGGAGATTTTGTACAGCTTAAAAAATCTGGATCAAATTATAAGGGTTTAAGTCCTTTTACTGAGGAAAGGACTCCAAGCTTTATGGTTTCTCCCGCTAAACAGATTTGGAAAGATTTCTCTAGCGGAAAAGGTGGCACTGTGATAACATTTTTAATGGAGCATGAACAGTACACTTATCCAGAGGCCATAAAATATATTGCTAATAAATACAATATTGAAGTTGAGGAAACCGAAAGAACACCAGAACAAATCTCCGAGGATAATGAAAAAGAGAGTTTATTTTTAGTTTCTGATTACGCAAAAAATTATTTTAAAAAAAATCTCTTTGAAGAAGAGGGTAAAACAATTGCGTTAAGTTATTTAAAGGAGAGAAATTTTAATCATGAAATTATCCAAAAGTTTGAAATTGGTTATTCAGTAAATGCTAAAGATAATTTTTCAAAAGCCGCTATGGATGCCGGTTATAAATTAAACTTTTTAGAAAAAACTGGCTTAACAATTATCAAAGAAAATGAAAATATTGACAGATTTAGAGGAAGAGTTATTTTTCCTATTAGAAGTATGTCTGGTAGAATTTTGGGATTTGGCGGTAGAATTTTAGGTTCTTCAAAAAGTATAGCTAAGTATATTAATTCCCCCGAGAGTTTAATATACCAGAAGAGTAAAGTTTTATATGGGATATTTGAAAGTAAGCAATCAATAGTTAAGAATGATAATTGTTTCTTGGTTGAAGGCTATACAGATGTAATAAAAATGCATCAATGTGGAATTACTAATGTAGTTGCTTCATCAGGAACTGCCTTGACCGAAAATCAAATTAGATTAATAAATAGGTTAACCAAAAATATTACGGTTGTATTTGATGGGGATGCCGCTGGCTCTAGGGCAGCCCTGAGAGGAATTGACTTGATATTAGAGCAGGGAATGAACGTTAAGATATGCAATCTACCTGAGAATGATGATCCTGATTCGTTTGTATCTCATAAAAATTTAGAAGAGGTTCAGTCATATTTAACTAAAAATTCTAAAGATTTTATAGTATACAAAGCATCATTATTATTAGATGATTCAGAAAATGATCCCGTAAAAAAAGCCGCAGTAATTAGAGATATGGTTGAAAGCATTTCTAAAATATCTGATCAAATTAAACGTGAATTATACATTAAAGAGTGTTCAAACATTATGAACATAAGCGAGCAGGTATTATATAGCACCTTAGCTCAAATTGCAAAGAAAGATTTTAATAATTTAAAGAAGAAGCCTGTAAAAGAATTCGAACCTATATCAATTGTTAAAAACGATAGGAAGAAAAGTCAGGTTAATGAGCTATACGAGCTTGAAAGAAAAATTATTGAAATATTAATATTATATGGAAATGATTTGATTGATTTTGAGGAAGAAGTTTTCTCACAAAATAGTGGCGGTAGCTCAACAATTAAAACCAAAACTAGAAAATTAAAAGTTTTTGAAAAAATTTATATGGATTTGCATACAGATGAAATGGAGTTCTCAAACGAGGATTTTAAAAATATCTATTTTAAGATAATTGAGTGTTTTAACGAAAATAAAGAAATAAATATTGATAAATTCATTAATGAATTAAATGAAAGACAACAGTTAGAGGTCACTAATATAGTTATGGATAATGAAAAGTATTTTCTACATGATTGGGAAAAAAACAATATATATCCTAAGGGTAAAAAAGATACTCTTGCGCAATTAACTATTGAGACTGTTTTAAACCTAAGATGTTATTTAATTGATAAAAAAGTTAACGGATTCATAGATAAGGAAAAGGATAATCAATTGAATCATCATCATCTTGAAGAGGTTATAAACTACTCTAAGCTAAAAAAACTTTTGTCCGAGAAGTTAAACAGAGTTTTATGATTTCAATCTCTTTGGAATTTTACAAACAGGAATACTAATCATTTTATGCTTGTTAGATGAGTGATGTTTAGCAAACACATTATATTTATTCTTTAAGTTTTCATCTATATTTTTTGGATTTATTCCGCTTTCAAGAATATTCATTATTTGCTCTAAATCTTCATATGATGCCCCAATTTGCTCTTCATCTGATCTGTCATCATCCCATAGGCCATCAGTTGGCTTAGCTTCAAGAATTTTACTTATGATTCCAAGAGCTTTAGAAATTTTAAAAACTTCTGATTTCATTAAATCAGCAATAGGGCTTATATCAACTCCTCCATCTCCATATTTTGTAAAAAAACCAATTCCAAAATCTTCTACTTTATTACCAGTACCTACTACAATTGAGTTGTCAATTGCAGCATAATAATATAAAGTCATCATTCTAAGTCTAGACCTGGAATTTGCAAGAGCTAAATTATTTGTTTTTGAATTATTTTCAACAGACGATTTAAAATTATTAAAAACAGTTGTTAAATCAATTTCAATTGAATGAATATTTTTAAATTTTCTTTTTAGCCATTTAATATGTTCATTAGCACGCATATATTGATCTTTTTTTTGTCTAATAGGCATATTTAGGCATAATGTCTTTATACCTGTCAGTGCGCATAATGTTGATGTTAATGCCGAGTCAACTCCACCAGAAACTCCCACAACCAATCCATTTATACCGTTGGTTTCCTTATAATTTTTAATCCAATCAACAATAAATTCTATAGTTTCAGATGTTTTCATTTTATAAATATTACCTAAAAAAGTATCTTATATTTGTAATACAAAATATAATAAACTTATGTCAATTTCTTTGCCAAACTATATAAAAAAAATAACATTGATTTTATTTTTTTTTACTTCGGTTTCTTGTGATGACAAAGTTGTTAAAAATGATAAATTTAATATTGATAGATTTGAAAAAAAATTCTATAATTCTGATGAAGCTGATTTAAATGAATTAAAAAATAAATATCCATATTTTTTTCCCAATTCATTTACAGAAAGTGTTTGGATAAATAGGCTTAATGATCCTATACAGCAAGAAATTTTTAGCGAAATTCAGAAAGAATATGAATCTATTGAATTCTTAGAAATAGAACTTTCTAAATTTTTCAAAAAGCACAAAGAGATTGATAATACATTTACTCAGCCTAAAGTCATTACTGTTAATACAGACGTTGATTATAAAAATAAAATTATTCTTACTGATTCATTACTGCTTATAGGTTTAGATAATTATTTAGGGTCTAACCATCCATTTTATGACGGACTACCATTTTATATAAAAGAAGATTTGACAAGCAGAAATATTATGTCTGATATTGCAGAAAAATTTGCAATTAATCTTGTGCCAAGAATTGAATTTTATACCTTTTTGGATAAAATAATTTACTATGGAAAGATTTTGTACTATAAAGATTTTAGTCTTGATATAGAAGAAAGATTTAAGATTGGATATTCAGAAGATAAAATAAAATGGGCAGAAGAAAATGAATATTTTGTTTGGACATATTTTGTTGAAAACAATATTTTATTTAACCCTGATAATAAGTTAATAAATCGATTTATAGATGATGCTCCTTTCTCAAGATTTTATTTAGAGATTGATAATGATTCATCAGAGATGATAGGTAAATACATAGGTTGGCAGATAGTTAAATCATATATGAATAACAATGATATATCATTAATTCAAATGATTAAAAATAGTCCCTCTAATATTTATAATAATTCAAAATATAAGCCAAAAAAATAATGAAAAATAAAAAATCTAAGATTGAGATTTTAGTGGAATTGGATGAAAATAAAATTCCAGAAAAAATGTATTGGTCTGCAAATGACGCAGGTATTAAAAATAGTGAAACTAAAGCTGCATTTCTTTCCGTTTGGGATTCAGATAGAAAGGAAAGTTTAAGAATTGATCTCTGGACTAAAGATATGCCTATTGATGAAATGAAAATATTTTTTTATCAGATACTTACAAGTATGTCGTCAACATTTAATAGAGCAACTCAAGATGAAAAAATGACTAAAACCATGTTAGATTTTTGTGATTATTTTGCAGAAAAATTAGACATAAAAAAATAATTTTACCATTCATTTTTTTTGTTTCCGTCAAGCCTTAAAAATATTGAAAGTAATAATGTAAAAGCGATTAGACTTGACCCCCCATAACTTAAAAAGGGAAGTGGGATTCCAACAGTAGGAGTTAGGCCAAGTACCATACCAATATTTATCATAAAATGAATAAATAAAATTGAAGCGGTACAATACCCATATACCCTACTATATTTATTCTTTTGATTTTCTGATAAATAAATTATTCTAATTATAAGAATCGTATAAAGAATAATTATAAATACACTCCCCAAAAACCCCCATTCTTCACCAACGGTACTAAAAATATAATCACTATGTTGTGCTGGCACAAAATTACCCATAGTACGAGTGCCTTTTAAATAACCCTTGCCAAAAAGTCCACCTGAACTAATCGCTTTTTTAGATTCGTTTAAATTATATAAAACAGTTTTTTCCATTTGCTTAATTTTATTTGGATCTTTTTCTAAATTAAGCCATACTTTTATGTAATTTTTTTGGTGATTTTTCAGAATATTTTCATAAGTAAATATTGTACCGAAACATGTTATTAAGCATAATGATGAAACTGAAAATATTTTAATGATTTTATTTCTCACTCTTTTTTTGAAAAAGTAGTAAAAAATAACAATCAAAACTGAGGTAGAACCTGCAATAGTTGCTGAAAGCTTCAGGGATACTATTGATAAAATAATAATGCTAAAAATTGATTTCACATAATATTGTGAAATTCCTTCTCTATATAAAACAAAGAATAGTGAGATAAACACAATTGAGCTTCCGGTATCATTCTGAAAAATTATAATGACTATTGGGATTAATATAATTAGAAATAATTTAAGTTGATCAAAAGTATTTTTTAAATCAGTTTGAAAATCACTTATATATTTTGAAACAGCTAAAGCAACAGTTATCTTAACGAATTCACTTGGTTGAAGATTAAACCCCCCAATTGGAAACCAGGATAATGCCCCATTAACCCTTTTCCCAAAAAAGAATAGGCATATTAATACAATTAAAGATATTAGATAAAAAATGCTTGAAAATCTCTCGTAAAATTTCACCTCTATTGAAATTGCTATAAATCCCAAAAAAATTGAAATCAAAGCATAAAAAAATTGTTTACTATAAAGGGTGGAAAAATCCAGAATATTTATTGCCTCTCCCGAAATGCTTGAGGATAAAATATTGCCAATACCAAAACCAAGCAATAAAAGGTATACAAGAATTATAATCCAGTCAAGTTTAAGTATATTTTTTCTTTGACCTATCAAAGCTTATTAATTTTAAAGGGTTTGTTTAAATAAGGCTTTTTATACTCATTATCTAAACTTTTATTTATTACAAGCTTTTCAACCTGTGTGTTACTAATGTATCCCTTTAAATATTTTTCAATCATAAGGCTGGATATCCGACCTGCCCATGTAGAACCATAATATCCATTTTCTACAAGAACAGCAACCGCAATTTTTGGATCTTTTTTCGGAGCATATGCTACAAATATAGAATGATCAGTAAGTTGGGTTTTTTTACCATTTATTTTTGTAAAATTTTCAGCAGTTCCTGATTTCCCACATATTTCAATTCCTGGAATATTTAAAAGTTTACCAGTACCACTTTCATATACCTTTGAAAGACCAACTTCAATAATATCAAAATATTTTTTCTCAATGTCAATTATATTTTTTTTTCTAAATCTCATTGGAATTGAATCCCCTTCAATTTTTTTAATTATGTGAGGTGTATAATAATAACCTTTATTTGCAACTGCAGCAATCATATTTGCAAGTTGAATTGGAGTTACAAGTATTTCTCCTTGTCCTATTGAATTTGAAAGATTAGTTGTAGGACCCCATCTAAAATCAGGATACCATCTATCGTAAAATTTAGAGGTTGGTATCATACCTTTTTTTCCAAATGGAAGATCGTTATTTAGATAATTTCCTAAGCCAAAGCTTTTTACATCTTCACTCCAAAGATCAAAATTTTCGGATATATTATTGTTTTGGGTTATAGTTTTTCTGTAAGCATCAGCAAAATATGAATTACAAGATTCAGAAATAGCATTATATATATTTCTATAACCACCCCCACAATGACATTTCATAGATTTTTTATTTCTACCATAAACATATTCTCCACTACAGTATATTGTGCTTTTTTCATTTATCACATTTTTATCTAATGCAATCAGCCCTACAATAACTTTGAAAGGAGATCCAGCAGGAAATGTTGATAGGAGTCCTTTATCTAACAAAGGCTTATAAATACTATCATTATAGAGCTCAAAATAGTTTTTAGATCTTTCTCTTCCTACAAGTAAATTAGGGTTATAAGAGGGAGCTGAAACAAGAGTTAATAATTCCCCAGTATCTGGCTCTATAGCAACTATAGCTCCTTTTTTATTTGACATTAAAAGTTCACCATATTCCTGAAGTTCGGAATCAATGGAAATAGTTAAATCATTACCAGCTATTTAATTTTTATCATTTATTCCATTATTATAACTTCCTATATCTCTGTTAAATCTGTCTTTTTGTATGAATTTTATTCCTTTTTCTCCTCTTAGATATTTTTCATATGACAATTCTACTCCTTGTTTACCTATAATATCTCCTTGTGAATAGTAATTATCTTTTTCTAGATTAGATCTGTTTACCTCAGCCATATATCCCAACACGTTAGCCCCAACTTTTGTATTATATTGACGTAAATTTCTTTTTTGTATATAAAATCCTCTAAATTTTCTGATTTTTTCAGCAAGAAAACCATAATCTTCTTTTGAGAGGTGTGCTAAAAAAACTGAAGGAATTCTCCTTGAATATCTTGTAGTTTTTTCAATTTTATCGTCAAATTGTTTTTTAGATATTTTTAATAATTCACAAAATTCTAATGTATCAAGTTCTTTAACAAGACCTGGAATGATCATAATATCATAAGATGGCTGATTTGACACTAATAATTTATCATTTCTATCGTATATATATCCTCTTTTGGGATATGTATAAACTTTTCGAATAGCATTATCTTCATAAATTGAGTAGGGTTCAGATGCATAAACTTGCAAATAAAAAAGTCTTATTATAAAAACTAAGGATGTAGATATTACAATTATAAATAAAAGAATCTTTCTCATTTAGCCCTATTAATTATTATCTCAAAAAGAGTGTATGTCAATATAAATGTGAAAATTAAACTGTTGAAAGTGTTTTTCAGCATTAAAGAAATTTTAGAAAAATCAAACACTTCTAATCCAAATAAAATAAGATGATGAATAAAGATAATTGAAAGCAGATAGAACATATTCTGTTTCAACCCAATTGAATTAAATTTCACAACTTGATGTTCGTAAGCCATTCCAAAATACAACTTCAAAAGATAAGGTCTAAAAAATGCAATTGTCAATGTAGCTGCTGCATGAACTGCATGAGTATCAGAAAAAACATCAATTATAAGTCCGTATAAAAATGCACAAAAAATAAAGAATGTCCTATTATTTTTTAGAGGAAAATATGCAATAAAAAATATGTATACAAACGGATTAATTGAACCTAAAAAATTAATATTATTAAAAAATAAGCCTTGTCCAAAAATTAAGATTAGTGCTAAAATTATATTGTAAACTATTTTATTCATACAATGAATTTATTTCTTTTATATTATTATTTTTCAACACATAAAGTTTTTCAATATTTGTCATATCTGTAGCTAACTCTATTTCTAGTTCTAAATAATTTTCAGAATTATCTAATTTGAAAGAATCTACATACCCTATCAAAATTCCTTTTGGAAAAATTAATGAATTTCCTCCTGTTACAATAGTATCACCGATTGATACATTTGCTTGTTTTGGAACATCTTTCAATTGAACCTTATTAATATTCATTCCATTCCAGGACAATATGCCAAAGTAATTGGATTTTTTAAATTTAGCATTCAATAAAAAATTGGTATTTAAAATTGAAATAAATCTTGAGTAGTTAGGTGATGTTTTATCAACTATTCCAACAACACCCTTGGAAGAAATCACACCATTATCAATTTCAATACTGTCTATTTCACCAACATTAATTGTTATAAAGTTATTTGAGTAAGAATAACTATTTTTTATTACCGAAGCAGACGTTACGTTAAAACTTATTTTATCCAAATTGGATTCTTCTATCTGCCTATATTCTGAGTTATAAATTAAATACCTTAAATCTCTATTTTCTTCAGCAAGCAATTGATTTTGATATTCTAAATTAAAATATTTTGAAATTCTCAATTTGGTATCATACAAAGATGAAGATAAAGAATTACTAGAGTTTAAAAATTTACTTTTATTGTACTCGTTGTAGTTAAAGTTAATTGAGAGAGAAATAGTAAGTAACAAAAGAAATAAAATAAAATCCTTATTTCTAATTAAGAAATAAATAATTCGTCTCATATTCTTCTACTATTTTATAAGTACACTCTTATATTTTGGAATATTTTTGAGTACAATACCAGTTCCCCTAACAACTGCCCTTAGAGGATCTTCTGCAATATAAACAGGTAAATCAGTTTTTTTTGAAAGCCTTTTATCTAATCCTCTCAACATAGAACCCCCACCGGCCAAGTACATTCCTGTGTTGTAAATATCTGCAGCGAGTTCAGGGGGAGTTTTAGATAAAGTTTCCATAACAGAGTCTTCAACCCTCAGTATTGATTTTTCAAGTGCCTTAACTATTTCTCTGTATGAAATTTCAATTTGCTTTGGCTTTCCTGTTAATAAATCACGACCCTGAACACTCATTTCTTCAGGAGGATCATCTAAATCTTCGGTAGCTGCACCTATTTGAATTTTAATTTTTTCAGCAGTTCTATCTCCAACATAAAGATTGTGTTGAGTCCTCATGTAATAAATAATATCGTTTGTAAACACATCTCCAGCAACTTTAAGGGATTGATCACAAACAATTCCACCAAGTGCAATTACAGCTATCTCAGTAGTACCACCACCAATATCTATTATCATATTTCCCTTGGGTTGCATAATGTCAACTCCTATTCCAATTGCTGCTGCCATAGGTTCGTGAATTAGGTAAACCTCTTTTCCATTAACTCTTTCCGCAGATTCTTTTACAGCTCTCATTTCAACTTCAGTAATTCCTGAAGGTATACAGATAACCATAATTAATGAGGGAGAAAAAATTTTATTTTTTAAAGTTGGTATACTTTTAATAAATAAATTTATCATTTGCTCAGAAGCATCAAAATCGGCAATTACACCGTCTTTTAAAGGCCTAATTGTTTTAATGTTTTCGTGGGTTTTTCCTTGCATTAAATTGGCTTCATTACCTACCGCAATGATTTTACCTGAAATTCTGTCTTTTGCAACAATGGATGGGCTATCAACTACAACTTTATCGTTGTGAATGATTAAAGTGTTTGCTGTACCTAAATCAATTGCAATTTCCTCAGTTAAAAAATCAAAAAATCCCATAGGGTTAAATCAAAAAAATAAAGTTATTAATTCTAAGGCCTGTCATGTAAATCTATGAATAAAAATTAAATAAAAAAACAATAAAATGATATCAATGTTTAAAATGTCTAACCCCTGTAAAAACCAT
>MDTA01040467.1_pt1 | contig 10999 bp, 10 predicted proteins | sample 811151 | NCBI WGS metagenome assembly MDTA01 (sample SAMN05326648, study PRJNA326480) | marine metagenome | isolation source: seawater | place: Indian Ocean: South | collected 2010 | reverse complement strand
TAAAATTTATGGTCCTTTAAATCCTGCAATCTATCTTAAAAAGAAATACGGTAATAATTGGAACAAATTACCTAAAAACAAAATTAACTATTTTTTCAAAGCAAATAAATTTAATGAAAAATCTAATTAAAATATTTAATGTTATTTCAAAAAAAGATCAAAGAAAATTAATTATTTTATTTTTTTTGTCTTTAATTGCAATATTTTTGGAAACTCTTAGTATTGCGATTTTAATACCACTTATAGCTGCTATTGTAGAAAGCGATAACTTTTTATTTAGGTATTTATCACAGTTTAACTTCGAGAACTTAAAAGTTTTATTACTATCATTAACAATAATTTTTTTTGTAGCAAAAAATCTCTACTTGATTTTATATTCATATTTAAAAGTAAGGTTTTTAGAGAATCTTAGAAAAGAATATTCACTAAACCTTTTTGAGCATTACTTAAAAAAAAACTATTTGTTTTTTTTAAAAATGAATACTTCAGAACTTTTTAAAAACACCAGACAGGAGGTCAACTCTTTTGCAATTTATGTTGATTATCTTCTGACTTTTATGATTGAATTTGTATTAACAATAATTCTAATTTCAATATTATTTTTTATTAATCCTATAAATACTTTAATTATAATTTCATTAGTTGGAATATTTGGATTAATTATATTTCTTTCTTCAAGAAATAAACTTAAAAAATTAGGACAAGAGAGCATTGAAACTGACACTCTACTAACCAAACATATTATGCAAGGTTTTTTATCTGCAAAAGAAATTAAAATTCTTAACAAGGAAAATGAATTAACAAGACAGGTAAGAGATAATTTTACAAACTTTTCCAAAGTAAGCTTATCTTATCAATTTATATCTAGTATACCCAAATATTTATTTGAAACCATAATTGTAGTTATTCTAATGTCAGTAATAATTTTTCTAATTTATAATGGAGAACCTTCTAACCAAATAATTTCAATGGCAAGTATTTTTGCTGTCTCTGCTTTTAGAATTATGCCTGCTACATATAAAATTTTGAATTCATTACAACATATGACTTTCAGGAAACCTTCAATTCAACTTCTTGAAAATGAATATAAAGAAATAATTATTGATAAAAATTTAAAACAAGAGCACAAAATAAATAGTTTTAATAATAAAATTAAATTTTCAAAGTTAATTGAGATAAGAGACTTGAATTTTGCTTATGAAAATACTGGAGTTTCCGCACTTAAAAATATTAATCTTAAAATATCAAAAGGAGAATTTATAGTGATAGTCGGTAAATCAGGTAGTGGAAAATCAACTTTAGTTAATATTATTTCTGGATTATTAAAACCTGACAATGGCCAGACCTTGATAGACAATGTACCAAAAAATCTCAATATTAAAGCTTGGCAGAAAAGTATTGGATATGTTCCTCAATCAACCTATCTAATAGATGATAGTATAAAAAAAAATATTGCTTTTGGTTATGAAGAAGATCAAATAGATCAGAATAAAGTTTTAAACCTGGTAAGAAAGCTTAATTTAGAAGAGTTCATTAATAAACTACCAAACGGACTTAATACGAAAGTTGGTGAACAGGGAATAAGCTTATCTGGTGGACAAAGACAAAGAGTAGCTATTGCGAGAGCGCTGTATAATTCTCCTGAACTACTAATTTTTGATGAACCAACAAGCTCTCTTGATTTAGAAAATGAAAAAGAATTTTTCAAAACTTTAAAAGAAATAAAGTCAAATAATACTATACTCTATATTTCTCATAAAATTGATAATCTAGATTTCTATGACAAGAAAGTAATTTTATCTGATGGAAAAATAAATTAGTTTTTTATCTTTCTGTTGAATGTTAAAAAAAAAAAAGTAAATTGAATTTATTATGAAATTAAAAAAAGAAAAAATTAAAAATTTAGTTAATAGTTACAAGATATGAGTATTAATAAATATTATTTATATTCTATTTATAAAACAGCAAAATTAAAAATTGCTAATATATTTATCCTTTTATTTAAAGTTTTTAAAAGTAAATCAACCCTGGTTAACAATACATTGCATATCAATAACAATTTAAGAAAAAATGGATATTGTTATATTAATAATTACTACAGTCATAAAGAAATTGATTATTTAAACTCAATTTTTGATTCTTTTGCTGTAAAAGCAAGTAAAGATGAAAACTTACAAAAGATACTAAATTTTCATAAAACAGAAAACTCTTTTAAACTCAAACATATTCAAAAGGTTTCTAAAGAAGTAAACAGATTTTCAAAGGATTTAACTTTTGTCATGGCATCAATATTTTTTAACTTTTTTTTGAGAGGAAATACATTTTTTTATAATTTTACAGAAGCAAAAAAGAAAAATCTTGACACAAATTCATTTAAACAAATAGCCGATGCTCCTCATATTGATTGGCCTAATAAAAATGTTCTTAAAATGATAATTTTTCTTGATGATGTAAATGAAAAAAATGGCCCCACAGCAATGGTACCAAATTCAAACAAAAATAAAAAACTGTTTAATTATTATTCAAGTGTTTGGTCTGAACCTTCATTGAATGAAAAGGAAAACTATTTAAAAAATTATCTGGGACCAGAAACTTTTAAAGAAGTTGTAAATGAAAAAACCACAAAATATTTAACTGGTAAAAAAGGAGATATCGTTTTTATTGATAGCTCCAATATTCATTGGGCATCAGACTTACTTGAAGGGCAAAGAAAAGTTTGTTGGGTTTATTTTTAGTTAAATGGCAAACAGTATAAAAAATTTATTAATAAAATATAAACTAATAAATTCTAATTATATTAGACCTTTTCATGAAAGAGTAAGGGACAGGAAAGATATTAAAGTTTTAAGGTGTGATAAAAGTAAAATAATTTTTTTATCAAAAACAAATCATATAAATTTAAAAAAATATCAAAAAAAGAAGAAGTTTAGATATTTTGGCTCTGATAAGAGAAAAGAAATAATTCAAAATGTGTCAGAGGATACTAAAAGAAGAAAAAAAATGCTCAAAAATGATATAACCAACAAAAAATGGTTAGATTTTGGAACTGGTTCAGGCGCAATCTTGGAAAAAAGTTTTAATGCTGATGTTGTGCATGCAGTAGAACCAAATGATAATATGAGATTTAAATTAAATAAATTGGGTTTTAAAGTTTTTAAATCATCAAATTTATTGAAAAAAAATTACTACGATATAATTTCTATTTTTCATGTTTTTGAACACTTAATAAACCCAGTAAAAGAGCTAAAAGTTTTAAGAACAAAATTAAAAAAAGGCGGTTTAGTGTATATCGAGGTTCCGCATTCTAAAGATTTCTTGATACAAGGAATTTCACTAAAAGAATTTAAAGACTTCACCTTTTGGAGCGAACATTTAATCTTGCATACAAAAGAAAGTTTAAAAAAGTTTGTCGAAAAATCTGGATTTAAAGTTTTATCAATAAAAGGAATTCAACGATATACATTTACAAATCATATTTACTGGCTTTTAATGAAAAAACCCAAAGGTCATTTAATATTAAAATATTTAAATTTTATATTATTAACGAAGTTATATGAGAAAATTTTATCAATATTTAATAATAATGATACTTTATTGTTAATTGCGGAAAAAAGATAAATCATGAAAGATATTTTAAATAATTACAAATCAAATCTAAAAAATCTTATTGACGGAATTAAACTCGAAGAAATAACTAATTTAGTTAATGATCTAGAAGAATGTTGGAAAAAAGATAGAAATATTTTTATTTGTGGTAATGGAGGTAGTGCTGGAAATGCTAATCATATTGCAAATGATCTATTATATGGGGCAGGTCTAAATAATGGAAAAGGTTTAAACATCGAATCTCTAAGCGCAAACTCTTCAGTAATTACTTGCCTTGCAAATGATACAGGATATGAAAATATTTATTCTGAACAAGTAAAAGCCAAGGGTCGAAAAGATGATCTTTTAATAATTCTATCTGGTAGTGGAAATTCCAAAAATGTTGTTAAGGCAATACAAGAAGCAAAAAAAATAAACATGAAAACCTTTTCTATTGTTGGTTTTGATGGAGGTCAATGTAAAAAATTATCTGAAAAATTTATCCATTTAAATATAAATGACATGCAAATTTCAGAGGATTTACAACTAAGTATATTTCATATTTGCATGAAGATTTTAAATACTAAAAAGATTTAATGAAAATACTTGTAACTGGTTGTGCAGGTTTCATAGGCTTCCACACCACTATGGAATTATTAAAACATAATCACCACGTAATTGGTCTAGATAGTTTAAATCGTTATTACGATCCAAAACTAAAAAAAAATCGATTAAAATTTATAAAAAGTTTTGTAAAAGAAAAAAAGAAAAAATTTAAATTTATCAGGTGTGATATAAGTAATAACAATAATATTAATAAAATATTTAAAAAATATAAGTTCAAAACTATTGTTCATCTCGCTGCGCAAGCTGGTATAAGGTATTCTATGATTGATCCAAATGCTTACTTTAAATCAAATTTAATTGGTTTTTCAAATTTAATTGAACTTTCAAAAAAATTCAAAGTTAAACAATTTATTTACGCAAGCTCAAGTAGTGTTTATGGAAAAAGTAAAAAAATTCCATTTTCAGAATATGGATCAGATACAAGTAAGCCACTACAAATCTATGCTGCCACTAAAAAATCAAATGAAGTGATGGCACACGCATATAGTCATTTATTTGGATTGCAAACTATTGGATTGAGATTTTTCACAGTTTATGGCCCGTGGGGCAGACCAGATATGGCATTGTTTAAATTCACTGAAAACATTATTAAAAATAAGAAAATTAATGTTTTCAACTTTGGTAAAAATATCAGAGATTTTACTTTTGTGATGGATATTGTAAATGCAATAATTAAATGTATAAAAAATAAGAAAAGACTGAGTAATTACGAAATTCTTAACATTGGTAACGAAAAACCGATAAGGGTCATAAAATTAATAAATATGTTGGAAAAAAAACTAGGAAAAAATGCAAAAATTAAATTCTTAAAGAATCATCCAAGCGACATGGTAAAGACTTTTTCAAAAAATTCTTTGGCAAGAAACAAAATTTATTTTAACCCTCAAACAAAAATTGATATAGGTGTTAAAAAGTTTATTAACTGGTACAAGAGTTACTATAAAATTATATGAGAATCATTGCTGAAATAGGATGGAATCACATGGGCGATATGTCAATTGCAAAAGAAATGATACTTGCTGCAAAGAAGAGTGGAGCTGATTATTGTAAATTTCAAACTTGGTCTGAAAAATTTTTAAAAAAAGGCGCTTGGGATAAAGATGGTAGAAGAGAAATTTATAAAAAGGCAGAACTTTCTCACGATCAACATCGTGAATTGAAAGATTTCTGTATTAAAAATAATATAAAATTTTTAACTTCAATTTTTAATATTAAAGATTTAATTTTTTTAAAAAATTTGAATTCTCAAATAATAAAAATCCCAAGCCACGAAATTTATAACCTTGATTTAATATCAGAATGTTTAAAAAACTTTGATAAAGTACTAATTTCTACAGGTGCAGCAAAATGGGAAGAAATAAAAGCAATACTTAATTTAGAAAATAAAAATAAAATGGTTTTAATGCATTGTGTTTCTTCTTACCCATTAAAATCTGAACAAGTAAATTTTCCAAGAATGATAGAATTGAAAAAACATGTGCAGGAGGTAGGATATAGTGGGCACTGTGATGGAATTGAAGATGCAATTGCAGCATTTACACTCGGGGCAGTAATTGTTGAAAAGCACTTTACAATAGACAAAACATTACCAGGAAGAGATAATAAATTTGCAATACTGCCGGATCAACTAAAAGAAATTTCAAACTTTAGGGACAAATTTAATGATATGAATAAAAATCATGGACTTGATCTTCAAGAATGCGAAAAAGATGTTTTCAATAATTACAGAGGACGATGGAGTAATAACAAATGAAAAATGATAAAATTAGTGTAGTGATAAGAACCAAAAATGAGGAGAGGTGGATAGGCTATGCCATTCAATCAGTATTAAACCATTTAAATAAGCCAGAGATAATTATTGTAGACAATAATTCTACAGATGAAACTTTAACAATTATAAACTATTTTATCCAAGATAAAGTGAATGGTAATAAAAATTATACAAACATAAAAATTTATAAAATTAAAGATTATACACCTGGTAAATCACTTAATCTTGGAGTAAAAAAATCAAAAAATCAAAATATCTTAATAATGTCAGCACACTGCCAATTAGAGCATATTAATTTAAAACAACATTTTAAAGACTTAAAAAAGTATGTTTGTATTTTTGGGAAACAAGAACCTATTTTTAGAGGAAAGAAAATTAATAAAAGATATATTTGGAGTCATTTTCAAAATAAAAAAACTATTAATATGTTTTCAAAATTAGAAAACAGATATTTTTTACATAATGCATTGGCAATATTTAGAAAAAATACATTAATAAAGTATAAATTTAATGAAATACTTGCTGGCAAAGAAGATAGATATTGGGCAAATAATCAAATAAAAAATAAAAAGAAAATTTTGTATGATCCTGAGTTAAAAGCTATTCATCATTACACCGAAAATGGCAATACCTGGAAAGGAATGGCTTAATTTAAGAAACAAAATGAAAATTAAAAAATTTGTTAAATTAAATCCTAACAAATTAAAAAAAGCTATTTTTTTAATACTTAGAGGTTATGGTAATTCTAGAAAAAATTCCAAATTAATTTCTAATTTGTTAATCGAGGCAGATTTGTGTGGTCAAAATTCACATGGAGTGGCAAGACTACCTTTATATATCGATAGAATAGAAAAAAAACTTTTAAAAGTTAAACCTAAAATTAAAATTTATAATAATAACCAAGCCACTGCTCAGATAGACGGGAACTGGGGGTTTGGACAAATTATTGCAGATCATGCGATTAAAATTTGCATAAAAAAAGCAATCAGACATAATATTTCTTGTGTGACAATTAAAAATTGTAATCATATTGGTAGATTGTCAGATTATACTTCTCAGGCCTCGAAAAAAAATCTAATTGGAATTGGTTTTGCTAATCTACATGGAACAAGTTTTATAGTAGCGCCTTATGGAGGTATTGAAAGAAAGCTGCCTACAAATCCAATTGCTATTTCAGCACCAAATCAAAACACACTTAAAAATTTTGATTTAGATATGTCTACCTGTTCAATAGCAGAGGGAAAATTAAAAATAAATTATTTAATCAACCAATTAGCTCCTAAGGGGGTAATACAAGACAGCAAAGGGATTGATACAAGGAACGTAAAAAATATTTATGAAAAACCAAAAGGATCAATTTTACCATTGGGTGGTATTGCTGGTCATAAAGGGTTTGGCTTATCTTTAGCAGTTGATATTCTAAGTGGGGCATTATCATCAGCGGGGTGTTCAAGTGAAAAAAATAATAAAAGACATGGTAATTCTGCAACATTCATTGCTATTAATATAAAAAAGTTTGGTTCATTAAGTTTGTTTAAGAAAAACGTAAATTTATTAATGAAACATGTAACCTCCTCAAAACTTAAAAAAGGTTTTAAAAAAATTTTATTTCCAGGTGAATACGAAACTACAAACAAATTAAAAAATAAAAAAAGTGGAATTAAAATCGATCTAAATACCTATAACAAAATTAAAAATATTATTTTCGAAAAGAAAATAAATTATAATATTTAATGCAAATTTCTTTAAAGAATAAAATTGAAAAATCTGAAAATATTTTTCTTTTCGATAAAAATATAGATTTTGCTAAAATTGAAAAAAAATATAAATTATCAAAAAAAAATTTATTCATAAATTTAAGTGATAATTTACCAAACCAAAATAAAAAATATGAAATAATGAATTTTTCTTGGCCTGAATTTCAAAATTCATTTAACGATAGATGGATACCAGAAAAGAAAGCTATAGATTTTGTTGAAGAAAAATTTACTAAATTTAATTTAGAAAATCATTCCTCTTTTATTTTTTTGAAAAGAATTTATTCTTCTAAAAAAATTATTTTGCCATTTAAAAAATACTTATTAAATTTACTAAAAGAATTTTACAAAAAGGAACTAATTTTTGAATTAGTACGAAAGCAAAATCCTAATACTTCTTTAGTTTTAGATAACTCTGAATACTCTGAAATAAAAAAAATATTTAATTTAACAAAAACCAGACACCCAGAGATATTTGCGAAAACTGAAATTATTTTTATAAAAAATAAATTCTTAGAAAAAATAAAAGAGTTATTTAAAACTTTAGCTGTGCCTTTATTTTTTATTTTAACATCTAGAAATTTCTATTTAAAAAAGAAAAGTTTTAAACTAGCAATTAGATTATATAAAAATAGTATTGATCCAAAAGAATTTGAATGGCTCATTTCTAAATCCGGTGTTGAAAAAAGTGATGTGATATTTGTTATAGAAGATAGGGGAAATCCTGTTCACATAAAGTACCTCAGAGATAACGCGTATAATTACACTCTTTTAGGTTTTAGAAATGCATATTTTTCAACATCTTTTTTTTCTTTATTTTTAAAAATTTTTTTTTATTTACCATTATCATTTTTATTTTTTGTTACTCTAACATATTCTAATAAAATTTTTATAAGAGAGTTTACTAATGCCTGGTTAAGACTTTTAATTTGGAAAAATTTTTTGAAAGTTTATGAAATAAAAACATTCATTTCCTATCATCATTTTGATAGAGAGCACATATATAAAAATATTTTATTAAGTCATAAGGGAATTAAGACATACTTGTTCAAACATACGCATAGTGAAAACATATTTGATGAAAATTTAGAAAAATATTGTAATTCAATGTTTTACAATCAATTCTATGACTACGAATTTCATTGGAGTAAATTCAGTATTAAAATGTCAAAAAGCAATAAGTCGTTATCAAAAAATTTTGAAATAACAGGACCAATTTGGTCCTCAAATTATTTCAAGGATAAAAGAAATTTAAAATTAAATAAACAAAATTTTAATAAAGTAATAAGTTTATTTCCTTCTACTTTTAATAATTCAACTTCAGTCGTCTCCGTAGATGCACATATTAATTTTTTTTATTTTATAGAAAAAATTATAAACAGATTTTCATCTGATTTAATAATTCTAAAGCCAAAATTTGATATTAATAATTACAAAAAGGTACAAAAAATATCAAAAATAATAGATGAATTAAAAGAGTTTAAAAATTTTTCAATAATTGACTCTGAAATACCTGCACATTATGTTTTTTCAAAATCAGACTTATCTATTTCTATGGCATTCTCTAGCACTACTTTTGAAGCAATGTGTGCAGGAAAAAAATCTTTTTATGTCGATATTTTAAATAATTTTCCAAATAATTGTTATAAGAGTTTGACTAATTTTGTTTCAAATTCTGTTGATGATGCAATAAAAAAAACAGATTACTGGCTTGAACTAGGAGATAATGAATTTGAAAAAATTAGAAAAAATTATTTACGTTTAATGCAAATTGAGAATGATCCCAAATTTTCAATTGATTACATTAATAAGAATATTTCAAATTATTTAAATGAAAAAATTTAGAATTTTAGCAGTATCTTTAGCAAGAGGCGGGTCAAGATCAATTAAGAACAAAAATATTGCTAAATTAAATGGAAAACCATTGATCTATTATACAATTAAAGAAGCCCTAAAAAGTAAATTAATAACGAGATATGTTGTTTCTACAGATAATAAAAAAATAAAAAAAATTGCTAAAGATCTTGGAGCTGATACACCGTTTTTAAGACCAAAAAAATTATCCACTAGTGTTGCAAAAGCCGTTGATGCAGATAGACATGCACTATTATTTTGTGAAAAAGAAGAAAAAGAAAAATATGACTTTTTTATAGAATTGATGATAACCAACCCTTTCAAAACTTATAAGGATATAGATAAAGTTTTGCTTAAACTAATTAAAACCAAGTCTGATAGTGTAATTGGTGTTACTAAATTAGAAGATCACCATCCTCTAAGAATTAAAAAAATTGTAAAGGATAAAATCTTAAATTTTAATAAAAATTTAAAAGAAATACCCGAGGTACACAGACAACAATTAAGACCAGTTGCTTATATAAGAAATGGATCGATTTATGCATCAAAAAGAAATTTGATAGCTAAAGGAATAAGATATGGTACAAAAAATAGCAGACCTTACGTAATGAAAAATTCTTTATCAGTAAATATTGATGAACCAATTGATTTATTAAGAGCAGAAATGATTTTAAAAAAATTAAAAAAATGATCTCAAAAAATATAATCGACGAAAATTTTACTTTAGAACAGGCTCTTAAAAGACTTGATAGAGTCGATTTAAAATGCCTGGTTGTAGTATCAAAAACAAAAAAATTAGTTGGTACTCTAACTGATGGAGACCTAAGAAGAGCAATATTAAGAAAAAATGGTCCATCTAAAAAAGTTAAGTATTTTATTCATCGAAATCCAATTAAAATGCGTATTTCTGAAATACATAAAAATTCTCAAAAAAATAAAATAAAGCAAATATTTAGTAACATAATTAATAAGGTTGAAATTATACCAGTTGTAAATAATAAAAATCAGTTAATTAATTTATTAAATAAGGATGATTTTATAAGAACTACAAACTCCATAATAAAAAAAACAAAGGTTATGATAGTTGCTGGCGGTTTAGGGACTAGGTTGAAACCATTTACAAATATACTTCCTAAGCCACTAATACCGATCGAAGACAAACCAATGATTGGTCATATAATTGATAACTTTAAATTTCATGGATTTAATAAATTTTCTATAAGTATAAATTACAAATCAAATTTAATAAAATCATATTTTAACGAGATTCAAAATAAGAGTACAAATATAGAATTTGTTGAAGAAAAAAAACCCTTAGGAACAATAGGATCTTTGTCGAAATTAAAATACAATAAATTTGAGGAAATAATTGTCTCAAATTGTGATATTTTAACAAATATAAACT
>MDTA01141186.1_pt1 | contig 11003 bp, 8 predicted proteins | sample 811151 | NCBI WGS metagenome assembly MDTA01 (sample SAMN05326648, study PRJNA326480) | marine metagenome | isolation source: seawater | place: Indian Ocean: South | collected 2010 | reverse complement strand
GTGCACATCAACGTACAGCTGTGTGATCACGATACGGAAATTTCCAAGGCTGTCACGGTGGCGCGTGCCGTTATTGAGTGCGGAGCAAAATACGGAGTGAAGCCGGCGATTGAATGGCATCGCGATACGGTGACCGAAACGCCGGAAAAAGCGCTTGCCCTAGCGACCCAGTATGAGAAACGCTACGGTAGCAAACTGCGCATGAACTTTGATCACTCTCATCCTGCCATCATTAAGCAACTGCGTCCGGATACCTTTTGGCCGCGCATTGCCGAATATCGCCCTGACTTGCTGGCGACGAGTGAGCTGATACACTTCCGGACCTTCACCGGAAGTCACTGCCAAACTCCTATAACAAACGGCCGTGGAAAGCTGGATGCTGATTTTGTTGCGTGGCGCGACTATTTTCTCCGCCATGTTCTAGAAGCTTGGATTAAGGCTCAGCGGAGCGCAAAGGAGCTTTGGGCAGTTGTTGAACTGGGTCCCAAGGGCTCGGGGTATGCGCTTGACTGTTTTCCCGACGTGTGGAAAGATGCCATCGTCGCCCGCGCCGAAATAGAAAGCGAGTTTAAAAAAGCCCTCAGGCGGGCAAAAAAATAGCGCCTGTGTAAACCAGAATCAATAAGGGGGAAGGACGGCATGCCCTTCTCCCTTATTGATATACGCCTGAGGGAATGTATTACCAGGCGGTCCAACCTCCGTCTATGGGTAGAACTATCCCGGTTACGTAGGGGCTGGCCTTCGAAGCTAAGAACAGGAGCGCGGTCGCGAGCTCGGATGGGTCGCCAAAGCGGTCTTGAGGGGTGAAGGAGCGCACGCGTTCACTGAGCTTTTCGTCTGCTATTGCGCTTTCGGTCAGCTCAGTGGGAAAGTATCCGGGGGCGAGCGCATTCGCCGTGATACCATGGCGGGCCCATTCGACCGCCTGCGATTTAGTCAGTCCTATCAGCGCGTGCTTGCTTGTCGTATATGCACCGAGTCCGTGCATGACAGAGGCCCCTAGCCCGTAGACAGAAGCCACGTTGATTATGCGTCCACTACCCGAAGACTTTAAGAGGGGAAAGAGGGCTTTGGAAAGCTGCCAATGGGCCGTAGTGTTAAGGTGAAGTGATTCGCTAAAATCCCTCTCTTTCATGCGGTTAAGGGGTTCTCTTGTTCCGGATCCCGCGTTGGATACGAGGACGTCGCAAGAACCAAAAATACGTGCTACTTCATCGGCAATATGTGTTATGTCTTCCGGTGACTGGAGATCTGCAGTGCACGGTTCAACGCGACCTTCCATCGGTTTTGTTTCCTCGGCCAGCGCCTCGAGCCTGTGTCGCCGGCGAGCCACGGCTAGCACGTTGGCACCTGCTTGCGCAAGCGTGCTGGCCATAGCTGCGCCTAGGCCGCTGGAGGCGCCCGTTACAACGGCCGTGCGCCCAGCGCAGCCAAAGAGTTCGTTAAGGTAGACCGTTGTTTGCATAGGGCTCATTCTGTATGTGAGAGGAGGGGTAGTTGGATTAAAGCGTGTCTTGAGCGTTTCAAACAGTGGCTGTTCATAATCTGCATGCAATAAGCATTTGGTCAAGTCGTTTGATGCAGAGTTGATATGGGTTTACATTGTTCGCCTTGCACCTATTAGAGCGTGGAGAACGACATGAGCGAGCGTAAAAAGATTGCAGCGATCATAACGTGCTACTACCCATTTTCTCATGCTGACGTGATTGTCACAAAATTTCTCAAGGGCTTCCCCACAGACGAAGCGTTAGAAGCGCCTCAGGTAGACGTTGTCTCCATGTACCTCGATCAGATACACGAACGAGACGTCGGCCTGTCTCTGGCCGAAGAGCACGGGGTCACGCGCTATGAGAGCATTTCTGCTGCGCTGTGCTTGGGGGGCAATGAACTCGCCGTAGACGGGGTGCTCATCATCGGCGAGCACGGGGACTATGCGTGGAACGAAAAGGAACAGCATCTCTACCCGCGTCGCTACTTTTTTGAACAGATATGCGGAGTATTTTCCATTTCTGGTCGCTCGGTGCCTGTTTTTTCTGATAAGCACCTGTCCTGGAGTTGGGAACAGGCCAAGTGGATGTATGATCGAGCGCTCGACCTAAAAATTCCTTTTATGGCGGGGTCGTCCCTACCCCTGTGTTACCGACGCCCTTGGTTGGAACACGCGCTGGAAACGCCTATGATCGAAGCCCTGTCTATCGCGTATGGGGGTCTAGACTCGTATGGTTTTCACGGGCTGGAAACGCTCCAGTGTATGGTCGAACGGAGAGTGGGAGGAGAAACGGGCATAGTAGCCGTTCAATGTCTGGAGGGCGATGCAGTGTGGGAGGCGTCCGAGAAAGAGATGTGGTCCGAAGAATTAGCCGAAGCCGCGTTAGGGCACATTGAGCCAGGCGGCTCAGTTGCTTACAGAGGCGAAGGTAGTCTGCGGCAAAACAGCGATCAAGCGGCTGTTTTCCTCTTGGAATATGCAGATGGGTTCAAGGCCGCGACGCTGATGGCTAACGGGTTTAATGGCTGGCTAAAGGGGTGGGGATATGCTGCGCGCGTCGAAAATCGAGTTGAGTCCTGCGAATTCTACCTGCACGGTGATCCGCATCCCCATTTCTCGTTTCTGAGTATCAATGCTCAGGATCTCTTTCTTACGGGGCAGCCTACCTATCCGGTTGAGCGAACGCTGTTGGTCAGCGGGGCGCTCGAAGCCCTGTTGGATTCGCGTCACAGAGGCCACGTGCGGATCGAGACGCCCCATCTTGACGTGTCATACCGATCGTTTTCTGAACGCCCCCGCCGTGCGATGCTTGAGCGGCCTACGGGACCGGCCACGGTACCTTGGCGACCGGAACGGGCGTAAATAGGAAATCAAGTCAGTTAAAATAAATTTCTATTAAGGAGGAAACAGATGACCGACGTATTGATTGTAGGTGATGGCCCTGCCGGGTTGAGTGCAGCACTATTTCTCGCTAAAAACGAAATGAGCGTCAAGGTATTCGGACAGGATCAGACGCTGATGCACAAAGCTGTGGTTTATAATTATTTGGGTATTCCTGATATCACAGGAAGCGAGTTTCAGAAAGTAAGCCGTCAGCAGGTTGAAAAATTTGGTGCCGAACTTTTCGAGGGGGAAGTCAATAGCGTAGAAAAGGGTGCAAGTGGTTTTACTGTTCAGACAGACGACGGTGTAAGCCACGAAGGCGAGTATTTAATCTTGGCTACTGGGCCGAGTAATCCCTTGGCTGAAGGTCTGGGCGTCGATAAGGGCGATGAGGGATTGGTGTCTGATCGCAGCGGTCGAACGGGCGTTGACGGTTTGTATGTGGTTGGATGGAGCACGCGTTTGAAGAAGATCCAGGCGATTATATCAGCAGGAGACGGAGCCTGTGCTGCTCTCGATATACTGTCGGCCCGGGCAGGTGAGGATGTGCACGACTTCGACGTGGTGAAGTAAAAAATGGCATCCCTCCACAAACTCGGCGACTAAACGCTTTGTTTGCAGAGGAATGCCTAGCGGGTAACACTCAGAGTTACTGATGCCTAAGCAAGAGCTGTGCCATGTTTTCTGCAAATAGTTGTTTTCGGCTTTTTTAGCTGAGAAATCGTTACGAACCTCTGATTCGCGTTCTCTCCTTTTCACGAGGAACGCGAATTTTTTTCTCTTTTTTATTTGTTGTAGGCATTTTATTCAAGCCTACTAAATTTATGTTGTGTTTGATGAAGACGTAGTGGCTAACACAAGGGCACTAGGTGTTTGACTTTACAAACCGTGCCATGTTATATTGAGTCGCCTCTGAACAGTCCTAAAAGGATACGAGGGGGAGAATGTTAGCTGTAGCAAAAATACCGGTGTAAATTTAAGCTATGGCAACTAAATTTCCTACATGGGAGCTGAGTGCGATTCCATCCAGTCTGAAATTGGTGTTTGACACACCCAAGTTACCGTGTCCGAAGAGTAGTTGGAAGACCTACGCCTTGAATTAGAAGAGAAAGAAGTCCTGCTAAGCAATCTAGCCGATGCCGTTTGTATTTTAGACAAAAGCTTCAAAAGTCCGAAGGAGGACTTGGTGCACAGGAGCGAGTACAACTCGTTTAAAGAGGCGTACATTAACGATGTGGCCTCCAGATCTGATAGCCGTGCGTCCGTCTACCCATTCCTGTTCGTCATTTAGCGAGCAGGTTTTTTATTTATGAAGTGTATGATGACCGAATCTGTAAAACGCGAGGGCGCTCGCCTAAGCGATTACAAGACGCATTACAGCGTAGATGCTGAAGCGATTGTAGATCCAGAAAAGCTCAATCCGCACTGGCGCGCATCAGAGCGCAGACGCCTGCAGTTGTTAGTTAAGTTACTGACATTGCGGCCCGGTGAGTGCGTGCTCGATATTGGCTGTGGTTCAGGTTGGTTGGCCGATCGCTGTCGGCGAGTTGGAGCTCAAGTAGTCGCTATGGATATCGGGCGCAAGGGCGTGCATGGCGCACGGCAGCGCTATCCGAATGTCGCCTCTTATGAGGTAGGTGATCTCTATCATTTGCCCTACGCCGCGAATCGGTTTGATGCCGTCATTCTTTCCGAGGTCGTCGAGCATCTTGAAGACATTCCCTCGGCCCTGCGCGAAGCTGCGCGTGTGCTCAAACCGAGGGGACGAATGGCAATCAGCGTGCCCTATCGGGAAACTATTGTTGAGCATTTATGCGTGCACTGCAACAGGCTGACGCCGGGCAATGCCCACCTGCATTCCTTCAACCGCGAAAAGATGGCCGGTCTGTGCCGGGAAGGGGGCGTTGAAGTTGTGCATGTAAGGCTGTTAGCTAACAAACTGTCCGAGATGGTCGGCTTTCCTCTCTTGAGCACCCGCTGGCCCTATGTCGCTTGGCGGACCGTAGATGTGTTGCTCAACAGACTCTTGCCCAAGGCCTCTTTTATGGCGACCCTGGCCCGCAAAAAGTCTTAACATGGGTCGGTTGACCCGTAAAGTTGGCCTAGTCGCGCTTGGACGGGGGGCTAACGCACTGGCTATATATGCAGTATATGCGCTGGCGGCGAGAACGTGGGACAAAGCCCAGTGCGAGGTGTTTGCTGCTCTTTGGGTATTGAGTAATGCCCTAGTTCCAATCTTCTTGATAGGCCTGCCAACGGCCGTCCTCTATTTTTTTCCTCGAAGAGAAAATACGCGGGGTCTCGCTTTGCAGGCGGGATGCTGTGCGCTTGGTTCAGCGCTCTTTCTGGGCGGTTTGCTGCACGTTGCTGGAATTGAGCTCTTCACCATTTTGCACGGGGATGGAGGCGCTCCGACCGGAATGGAAGATCCGCTGGCGGCTTTTATTCCCTACGTTGTCGCTCTGGTTGCAGGCGGAGTGCTCGACGCGGTGCTCGTGGCAGCTGAGCGCGCGCACTGGCAGGCGCTTTTGGGACTGGGGTCTTCTGTCGGACTCGTCGCTGCCGCAGCCATGGGCTATGCGTGGGGATGGACGACGTCCGAGGTCTTGGGTCTTATCTCCTGCGTCGGCGTACTTCGCCTTGCAGCTTCGTACGCTCTCGTCTATCATGCCGTCGGGCCTGGTGCGCATAGGCGCGCTGATGGGTGGCGAGAGCTGCTGCTATACAGTCGTCCGATCGCAATGAATGATGCCGTGGGCGCGCTTTCTCGCAGCGTTGATCGCGTCGTAATCCTCTACTTTTTTACGCACGACACCTTTGCCGAATACCATTTTGGTGCAGTCGAAGTGCCAATTAGTTTGCTACTTGCTGCCGTCGTTTCGGTGTTGGTTCCAGAGGTTAGTGCGCTGTATCAGCGAGGAGATCAACAGGCTATTGCCCAACTGTGGCGCCAAGCCGTTTCTCGCCTTGCGCTGGTTGCTCTGCCGCTCTTTTGCTTTTTATTTGCCTTTGCTGACGTGTTTATCGCTTGGTACCTGCCGACCGAATATGCCGCTTCCACCTGGGTATTTAGAATTTTCCTACTCTCATTGCCTTTGCGCTGTGCCGTTTACAACCCGTTGCTGGTAGGAATGGGTAAAGCGTCTTGGGCTCTGTGGGGCAGTTTGTTCGACCTTGCACTCAACGCCGCTTTGAGTGTTAGCCTAGTTCTTTGGCTCACTCATTACGTCAGCGCGTGGGCATATCTGGGGCCAGCCATTGCAACGGTCGTGGCAACCTATGCTCAAGTAGCATTTTTAGTGGGGGCGATCGCCATCCACTTGCGCTGGACCTGGTCCGAGCTGTTGCCTTGGTCCGCGCTGTTTCGCCTGGTCCTAGTCGGTTTGATCGCTTCGGGCGGAGCTCGCTGGGTAAGTCAGTGGATTGAACTGGGAGCGCTGATGCAGTTGGGTATAGGCGGAGCGCTGTGCGCATTAGCTACCGTCGCACTACTCAGCGCAGACCCCTACCATCGGCGCACGCTGCGCACGCTAATTTCGGCGCTCTATCCGTCAAAGGCAGCTCGGTGATAGATCGCACTGCTAATCTGCGAGCCGGGGCACTGATTGTCCTTGTTGGTCTGCTGGCATATGGCAACGTGCCTGGCAACGCCTTCCACTACGATGATAATCACTCTATTCTCGAAAATCCGCACATCCGTTCGCTGGAAAACATCCCTCTTTTCTTTAGCGATCCCGAAACCTTTTCGGGACTGAGTGACGTGCGCATGTATCGGCCGCTGCTCATACTGAGCTTTGCTCTGAATTACGCCTTAGGTGAGTACGATCCTGTTGGTTATCACTTCGTCAATATACTGCTGCACCTGGTAAACGGGTTGTTCCTTTGTGTTTTGGCACGCGCGCTGGGGATGCGTCGAGAAGCGGCGCTCATAGCGGGGATACTCTTTGTCGCTCATCCAGTGTTGGGTGAGCCTGTCAACTACATCAGTAGCCGCTCGTCTCTGATGGCGACCAGCTTTGTCCTCTGGGCTTTTCTATTATACGTGCAGGGGCGGCCGGCGGGATGGATTGGGTTGGCATACGGAGCGGCGTTGCTGTGTAAGTCGAGTGCCATTGTATTTCCCGTACTCCTCTTGCTGGCAGAGGGGACGAGGGGGCGTGGTCCAGTTGCTTGGAGAATCTTGTATATCCCCGCTCTGCTCAGCGTTCTGTACGTGGTTTTTACGCGAGACATCATTGGTAAGGCCATGCTGGAGCCCGTGCGAGATTACGCGGGGCATTTGGCCACACAGATAAAGGCGCTTGTATTCTACCTTTACAAGGCCGGTGTGCCCCTCCATTTGAGTGTCGAACCGCAGTTTCGCGTTTCTGTCTCTCCGCTTGAATTGGGGGTCGTACTCGCTCTTATTACCGTTCTTTCTCTGGTATTTGTGCTGTGCCGCGTTCGCGGCGTTCTGCTGCTTGGTGTGGGATGGTTTTTAGTGGCATTGCTGCCTCCTTCCATCGTGCCGCTCAACGTTTTAATCAATGAACACCGCTTGTATCTTCCCATGGTGGGAGGAGCGCTCTTTCTCGCACAGCTCATTAGTCAGGTGAAAATCCATCCGCGCGTGGGGTGGGTCGGTCTCCTCATTATGGTCGTTCTATGTGCCCAGAGAAATGTGGACTGGAAAACGGAAGAGGCGATATGGCGAGATGCTGTAAAAAAGGGACCAATGATGGCTAGGCCCTACGTAAACTGGTCGCAGGCGTTACTTGAAGCAGGTCAAATCGAGGCTTCCATCGATGCGAGCCGACGGGCATTGGATCTTCAGCCAGCGTTGGCACAAGCGCACTATAACTTGGGCACGGCCTACATGCATCAAGGAAACTATGATCTGGCAGAAGCGCATCTAAAACGTTCCGTTGAGCTCGATGCTCATCTTTTCGCCGCGCACAATAATTTAGGTAACCTGCATCAGGATCGGGGCGATTTCGAAGGAGCGCTCGTGCACTACGCGCGCGCGCTGACTCTTCAGAAAGCCCCCTCCCTTTTCCACAACATGGGCAACGCCTATTTGCAGGCGGGGCAGCTGGATTCATCTCAGCACTATTTTCGTCGAGCTCTCGAGTTGGATCCCTTTACGCGAGAAGCATACAAAGGGCTGGTACGCGCGTTGCGCGAAGAAGATAGGTTAGGGGAGGCGATCGAAGTCCTAGAGAAAGGGTTGCGTCTGTGGCAGTTGGATGAGACGCTTTCACTCTTGCTGGCTGAGTGCTACAGTGGGTTGGGTCGAGTGGAAGATGCTCGCGCTGTCTATCGAAGAATGGGCAAAACGATTGAAGAGACTCGGGCACTGTTGGCTCGGGAGGCGCTGAGACGGGGAAACTGGCAGCGTGCACACGACGGGTTTGTCGAGGCGCTCAAAGGGGAGGTCAGTGCGGATCTTTACAACGATTTGGGAGCCGCGTTGGTGGGCCTAAGTCGTATTGAAGAAGGCCTGAAGGCTTTTCGTCAAGCGGCGCGTTTAGATCCTCAGATGGCCGGTGCTTTTGCCAATATCGGCCGCGTATACGTTCAGCACGAGCGGTTCGTAGAAGCCGTTGCTGCTCTACAGCGAGCCGTTGATTTAGAGCCTGAGGACGGTGCTCTGTTCGCGCTACTGGGACAGGCATATGAAAAAATGGGCTTGTGGACCGAAGCTCAGCAGGCCTATCAGCAGGCCGTCAGACGCAGACCAGATAAGGTCGCCTATCGGGTTAACCTAGCTTTTGCCTGTTATGAGCTTGGAAAAATGCGTCAGGCCGAAAAATACTATCATGCTGCAATTGCCATAAACGAAGAGAGTATACCGGCTCTTTTCAACCTCGCCACGATGCTACTAGAGCAGGGGCGAGAGACGGAGGCGATGGACTTTTTTCAGCGCGTACTGCACCTTGCACCCGATAACGTAGATGCGCAAATCAACGTGGCTAGTATTCACCTTGAGCGCGGAGATCGCGCTCAAGCGCTGGATGCATACCGAGCTGCTAGCAGGTTCGATATGGAACCCGAACTTCGTCGGTTTGTAGAAGCACAAATGCGGGGTTTGGGTAACTAATCGACTCTACCCTCTGAGAAGGGCCGTTGCTATCTCAGTCCACTCCTCTTTTAAGGGTAACTGGCAGTGCGGTTTTTCAGCCCGCTTATACCAGTATCCGGCGTTGGATTCGTCTCCTTCGACTCGGTGCAGATAGGCATGTACCCAGGCTCCTTCGGGGTCGGGGGTATCTTGCGCTATCGCATGGGCGACTTCCCAATCGCCTTTGGCGTCTTGCCATAGCGCCTGTAGCCCTTTGCTTAGGCCGGTGGGTGGCGTGCTTTTTTCTACGGTGGCTTTGAATGCGGACAAATCCATTTTTCTCTCCCGTGTTTCGTTCCAACACCCCATTCTACAATACGCCGGTATTCTTGGCAAGGTTGCATCGTATATGCTTGCCCAAAAGGGTATAGAGGCGTACTTTCAGATCCGGAAAAAGCCTTTATAACAGGGGTGTTTTGCGTTTTTTGCGGCCGTTCGAAAGGAGTCCTTTTTCATGGATAGCGGTGCGATAGGTGTCGGTATTATTGGTTTGGGTACGGTGGGTAGCGGCGTGGTGCGTCTGCTGGAAGATGCTCCGATCTCCATGCGTAGGCGTGAACACGCTGTGTTTTCAATTGAGCGAGTTGCGGTGCGCGACCTCGCGAAAGAGCGCGATGTGGAGATTGATCCGTCAAAGTTGACGGATGATCCGACGGCCGTTCTCGACGATCCCAAAGTGCAATTAGTCGTAGAACTCACCGGAGCCGAGCCCGCTTACGAATGGGTGCGCGGCGCGCTGGAGCGGGGTAAGGACGTGGTGACAGCCAACAAGGCGCTGCTGGCAGAGCGTGGAGAAGAGTTGTATGCGCTGGCCCGGGAAAAAGGAGCCGAATTGCTCTTTGAAGCTAGCGTGGCAGGTGGTATTCCCATTATTCGCTCGCTGCGTAACGGGCTCGTAGCCAATAAAGTGGAGTCCCTTTACGGCATTTTAAACGGCACGACAAACTACATTCTCACTCGCATGACGCGCGGGGAAGGCAGTTATGGTGAAATTCTAGCGGATGCCCAGGCCATTGGCTATGCCGAGCCAGATCCGACAATGGATGTGAGCGGGAAAGATGCTGCTCAGAAGCTGGCTATATTAAGCCGCATTGCTTTCTGCTGCACGGCCACGGGAAGCGACGTATTTTGCGAGGGTATCGAGCGCATCGAGTCTTCTGATATAGACTATGCGCGCGAACTAGGCTACGTGATTAAGCTGTTGGCTATTGCCAAGCTCAGCGGTGAATCGGTTGAGATGCGCGTGCACCCCGCTATGGTGCCTGCCGACTCGCTGTTGGCCAATATACATGATGAATTCAACGCAATAGAGGTGGTTGGTTCAGCGGTGGGCAACCAAGTTTTCTACGGTAAGGGAGCCGGCCAAATGCCGACGGCTAGTGCCGTTGTATCTGATATAGTAGCCGTAGGCGAACGCAGGGCCGAAAAAGCTGGACCGACCGTCGGTGATATGGTGCTAGGTGAGGAAGCGCTGTCCGTGGCTTCGGTCGATCAGATTCAGATGCGCTACTTTTTGCGCATGCAGGTTTGTGATCAGCCCGGCGTATTAGAGCATATCACCCGTATATTAGCCGGCGAGCAGATTAGCATTGCCTCGGTGTTACAGAAAGAGCGAGACGTAGACGGCGGGCTGGTACCCTTGGTTATTGTCACGCACGAAGCACGCGAAGAATCTGTGAGGCGCGCATTGAACGCAATCGACACCGTTGAAGCCGTGCAGGGAGCTGTTCGGCTTATTCGCATGGAGGAGATCTAGGTGAAATACCTAGTGTTAGTCCCCGACGGCGCGGCTGATTATCCCATAGAGGCGCTGGGAGGGAAGACCCCTTTAGAAGCGGCTCATACCCCCAATATGGATCGCCTTGCTAGCGAGGGATGTGGCGGTACGGTGTATATGATTCCTCCGGAGCGCCATCCGGGAAGCGATGTTGGTAACCTAGAAATATTCGGATATGACACCCGAGTGCACTACACAGGTAGGTCTCCTCTCGAGGCGGCTAGTATGGGGGTAGATCTTGGTCCCAGCGGAAT
>MDTA01058727.1_pt1 | contig 11003 bp, 6 predicted proteins | sample 811151 | NCBI WGS metagenome assembly MDTA01 (sample SAMN05326648, study PRJNA326480) | marine metagenome | isolation source: seawater | place: Indian Ocean: South | collected 2010 | reverse complement strand
GTCCCTATTCCGGACGGACTCCTCACATACACATGGCGGTTTCCGCTAAAGGACGAAAGAAATTTACCACTCAATGCTACATCAAGGGAGAACCACGCAACCAAAATGACTTCATCTTAAAAAGGGTAAAAGACCGAAAGGCTCGTGAATCCCTCATCATTCCTTTTAATAAAGTGAATGGAACAAAGACAGGCGAAGTTGCGGCCAAGTTTGATATCGTGCTTGGCTGGACTCCCGAGAGTTAACCAAAAACTTTTGTATTAGGTCTTAAGTCTAATCCATAAAGTCGTAGACCAAAATTCTTTCCACTAAAGGCAAAAGCACCTCCTTCTTTGCTTTTTGATGAATTGGATGATCCAAATATTTTTGAAGATCCTCTTGATTCTTTGTTACGATAAGGATTCCCACATCAAAACTATCATCCACAATTTCCCGATCACTCATGATTACTTGGCCTGCCTGTGCGTTTAAAACTCCAGGAATATCCCTAAAAGTTCTGGTTAATTCGATAATCTTTCCTCGATCCCTCTGATCACCTCGATCTTTTAGCCACAACAAGACTAGGTGGTGCAACCTTCCACCAGCACTTACTTCATCTACTTTGCTCTTTGACTCAAGATTAAGCGAAGCAGAGAAACAACCACACAAGAAAAAAATATTTAAAAAAATTAAGAATAACAGAGATGTCTTCATGATAATGATTCTTCTTATTTTTTCACACAAGTGGAAATTCGAAAGCTCTGTCCATGTCTAAAGAGTAAATTTAAATTATCGTCGATAATACTTTTTCTAACATTTCTACCGGCAAACCAACCACATTTGAATATGATCCTTCAAATCCTTCAATAATAAGGTCTGAAAAAGTTTGAATAGCGTACGCACCAGCCTTGTCCAGTGGATCAACATGAGAGAAATAATCTGTGATGGTTGACTTATCGATTTTCTTAAACTGCACACGGGTTGTCTCGGAAAAAGTCTTTTCAAATTCTAGTTCCATACACTGTAAACTTACCCCAGTGGTTACCTGATGTGATTTATCTGAAAGAAAAAGAAGCATTTCAACTGCCTCATCCATACCCTTGGGTTTTCCCAAAATTTTATCCTTATAAAAGACCAAAGTATCAGCACCTAATACCCAGTGCTTTGGATTTTGGGTGGCCACTGAATCTGCTTTCAACCTGGCATTTTCTTCCACTAATTGGACTGGTCCATCATGATGTATCTTCAATTCTTCGGCATCCGATGGCACGATCTCAAATCCAGACATTATTTGACTTAATAATTCTTTTCGACGAGGAGAACACGATGCTAAAATAAATGGACGCGTTTGGTTCGAGTTCGCTTTTTCCAGTGAATTATCCATATTGATGTATTTATGTATAATCCTCAAACAATAGCAACGAGATGAGAATCGGAATTGCTCAATTAAACAATACGGTCGGTGATCTTGAAGGAAATTTAGCCTTAAGTATTGATGCATATGAGCAACTTTGCGGGCAAGGAATTGATATTGCTGTGTATCCCGAGCTTTTTCTTTCCGGATACCCGCCCAGAGATCTTCTACTGAAAGAATCCTTTCTAAGTGATGTTCATGCTCATTTGACAAAATTTTCTCAAGAAATTGGGTCTACACCAGCACTTATTGGATTTCCCGAAAGCAGTGATAGACTCACAAATTCTTCAAAGTGCTTTAATTCAGCTGCGTGGTGTCAGAACGGCGAAATCAAACAAATCTTCCGGAAAAGACTACTTCCAACTTATGATGTTTTTGATGAAGACCGATATTTTCAAGCAGGAGATTTATCCCTAATCACGGAATACAAAGGAAAAAGAATAGCTATTACGATTTGTGAAGATATATGGAATGTCGATGCCAAGCTTTATTCCGATAATCCACTGCCATTAATTGCTCATGAAAAACCAGACCTATTGATTAACTTATCGGCTAGCCCTTGGCACTTAAGTAAGCAGGTTGAAAGATCGCATATACTAAAGAAAACAGTTAGTGTAACAGGATGTCCGATCTGCTATGTAAATTCGATTGGAGGTAACGACGAATTGATATTCGACGGTGGATCATTATCCATGGACTCCTTAGGAGATATTGTTCATCATTCAAAATCATTTGAAGAAGTCATCGAGGTTCATGACTTTAATGAAGAAGTACAGCAAAATGCTGTCTCTTTATCTTCCCATGAATCCCTGCGAAAAGGACTTTCACTAGGATTGCGCGATTATGTACACAAGACCGGTTTCCATAAAGGTCTAGTTGGCTTAAGTGGCGGAATTGACTCTGCGGTCACTGCCGCTTTAGCCGTAGAGGCCTTAGGAAAAAATAATGTTATTGGGATAAGTTTACCATCTTCCATCTCTAGTGGTCACAGTAAAAAGGATGCCCAGAAATTGGCTGAAAACCTTGGAATCGAATTTCACACTATTCCCATTCAAAAGATTGTTGATTCTGCTACCAGTCAGCTGTCATCTCTCTTTGAAGGCTTAGCTACTGATGTCACCGAAGAAAACTTACAGGCCCGCTCCAGGGGTCTATTATTGATGGCAATTTCAAACAAATTTGGAGCATTGCTTCTAACTACGGGCAATAAGAGCGAACTGGCTGTTGGTTACTGCACTTTATATGGTGACATGTGTGGAGGTTTGGCCGTAATTGCGGATGTTCCTAAAACCCAAGTCTTTGACCTTGCTCGGCACATCAACCGTGATAGAGAAATCATTCCACTAAACACTATTGAAAAACCACCATCAGCCGAATTGAGACCAGACCAAAAAGACAGTGATTCACTTCCTGATTATGACAAACTGGATTCCATTCTTAATGCCTACATAGAAGAAAAGAAATCTATCGCTTCAATTGTTGCACTTGGTCATGAAGCAAGTTTGGTAAGGCAAATCGTTCGTCTAGTGGATATGAATGAGTACAAGAGAAAACAGGCTGCTCCCTGCCTGAAAACTACACCCCTTGCCTTTGGTGTAGGTCGCCGTATGCCTATCGTCCAGAAATATCAAAATTAAATCTCCATCATGAATCAATCCTCAGACCTATTTAAAAAAGCACTAAAAGTTATGCCCGGTGGTGTAAATTCTCCCGTGCGTGCGTTTCGCTCAGTGGGAGGAACTCCTTTTTTCACTAAACAGGCAAAGGGTTGTAACTTAACAACTGCTAACGAGCAAAAGCTCATTGATTATGTCTGTACATGGGGACCGGCAATACATGGACACGACCATCCAACGATAAGAGAAGCAATCGCAAATGCTCTAGCTTTAGGAACAAGTTTTGGTACACCAGGACCTGCTGAGGTGGAAATGGCTGAATTGATTACTCAAGTCGTCCCTTCAGTTGAAAAAGTCCGTATGTGTAATAGCGGTACCGAAGCCACTATGTCCGCCATTCGTCTTGCCCGAGGATACACCCAAAGAGACAAGATAATCAAGTTTGCTGGTTGCTACCACGGTCATGTAGATAGCCTTCTAGTAAAAGCTGGTTCAGGAGCTATAACCTTGGGCAATCCGGACAGTGCAGGAATACCCTCAAGCTTTGCAGAGCAAACAATAGTTCTGCCCTACAATAATTTGAAGGCGGTTAAGGAAACTTTCAAAGAACATGGAGATCAAATCGCTGCAATCATTGTTGAGCCATATCCGGCTAATTGCGGATTAATTCTTCCTAAAGCAGGATATCTTGAAGGACTTAAGGAAATTTGCACTTTGCATGGTTCAATTCTAATATTTGACGAGGTCATGACTGGCTTTAGGCTTCTCATCGGAGGAGTTCAGCAAACCACTGGAATCATTCCAGATTTAACTGCCATGGGGAAAATTATAGGAGGAGGACTTCCTGTCGGAGCGGTAGGTGGAAAAAGTAAAATCATGGATTTCCTTGCACCTTTAGGTCCGGTTTACCAGGCTGGTACTCTAAGCGGTAATCCCTTGGCTATGGCTGCAGGAATTGCATCTATAAAAATGCTTCGTGATAATCCACCGTATAAAAGGCTCGAAAAAATTGGTAATGAATTGGCAAATGGATTTCGATCTATCGCAGAGGAAAAGGGGGTTCCCTTGCAAGTGCCTCAGGCAGGCTCCATGTTTTGCCTGTATTTTAGTGAAAACCGAGTTACAAATTTTGAAGAAGCAATTTCATCCAAACATGAAAAATTCAATTCCATCTTTCATAAAATGCTTGAGAACGGAGTTTATCTACCTCCATCTTCCTATGAAACCTGCTTCATAAGCTCCGCACATGGAGATTTAGAAGTAAGCCAAACACTTGAGGCTTTTTCGAATTCCATGTAACCCAAGTTAGTTTCCGTTGACTCTTTTTTTTAATCTTTTCATTGATCATAAATATGCTCAAACATCCCATTATCTTCCCACTTTTAGTAAATCTTCTTTGTCATTTCACATTTGGAGAAACAAAAGAAAGTTTTCCATTTTATGAAAGTTACCTAAAAGACTCGGATTACAAAGGTTTTATCGATACAGCAAATAAATTTCTAGAAGATAATCCAGAAGCACTGGAAGCACCTAGACTAGCCTATGACTTGATGATGGTCGGCAAGGTTGCTGGGGATGTTGAAATCGTCAAAACTGCAACATCCTTGCTTCTTTTTAATTACACAAAAAGTTTACCTACGCTAAATTACATAAATTCTTTTGAAAAAGGGTCGAAAAAACTCATTGAATTACTTAAAAGCAAAGCGGAAGAAGGAGATTTGTCTAAAAAGGATTTTGCAATTAATTACTGCAGAGCAATTCTTTTCATTGCCCGGTCCCAAGGACCTGAAATACTAAAAGATAAATCTCTACGGTTGCGAATTCATCTCTTTGCACAAAAAGCGGATCTGAATGACGGTTTATTAGCATCGTCCAAAGTTTTAAAAGAAATTGAAGATGATAATTCAAATTTTGGTAAAACTGTTAAAATCTTATTCAGCGATGACAGTAATCTTACCAAAATCAAAGAACTTGCATCCATTAGCGGTCAGGATGCAAAGTTTTGCACAACTTTCCTGCTAGCCCAGCTTAGCGAGAAAGAATCCAAATCTGAGGAAATAATTTTATTTAATATTTCTCAATTAATCTTCACGAAAAACCCGGATTCGAAAAAAGCTCTCGAACTGATTAATTCCCTTGGTAAAGATAAATCTAATTCAGCAGACATAAGAATACTTGAAGCAATATGTCATCATTTTAGTGACAACACCGAATTGGCTATCCAAACATTAAAGCAAGTCTCTTCTAGCTCTAAATCTGAGCCTGATTTAAAAGAAATGGCTGAATCTTATGCTGACGGGTTGCAATTTTTAGACAACCGAAAGTCAATACTTGCGGATTCAATAGGAAAAGCATTTGAAAATCTAGAAAATGAAACCGATGCCGCTTACCTTAAAGCTTTATTTCCAAGTGAACAGAATAGTTATATTATTCATCTAGGATTCAATAAGAAAAAACAAATTCTTGAGATTCAATTCTACAAAAATGATACTATCCAGTTTGCCTACCGTACCACATCAACAAGCTCTTCCATTCTTGCCAAAGGTTCTGATGAAATTTTGGAATTTTCTACAGGAGGAGCCTTACCTATTCCCACCGTTGGAATAACTCGCGAAATTGAAACAGGATCTTTTAGCTATAATTTCAACTTGAATTTCGGCTCATCCTTTGACCAATTCCAGAATGAAGCCTCAAAAATAATGGATAATGCTTACCTTTCTACCGCAAAAGGAAGATCTGTACTTCTCTCCCATATACTTAAGAAAAAAGTGATTTGGTTGGGTGCTGCAAAAACAGCGAATGGTGGAACATCTTTTCCTATCTTTTCTCTCTCTGAGCAAGAAAACAAATTTTCCTCCTCCTCAATTACTTTTGATGTCAAGGGAAACCTGAGTGGTTTAGAAGTTGGAAGCTTTAAACTCTCCAATTTGGAATTTGGTTCAGAAGAAGTTTTTAATAATATCCCCAAATGGCCTGCCATGCCCGTTAATAAAAAGGAAAAATTCGATTTTTCTGCTTTTATGAGCTACTTGGGCGAAGCCACTAAAATGATTAAGTAATCATTGGAATCTACAAAGGCATGAATTTTATTTTTTTTATTTCCCTGTGGATTCTTGTATTCACCTTTCTTGCTCATTCAGAAGAAAAACAGGTTAATTTTAAAATTATACCTAATCTTTCATACTCTAAGGGAGAGAATCCACGGCAGACCCTTGACTTGCTAATTCCAGACCCAAAGGCTGTTTCACTTAAAAAAACACTTCCACTTGTTATTTGGATCCACGGAGGAGGATGGAGGCAGGGAAATAAAAAGAGCGGATTACACCCATCCCGTTTACCAGAAATTGTCAAAACTGGTAAATATATCGGGGCTAGCATTAATTATCGACTCAGTACCGAGGAAATTTGGCCGGCACAGATCGAGGATTGTAAAGCTGCAGTCCATTGGTTACGCACGCATGCAAATAAATATTCAATTGATAAAAATCAAATTGCAGTATGGGGTTCCTCGGCAGGAGGACATCTAGCCTCAATGCTTGGAACAAATAGACCCGACTTAAAAAAAAATTATAATATTGAAGCCCAAAATTCTTATGAAGTTCAGGCAGTCATTAATTTCTATGGGCCCAGTGAATTTTTAAAAATGGATGATTTCCCAAGCAATATTTTTCATAAAGGACCCAATTCACCAGAAAGTCTACTCTTGGGAAAAGCGTTGGACAAAGTTCCGGAATTGGCGAGAAGGGCATCTCCTTATCACCATGTAAAACAAAATCTTCCTCCTTTCATTCATTTTCATGGCACAGACGATCCACTGGTACCGTACAATCAATCGTTAATTCTACATCAAAAACTGCTCTCCAAAGGTAATGAAAGCACTCTCATCACTGTAAAAAATGGTCTTCATAACATGCCCCCAAACTTTACTGGTAGATGGGTTATTCCATTTTTGAATTACCATTTTTATAGGATCGGTACTCCACTCCAAAGTCAAACCATCGTTGCTGATAGGAAAAAAATCTGAACATTTATTCTATTTCTTTCCAACCTGTCTCGGTAGAACCATCAAAAAGGTAGTACTTATCAAGAAAATCTCCACTCCCCAAATAAGCCCAGATTCCAGAAGAATTTTGATAATAAAAAGGAAAAATACTGGGAGTCGTCCAAAGCCAACCTTGGTTATTTTTCCACATCCAAGTATTTCCATTTTGACTCTGCACAACATACACCCAACGCAGACCGATATGATAGACCCAAGGATATAGTTCTGAGAAATAGGTTCCAAACCATGATGCTTGCCTCCACCCTTCTCCAAGCACATATCCATTAAAAAGATGAATCGCACTATCCGCTGAAGAAGCAGAATCATCAATATCAAGCACTGTAACTACTATGTTAACTTGCGTGCTTGCATAGCCATCTGAAATGTTGAGCGTAATAAAATACTGGTTATCAATATCAGAATCGTGAGGGTATTCATAATCTGGCACCTCCGCAAATCGAAGAACTCCGCTATGGGAATCTACCAAAATCTTCGACTGGTCAGTTCCACCAATAATTGAGTAACTTAGTGAATGCCCGTCTGCATCAGTACCATTAATATCTGTGATAACTGAGTTGCCTTCCGCTATATTGAAATTGGTTACTCCTGAATAAACCGGATTTGAGTTTTGAAAATATTCATAAGCCCCGAGATCTGGAGTAGAATCTCTTGCTATTCCAACTATATCATTGTCAATATAGTCTACAAAGGAATTGCTGCCGACATTGATAGCAGAACTGGTGGATAATAACCTTAGATCATCATCTTGAGTCCCTAGTGCTAAGTCAGACCCTTCAGGGTCCACGAAATCGGGACTACTACTTAGATTATTCGACCCCAAACTAATTCCGGGTGATTTAGACGAATCCAGCAATGTATACTCTGCATTGGCTTCTCCGGAATTAACCCAGATCTCGTATCCATTTGGATCGGAATTATTCCACAAAATACAATTCTGAAGAGTAATAGAGTCACCAGAAAACAAGAGTGAAATCCCACCACCGCCAGATGCTTGGTTGCCGTAAAAAGTGGAATTGACGAATTTTGATGTTCCCTTGATTGCGGCTACTCCATGACGATTATTCGATTTGTTGCCCGAAAAAATACAATTCACAAACTTACTAGTACTCGCTCCAGTTCCCATGTAAAAAAAACCTCCTTTTCCGCCTGTTGAAGCGTTTGCTTCATTCCCAAGAGCTTTAACTCCATGAAGGCTAATATCTATAGTTCCGTAAGTAGCAACTGCTCCACCCAAGTATGACCAATTTCCAACAAAAAGCCCACCAGTTACAGAAAAACTTGGATTCTGTGCATAAATTGCACCTCCCCAACTTGAAGCAGAATTATTAATAAAATTATTTTGAGATAGGTTAGGAGCAGAATTTTCATCTATATAAATGGCACCACCAGAATTTACAGAGTTTTTATTTTCAGTAAAAACGCAGTTGGAAATAGTTGGAGATGACGAGGCTATTTTGATTGCACCGCCAAAACTGTTTGCCTGGGTTTCGTTTCTTGTAAAGTTACACCCAGTTACCACGCATGAGGAATTTTCGATCATCAAAGCCCCTCCACCATTGTAAACTGAGTTAAGATTTTCAGTAAAATTAGAATCAGAAATTGTAGCGTTTGCGTCAGTAAGAAGAATTCCGCCTCCTTCATGAGTAGCATGATTAGATATAAAATTAGAATGATTCACTTCTAAAATTCCTCCATATTGATAAATTCCACCTCCTCCATTAGATGAGAAACTTGAATTCTCTGAAAATACTGAATCTTCGATATTCAAATTTGTGGAATCGGAGCGTATTGCTCCCCCCCAAAAACCTGAACCGTTTTCTGAAAATGAACAGGATTGAAGAGTTAAATTAGATTCAATTGCCCAAATGGCTCCACCGCTTCCCGTTTCTCCAGTAGTATTTTTCGAAAATTCACAATTTATAAAAGTAGCATCCGCTGTCTTGAGCCAGATCGCACCACCACCTTGGTACACAGAATTATTCCTGAATTGGCAATTTCGAATCACAAATGCTGATCCTTCTGCCCATAAACCACCCCCTACGCCTCGTTCATCAGTAAAATTCTGACTTGCATTTCCATCTTCAATAATAAAGCCATCCAATACAGAATTTCCCAGAGCAACCAAAACATGATAACTCTTAAAATCTTCTCCTTCGATAGCGCCAATCGCACCTGATAGGATCGTTTGGTTGAGTGTATAATCTCGTTGGGAAGACAATGTCTCGGAACCGCTAAAACCTCCAAGTACTTCTACTTCTGGGGGCAAAACGAAAGAAGAGGAACGGATATCTCCTGGATAATAAGTTCCTTTGGCTACCCAAACCTCAGTTATCGGTTCAGTCACAGACAACGCTTCAGATAAACTCGTGAACGCATCGTCCCAACTTGTTCCATTATTTGCACCACTTGCCTGTTGGTCGACATACACAACCTCTGACCTCGTCGCGGAAATCGAGTGAGAAAGAGAATTCGTAGAAATATCATTAACGCTGATTATATTTGGTTCAAATTGATATCCCTTTTTCTGTATGCTAATCCCACCCGAAAACTGTGATGTCAGAATCGAACCAAATGTTCCATTTTCGTCAGTCATCATTAAGGTTTCATTATTTTCCGAGATAAAAACAACCCCCTCAATTCCAACTCCTAAGCGATTTACAACAATACCAGAAAGATAATTTCCTGCATTTTCACTCTGTTTTTCATTCAGACTTATATTCACAGATTCTATCTCATCAGCAGCAAACTGTAATGTAGCACCCAGTGCAGAAAGACTTCCATTATCAGGGGCATAAACGGAAACAGGATGAGGTAGATTCCAATTATCCTTATCGAAGGTAATGATTGATGGACACGACAATTCAAAATCACTCGCCCCAGAGATTGAAAGTGTAAGAGCAACTTCAGAACTAGGCATCACAGACAGGCGAACGGAAAATGAAGAATGCCCCCCCTGTGGAACATCAATTTCAAAAATACTTGGCAAGATACCCTGAATTACAGAACGGCGAAAATTAGAAACATATGGTGCAGAGAGATTTAATGCTTTGGCATTATTTTCAGTACCTGGGTTTCCTGTTAAAATTCCTAGATATGAAGTGTCTGGATTCGAGAAATATGGAATGGAGTGCTGGTAAGAAGAGGCGTCATCATTATATGACATGACTGTTCTGTACCCGTCAGAACCAATAACCCAGCGCTTACCATAAGCAAATTTTCCGTAGTCATAGGTAGACATTGTTTTAGTTAGATCAGCATCTTCACGATTATGTAGACACCCCATATTATGTCCCACTTCATGAGCTAAAGTGTAACCAGGGGCAGTTATTTGATCCCAGACACAAACGTTAAATGCTTTGTCTTCAAACTGGATGGTGGGAAAACTTAGGGTATTTGCCAGTCCACCACTACTGCTATCCGTTGATAGAAGAGTGACAATATCTGCACCATATTGATCCCTGAGAGAATGAACTTCATCAAGAAAACCATCAGATTTCTCGGTTAATCTTTCCAAGTCGAGGTCAAGGTTGCCAGTTGGAACATAGGAAGTTTCTTCGCAATGAACAAGTCGTAGTTGAACATTTACTCCACTATTGCGAAAACATAAGTTCGAATCCGTAACCGCTGCTCGAATCTCTGCCAAAGTAGAAGCAGAAGATCCAATCTCATTTTTTACTAGGCTAGGATAGATAACCATTAAGTCAATTTGGTCTGCATCGGATTTTCTCCACGCATGGTATCTCTGGGCAGCACTCCGTGGATCTTTAATGATTTTATTATTAAAACGGCAACCACCGCATGACTTGGCCTTAAGATCGTTTAGACGAATTGTTGGGTTATTCAAAGCACCATCGACCTTGTAAGTCTTTTTAGCAGTAATAATGGATCCCCTAATGTTGTCTTCAACGCGAATGAAAGTTAAGAAATTATT
>MDTA01129043.1_pt1 | contig 11004 bp, 8 predicted proteins | sample 811151 | NCBI WGS metagenome assembly MDTA01 (sample SAMN05326648, study PRJNA326480) | marine metagenome | isolation source: seawater | place: Indian Ocean: South | collected 2010 | reverse complement strand
GACATCGATGAAGAATGTGGTTCGATTCGCCTTTCTAATGGTGAAGGATGGCCAGAAAGTGCTATGATGGAAATGGAACATGAGTTAGCTCGTGGGTGGGTCGGAGTAGAAGAGAGTTCGCTGGAATCGTCCGAATCACTGAACTGGGAAAAAATCGTGTCGAGTCTCGAGGAAGAGATTGCCCGATGGGAATTATGAACTGATCATTGCCTGAATTAGGTAGAACTTCTCACCATCATGGTGAATCTGCGGAGGACCGTGTGGGGCCCATCCGGATTCCATCTTCATTGTTACCCAAGTACTGAGTTTATTGGAAGCAGAGGCCAAAACAGGAGAAGCGCTTCTTACGATTATATAGCCCTCTTCAATTTCAACATCATCACCTTCGGACATATTTCCTAGTTTGATGCGAGAGTATTTTATTGTAGCGCAATTAATTGTGTGCTCGGAAAACTTGTACTTTTTTTAGAGGGTGAATTCCGAACCGACCATATTCTAGAAGCGACTCGGAACATCGTGCAGGAATTATTCGCTATGTGGATAGTTACTTCTTTAATGCTGATATTCTCAGTGCTCCCACCTGCAATATATTATCGAAAAATGAATAAATTTACTCAGGAGTATTCTAAGAATCATAAATTTGGTGACTTACCAGACATAACGGTCATATTGCCTGTGAAGAATGAAGCGGTTAACGTAGAAAGGAAAATTGAAGAGGTTTCATCTATGAAGTACCCGGGAGGGTCTGTGGAATATTTGATTGTTGATTCTGGTTCTACAGACAACACCTTGGAAATCGCCAATTCTAGAATAAAGATGTTGGAGAATTCGGATTGTTGGTCTGTAATTCAATTAGAAAGGCCGGGTAAAACTCTAGCAATTAAACGGGCCATAGCTATAGTAAAAACAGAATTTTTTGTTATGATGGATGCAGATACGATATGTCCCGAAGATTCGCTTGAAAGGTTGATGAGGTGGTTTTCTAATCCAGAGATCGGAGCAATTTGTGGTCATCAAAATGTATCCGATTCCAATCATGTGGGGCCTTATAGGGTCCGTTTCAATAAACTCAGGATGGCTGAGTCGGCTTTTTTCTCGACACCGATATTTGAAGGATCTCTTTGCGCATTTAGAATTGATGCGATAGAAAATAATAGCTTAGATCCGGAAATCAATGCAGATGACTCGCAAATGGCTTTGACAGCAATAGATAATGGTTTCAGAGCTTTCATGGATCCGGATCTGTCATTTGATGATCTCGGGTCCCAGAAATCTCGAAAAAGGAAGGTTAGAAGGGCTCAAGGCTTGACTAGGGTATTGCTCAGATTTAGGAAGATTGGCAAAAAAAATATTAAAATTAGATCAATAATTTACAATTCAATTTACTTCTACGTCCTGATGCCTTGGTTTGTGTTACTTTCGATGATAATATTCTCCATCTCGTCTTTCTTGATTGTATCAAGTTTGTCTGGAATTCTAGCTTTTGTTGTGGCAATAAGTTGGGCTTTGTCCTTTTCATTTGGAATTATGAGCAGATTCGGTAGAACGTTCCTTGATGGAATATCAATTCTTATTGAGTCGCATGTTAGACTTCTATTAGGACAAAGACTCCAAGTGTGGGATACAAGCCGAGTGGAGTTGTAAATCATGAGTCGGGATTATCGAGATTTTTTTTCTGGGAATTCTTAATATTAAGAGTATGATGAGTTGATTTGATGGCAGTATCAGTCAGGAGGTTCCCATACCCATACCGATCCATGCTGTCTATTTCGTCAGATATTGATTCGACGAATAAGAGTAATTTTCATTCAATTAACAGGGATTTGGGTTCTAAGACCAAAGGTTTCGGCCTAGAATTTGCAAATTCGATCTGGTACAAAGCTACTGGAGCTGAAAAAGGCGAACAGATTTCTTTCATCGATCTAGAAAGCGGTAGGCCAGGAATATTCGAGGAGGAGCTCAAGACTATGGCGAGAAGCGGAGAAATTGATTCCCTCCATACATATGGGAATTTCTCTACAGATAAGTTTTCATTCTCTAGGGATGTTGCTAAAGAATGTAAAGAGTATTTTTCAATGGAGCAAATAAGTTTTCCAATTTGGATAAATCATGGGGACGAAAGGAACACACAAAATATTGCATATTACGACTACATGGAAGGAGATATTCCTGAATCTGCCAGTTATCATTCGGATATAATGAGAGATTTGGGGGTCAAGTATATCTGGGACCCCAAAAGAAGGCATGATTTTTCTCACGAAAGTCTTCTTGAGGAGAAAACGCTGAGAGATGGGACAAAGATTTGGTCTTTCCCAAGATATCACGTTATGGAAATCACCAAGGATCAGGAGGGCGAATTTGAAAGAAAGGGCATGAAAATATGGAATGGTTCTAGAGAAGGATCTCTGGAAGGAGTATTGTGGGTACCGCAATTTTTAGGAATTCAATTGAGAGACTCGAATCTAAAGAGGCTTGTTAAAGAAGGGGGTCACTGTATAGTTACTCAACATTTGGGATATGTCTATTTGGATGATAATCAGTTTAATAATGAGGCAAAGATTGCACTTGATAACCTCGCAAATTATTTCAAAAGAGGTGAAATATGCGTAACGAGGACGTCCAGACAACTGGAATTCAATAGGGTCAGAGACTTTCTAAACTACGAGGTAGTCCAAGATGGGGATATAACTTTGATTAATATCCTCAGCATTGATGACCCAATTATTGGAAGCAAAGTACCTAGAATAGAAGAGTTGCGAGGGATTCAATTTTGTTGTGATGATCCTGAGAATACCTATATTGCAATTGACGGTACTGTTGTTAAATCATCTAGAACATTCAATTTTTCAGGAGATGAAAGGATAGTTGGATTCCCATGGAAGATATTTGAGTTTGAAGATCTAGAACAGAGGAAAAGGGCGAATATAATTGCCAACACGATTAGAAAAAAGACGCAGAAAACAAGTGGAATAGATGTTGGAAGGGTTTTGGGAGTTCCTCTCGAAGTGATTAACAGAGTCTCTAGTAAAGAGATAATACCATTAGTTTGTATTGGTGGAATGAAATGCGGCACTACCAGCCTATGGAAAATGTTCCAAGAGTGGCCAGGAATACTTAGTCCCAAGGTCAAAGAGCCGTCTTATTTTGGCAATAGCCAGCGCAAAGAATTTTCAATTGAGGATTATTTGAAGTTTTGGAACTGGGATGACTCTAGCGTTGGCGATAGATATTTTTTTGAGGCATCGACGCATTATGCAAAATATCCTGCTGTCCCAAATGTTGCCAGTGAGATCAATGCGATTATCCCTAATGCAAAAATAATTTACATGGTAAGAAATCCATATAGGCGCATTGAGTCGCAATTGGCACATCACGTTTCACGTGGAGAAATGGATTTGGAATCTGTTTTATCGGGCGACTGGGTTGCTAACAAGCACATATTTTCTCTAACGGACTATGCTACACAATTGGATCAATACGCGGATTATTTTGATAAATCGGATATCTTAATTCTCCCAATCGAAGGAATGATTTATGATTTCAATAAATATGTTTCAATTATTTCTGACTACCTTGATATTCCACCACCTAAATCGATTAGTGAGTTTCCAAGAGAGAACAAAAGGAGGAAAGCAAAAGGTTCTGGAAAAATAAATATAGATTTCTCAGAATTTCCTGAGCAGAAAAGAGTGATTGAAGGATACATGAAGACATTCCAGGACAAGTACGATTTTGATACAGGGATTTGGAGCAATGGAGTCTGATAAAAGAAATAGATTCTGGAAATGCTCCGGTACGGGTTGTCAAGTTGAGGTGCAATCCGCATCGCAAGAATGCCTGGAAGTCACTGTAGAATGCCCGGACGGAGACGTTGATTCTGAACTATATCTTACTACCATACCTGAGATAAAAATAAACGGATTTTTTTCCTCGTGCCTTGAAATTCATGATTTAGCAGGAGATTTTTCACTAGAAAAACTTCATTTTGGAATCATAGATGAAAATGATGATTTTCAATATATGACAGTAAAACACGATTGGTTTCCTGGATCTCTAATGTTGAATTTCTTCCCACAATCCCTAGATTACGCAGTATTCAAGAAGTTTAACGATGTGAAAACAAAATTTGTTAACGTAAAGAAAGCAAGACTGGTGATGAAAGCAAATGGTTCCTCATTCAAATTAAAAATCCTTGATACAAAATTGGTTTTGAAGGATATGGAAGAGGATTACAAGTTCCTGTATTCAAAGCATGAGGGGAAATTATCCTTTGATTCGAAAATAGATGTAATTCGGAGTTATTTCCCATGGAAAGAAAAGTATTCCATTATTGTAGATGAGTTTAAAGATGGAAGGTTCAGGTTGCCAGATTCGCAAGTATTTTCTCTGAATCCAGATGGTTCATTTCCCGAAGAAATTTCTGCGAATCCATATTTTCTTAGACAATACCACTCTCTTGAGTTATCAAAGCTCATTCAAATGGATGGGAAAATCAACTCAAGAACAGATTGGCATTTGAATGAGTCTCTGAACCTTGCAATGAAATGGATTGATAGAGACTATCTTTCAATAAGTCAGGAGTATAAGTATGCATGGTATGATCATGCGGTTGCTGATAGGTGCATTGTTTTGGTGGATTTGTACACCAGTGGCTGGGATTTACTAACAAAAAAACAAAAAATACTACTAAGTGGAATTATAATTTCTCACCTCCAGCTGTTGGCGAGCCCGGTATTCTATCTAAGAAACCAAAACTACCCATTCCATAATCACGGTTTGTTCCAAGACCTAGCTTTGCTAGTTTCTTGCACGGCACTTAGTTTCCCGGGTTCAAGGAACCTGAGAAGACTTGCAGAAAAAAGGATGATGTCCCAAATAGACAATTTAGTCTCAATTGAAGGAGTTTCGGTCGAGAATAGCGCTGGCTATCACAGAGGACTGGTGAGGATTCTATCAAATATCTTAGGAATTTCCGACAGTTTTCTGGAAGAAGATAATCTTAACAGAATTCAATCAGAGATAGTGAAAATGAAAAGTTTCATTTCGAAATTCTTCTATCCAGACGGATCGCAACCAGCATACGGAGATACCTTCAATTCTGAAGGAGAAAATGAATGGAATGAGAAAAAAATCACAAACATAGGAAGCAATATTTTCCCGGCCTCGGGATACTTCTCGCATAGATCGAATATCCCAGGAGTTGGTTGTACCCAAATTAATCTATACAATTCATCTCTATCTAGAATCCACAAACATTTTGACAATTTACAAATTACTTTCTGGGCTTCGGGAAAAGAAGTTTTTTTTGATCCGGGATTATCTGGGTATTCACAAGATGATCCTGCAACAAGAGATTGTAGAAAGGCAGAAAATCATAATTTATTTTGTCCCGTAGGGTACGAATGCGAAATCCCCGAAATGGGACCTAGCATCAAGATTGCCAAAAATATGGGAGGGACGGAAATTATTGCTTCAAGCAATATGTTCCAAGGCATAAAAATGAATAGGTCATTGATTATCAACAACAAGCCTGGAGTATTTCGAATAATCGATTGGTGTGATAAATCTGTTGAGGGTTTTTTTAGACTAAACGTTGATGAGAAATTCCCAGTAATTGGGCGTGAGGGGTATGCAGAAATCAATTTTGGTCAAACGGATATTTACGTTTCTTGTCACACTTCGGATGGGATTAAGATTTGTCCGAAAATAACAGAAGGAGTCAAGTATTTCGGACATTCGAAAAGAAGAACTTGTGCAGTCGTCGAATTCCATGCCCATGAAACACCAATAATTACAACCATAACTATTGGAAATTGTAAAGGAGATGAAGAATTAGATGATCTTTCTAAAGAAAGGATACGACAGATAGTGGGAGAGTAACTCGTATTTACCTAAATTCGGAATATCAAAATATATACGACTTCCAAGTTTTTGCGATTTCGGAAATGCGAGTGGAAGAGATCTTTTCTGATAGCCACAATAACTGCATCGTATGGGTACAGTGGTACTGTGGACTGGAGTTTACCGAGGGTTGTCCATTTAGAATGTGAGACAAATCGTAATGTGTAGATATTCCAGTATCATACAATGGGAGAATTAACTCTGTATCCCGAATCGCGGTGTCCAATATTTTCTTCCATTTCTTAGTACCCCTTACTTCAGTCAAATCTGAAATTGCCATCAGCGAATACAAATGAGTGCTTAGTATGCATGAGGGATTTTTCCCTGAATGATGCCTAAAAATTCTCCACCCATTGAAATCATATACTAAATCGTCACTTGTAAACATTAGATTCATGGCCTTTTCAGCATGCTTCTTAAGTGTGGTATCGCCAAGATATTCTCCTGCACGGATTAGTCCCATCGCTCCTGTTGATTGGGATAGAGAGGAAAACCACCCTTTTTCTACAGTTTCTCCGTAAATTTCGAGAGGATACTGGTATCTCCAGAGTCCATCTTCATCCATCAAACCTATCACATTCTCAACAATATTGACTATTGCCTCTTGATTTTCAGAAGAATTATCTTCAATTGAGGAACTAATCAAAGAAAGCAATTCAAAGAAGCATGAGTGGAATGAGGGGCCAGAAAACTCCATTCCATTCATAATTACAGACGAGTGTAGGAGCCCATCTTCAGATCTGAAAACCCCGCCCCAACTTTCAACATCCATTTTAGAGAAATTCAACAGAGGCTGTGAAACTGAGGTGTCCTTCAACGGATGAGTTAGAGAGTAAGGGCCCATCTTATCGACATGAATTGATCCATCAGGGTATCTGCGAAAGCTCTCAATACTTCTACCTTCAAGTGGTGAAATGGGAGTATATAGTTGTGAATTGACAGTTATCACATTGGATATTAAACTCGGGGAACCATCATTTCTCATTCCCCTACCAAAATCAAAAATTAATGGAATATACTCAGATTCTGAAACCTCAGATAAAACATTGAAAGAAAGACCATCCCTATCTAGATCCAATAATTTTTGCTTTAGTCCTGAATTCCAACTCGCATTGATTGTAAGTTTCCTTGGATCATAACCTTCTGTTCTCTTGGGTATTACTACTCTGAAGGGGTTTGCACTTCTCTCGAGAACCAAAGATATTCCTTCGTCCGAGAATATCTCAAGTGTTTGAGGGGCCCATCCCCAGTCAAGAGATAACTCCCCACCGGAGATTGCAATCTCAGGATCAGGAAGAAATTCGATGGAGATTCCAAAGTCCATACCCTCTTCATTGCCTGGTGTAATTGTCACTTTGTTTCTATTTATCTGTTCAACTTGACATCTTCCAATTGGCGACACTCCGGAAATAGTCCCTACCACAGAAATTAGTTCGGGGATTTCGTATTTTAATCATTTGCAGAGAGTCGCCATAATGATGTAGTATACTCATTCCGATTGATAGTTATCGTGAAGACAGTCTTGCATATTGGTCCTGCCAACACTCCGGGCGGGATGGCTTCGGTGATTCAAGTATTATCGTCAAATCCCCCCGATGGCTGGAGGGCCGAAATTATCCAAACATCCGGAGGAACATTGATTTCTAAATTTCTAAGATGGGTCTCTGCGAAATCAGAATTGAAAAAATATATTGTCCATGATAAGGTGAAAATCGTACATATTCATGTAACTCATTCTTTGAGTTGGTGGAGAAAGAGAAGTTTGATGAGAACCTGTGAAAAATATGGAATCCCGACATTAATTCACATTCATTCGGGAAAATTCGAGAAATTCTGTTCGGGTATCGCAGGAACTTCTGTAACCAGAGAATTGGCGAAGAAAAATAGGAAAACGATAATTCTAGAAAATAGATGGAAGGGGATTCTGTCAAAATGGCTTCCAAATAATGTTGAGGTGGTGAATAATTGCTCCTTCCCGATAGGAAACAGGAATAATCACAAAACTGGAAAGGAGATTTCACTACTTTTACTTTCTAGGAAGTCGAAGATTAAGGGCCATGAGTTTGCCATCAAGATCCTAGAAAGATTGGTTGGAAGGGGCCATGAAGTTAAACTAATTATGACAGGGATAACAAACATCGAGGTAAGTAAAGAATATTCTGAAATGATTGAAACCCTGGGTTGGGTGGAGACAGAAAATAAAGCTGAATTGGTAGAAAGAGCTGACTTCCTGATTTCTCCCAGTGAATTTGAAGGTTCGTCGATGTCGGTCATTGAGGCCATGGTAAGCGGTTTACCCTGTATAGTTTCGGCGGCTAGCAGCGAAACCGTAGTTTCAGAAAAATTTGTCATTGAGAGTAATAATCCAGAGGATTGGGCTGAAAGAATAATTGATTTGTATGGAAGAGATGAATATCTCAAGGCAGTAGAAGAAACATTGGAGAATTCTAGATTATACCACGTTGATTTATGTGTAAATAAATTTGGCAGAATTTACGAAGATATGCTTGGGTCAAATTACGGTAACTGATTTAGCCAGATTTCTTGGCCTGTCTACGTTGACTCCTCGTTCAACCCCGAGATGGTATGCGATCAGTTGCAATGGGATAGTGCAAGTGAAAGGGAACAAAACCTGATGTGTGCTGGGAATGGGAATTAGTATGTCTGCTAGGTCTGCCACCGGGCCCTCGCTGTCAGTGATCAAGATTATTTTGCCACCGCGACTTTTGCATTCCCTGATGCTGGACTCCATGAGATTCAGTGAGTCATCGGATGGAGCGAGCGCAATGATGGGAGAGCCTTCGGAAATCAGTGCTATCGGACCGTGTTTCAACTCCCCTCCGGGAATAGCCTGGCAGGAGATGTAGGATATCTCCATCATTTTCAGCGCTCCCTCCTTAGCGACGCTGACTGAATTCCCCCTCCCTATGAATATTGGTGGTTCGGATATGTTCTGGTCGAGCATCTTCGCGGTTTGGACCAGTGAATCATCGAAATCCAACAGTTGCTTGGAAATTATGTTTGGAAGTCTACGCAAATCGCGAATTACTGCCTTCTTTTCCGAATCTGGAATGTCTGAAATAGATAAAGCGAAAAGAGTCCCGACTGCTACCATGTTTGTGAATGCCTTAGTGGACGCTACTGCATATTCGGCTCCTGCATGGAGGTAAGCACCATTTCCGGTGAAACGAGATATCGTTGATCCTATTACATTGCAAATTGAGCTGATGTGGCTTCCGAACTTCTTCGCCTCGAAAATTGCATCCAGAGTGTCCTTGGTCTCACCGGACTGGGAGATCGCCACTGTGAGGGTGTTTTCCGAACACACGGATTCTGCTGGGAACTCGCTGGCAATGTACGCGTCTGAGCGCACTTTGGTGTATTTCCTGATAAGAGAGACTATGGTTTCTGCAGCGAAGTAAGCAGTTCCACACCCGACTAAATTTATTCTCTCTAGATTCTTTATCTGGCTTGGTTCCAATGTGAATCCTCGTAGTTCTGAACTAGTCCCGTCTGGGCTTATTCTACCACTTAGAGCGTTTGAAAGAGCGGTCGGCTGATCGTGGATCTCCTTTAGCATCATATGTCCAAAGCTCCCTGGATTCTGTTCGTCGTATACCCCCTCCAATGGTTCAAAATCAGGAGGATCAATTTCAGCAGGCGGATTGATGCCATCGCTATTCAAAAGGAAAATGTCTCCATCCCTCATGTAAGCTACTTCCGAGCAAGCCCCGTAGAATGGTTGCACGTCCGACGAAACAGACATCTTATTGATACCTCTACCAATTACCATTGGAGCACCATTCCTTGAAACCAGTATTCCTGAGAGCCCTGAAATCATTACCGCGATTGCCCATGAGCCTTCAAGTTGGGAAATTACCTTCTGGAAAGATGCCAAGTGTTCGTTAGAGGATTGAACCTTAAGTTCATGGTCCAAAAGGTGTACTATGACTTCCGTATCGGTCTCGGAAGAGAGCGTGTATCCCAACTTTGATACTCTTTCCGAGAGGCTTACAGAGTTCTCGATGATTCCGTTATGGACCACGGTAATCTTTCCATCTTCACTACTATGCGGGTGTGCATTGGTATCTGTCACCCCTCCATGTGTCGCCCATCTCGTATGTCCAATAGAAATCTTAGCTCCTTGGAATCTCCCATTTGCCTTTGACATCAGATCTGAAACGTAACCGGTAGTCTTCTCGGTCTCAATGGGACCTATTCCTTGGTCATCGAAGATGGCAGCCAGACCTGCTGAATCATACCCCCTGTACTCAAGCTTCCTCAGTCCTTCCAAGACTTCGTTAGCTGCCTCGTTACCGATGCATCCAAAAATCCCGCACATGGAATCTCCGTCCTAGGTTTAGTATTTCAAACCAATACAACAACACTATTTCCCTAGAAATCGTTTAAATTGAACGGGAAAGCAACTTAAGAATAATTATCAGAAAACAGTTATTCGTATTTCCCACTTCAGTATAACATGGAATTGTTATCGAGGCTTTTTCCGGGCCTATCTGATTTCGAAGATGAAGGGATTCCATCTTGGGACGGATTTAATTATCCATGGGAGATACTGTCTAGTGATGAAAATGGGTTAATTGCCCAGATAGAGGTAATTGTCGGGGAAAATGGGATTTTCATACATGATTCCGCCGAGATTGGCGATTCCGTCAGTATAGAGGGGCCTTGCTATATCGGCCCAAGGGCAGAGATCAGGCATTCTGCTTATCTCAGAAGAGGGTGCTGGATTTGCCAAGATACAGTGGTCGGACACTCCTCAGAAGTAAAGAATTCGATCCTACTACCATTTTCAAAGGCGCCACATTTCAACTACGTGGGCGACTCAATACTCGGTTTGGGGGTTAATTTGGGAGCTGGAGTAAAACTATCCAATGTTAGGAACGATAGAGGGGAAATACCAATCATTACTATGGAAGGTGACCGTATGGGTTCAGGAATGAAAAAGTTAGGCGCCTTAATTGGGGATGAGAGTCAGTTAGGCTGCAACGTGGTTACAAATCCGGGTGCGATAATTTCCCCTGGAATAAAGATAGGCCCCAATGAAACTGTTTCTGGAGTGAGAACCTAGGTCCTTATAATCCT
>MDTA01094929.1_pt1 | contig 11004 bp, 9 predicted proteins | sample 811151 | NCBI WGS metagenome assembly MDTA01 (sample SAMN05326648, study PRJNA326480) | marine metagenome | isolation source: seawater | place: Indian Ocean: South | collected 2010 | reverse complement strand
TACATTTTCAAATGGGCCTAGTAACGGGCAGAGCGTTACCGGTGTATTCACTGTTTCATTCTCTTTAGCAGGTACTGGCACGGTTTCCTCTCTTTTAGTTGAAATCTCTGATGGAGTTTCTTGGACCACTGTTACAAATTTGACTTCATCGCCTTGGCTAACATATCTCGACTCTACCAGTTACAGTAATGGCTCTTACACATTAAGAGCAACCGCATATGATTCTACTGCCGAGGAAAGTGTTGTCGAAATTTCTAATCCTTTCACCATCGATAATCAAGTCCCAGAAATTACAATTTTCACTGTCCTTAACCCAAACATCGGGACTGGAATTTCAGCTAATGATAGGGCGTGGTTCAATATTGAATCTACAGGCACACTTGAATTTAGATGGGGTGCTATAGATGATGATTTGCTAAGAGCTAGTTTAGTTAATGTCCCAGGCCCAAGTACACCATCAAACGATGGCCCTGGTTCAATTGCATATGGTTGGGACTGGGCATCAGGAAATATGCAGGAAGGCACTTGGAATCCCAGAATTACTGTTTATGATGACTCTGGTTTGAGCGCTTCTGAAACAATATTCATTGGAATAGATAGAACTGGCCCTAGCCATAGTACGATTACTGTTGAAGATAATTCTAATTGGCATGACACCTCAACAATTACCCTTTCTGGACTGATAAACAATGCTGACGACGGCCAGGGTAGTGGAATAGATTTTAGTGAAATAAGCATCGATGGCCAAACTTGGACTTCTACTACCAGCAATACATATGATTTGACTCTAAGCGAAGGGATAAATTCTGTATCTGTTAGAGCGACTGATAGAGTTGGTAATGTAGGGCCTGTATCACAATTGAATATCCAAATAGATACCGAAAATCCTGAAGAAATCGGATGGAATGTTGAACAAATAACAACAGATAGAATAGGTACCGTGCCAGTAGAATTCTCGGCTCTTGATTCCACGTCTGGGATTGATACCAGTGCTTCATATATCGAATATGGATTCGATTCAAATGGTGTTGGACAGACTCCAGATCTTTCAGGAAGTTGGCAACAAATCTCTACAACAGGGCTTTCAGGTGTTGTTGCTCAGTCGAGTTGGATTACTAAATCTAGACAATACTTGATGTTGAGGGCCCATGTTTTTGACCTTGCCGGAAATTCAATTACAACTTCTCCTGCATCCTACCAAATTCTTCCAAGCCTTGACTTCTCTTGGAATATTAGTGAAACTAACTTGGATCGACTGATTGTTAAACCGGGACAAAATAGTGGAAATGTAACTATCACAAGTTTACTTGAATCTAGTGAAAACTACGGCGGAGGAGTAACTGTACAACTAGAATCTGCTCCAGCAGATAGAACTTCTGCCGTATCTTGGACAGTTTTGGAATCTAGAACCCTAAGTTCAGGCACTCTTTCTGATTCCAGTGAATTGCTGATTTGGAATTATACAGTTCCTAGTTCTGGACAATATGACCTCCGATTGGTAATTGACCCAAACAATGTAATTGATGAGTACGATGAATCCAATAATAAGAATCACATGGTAGTGACTGGTGCAACAATCAGTAGCATAATTGATGCTCCTTCATTTGCACCATCAATTCTAATGCTAATCATTACTTCTTTGTTTATTTCCTTTATTTCTAACAGAACAAGAGATTGAAAAGAGAAGGGCTGTAGGAGAGGTCATGCGGCAAGCGTTGCCTAGAGTTCCCAAAGACAGGATTGCTGTCTTAATTGGATCTAGTGGCTCTACAGCAAAATCACTTAGAAATTCCGCCGGTTGTAAAGAATTGAATATTGATTCGGTTACTGGAGAAGTTGAGGTTATTTGGGGCGATGCTGGTTCTTATGACCCAATTAAAGCGATGAAATTACCAAATGTAATCAAAGCAATTGGGCGTGGAATGGCCCCTAAGGCTGCATTAAGATTATTTGACGAACAACACTTCTTTGAGATGGTTGATTTGAGAGATTATGTAGGTAAACGTTCCAATCAACAGAGAAGAATTAGGTCAAGGATAATTGGAAGTCAAGGAAAGATAAGAAAATTGATTGAAAATCTTACAGATACTGAAATTACTATTTACAAGTCAACTGTTGTAATTATTGGCGAAGAAGACGGCCTTTTCGCTGCGCGACAAGCAATCGAAATGCTTGCAGGTGGTTCCGAACACGGATCTGTGCTGGGCTACTTAGAAAAAGACAGAAGAAGGGCGAAATTATCCAATCGCTCTCTTGAAAGCATCGAACTAAAATCTGATGATTCTCAGAGTACAGGATTTGAACACTTAGTTCCAGGGTTATCTGATATTAGCGATAGACGCTCAAGAAGAATGAAGGCATCTCAGGTTGACCCAGAAGATGAGGAGGCTGTTGAAGAAATGATGCAGCTTTCTGAAGATGAAACCATCAATTGGGAAGAAGAGTAATTAGTCAATTGCTACTTCTTTAACGTGACTTAAGTCCATGTTTAATACGTCATACATTGCTTCTGCAAGGTCAACTTCTAGACTATTTTTCTGACCCCATTCAACCAGCCTCGTGACATCTCTAACGAGAAAATCTTGAGCTTTAGGATGAGATTGTACTACTCCCTGACCTACATCTATTACGACCGGTTTGTTATCTTCATTCCACAAAATATTGAATGGAGAAAAATCACCATGGACAAGATTTGCTTTTTGCCAAGAAACTGCTAGGAATTCCAATAATTCCTCATAAACCGGCCTTGGTTCTTCAACTTTAACCTCTCTGAGTTTAGGAAATGGTGAGGTTTCATTTCCTAAATATTCCATAACTAAGACATTCTTATGCAAACCTAGAGGTTTAGGAACTCTAAGTCCCCATTTTGCCAATCTAGTTAAGTTTCTTTGCTCTTTTCGAACCCAAATATCGACAAGGTCACGATGTCTTCTTCTAAGTCCTGTAAATCTTGGGTCGCCCTCAATATACTGCATCAAATTCTTGAATACAGCATTTGAGGTGTGGAATATTTTCACAGCAACTGGCGCCCCATTTATGTCCGAACCATGGAAAACATGGGCTTCTTTACCTCTTGCTACGGGGAAATCCAAGGTATCAATAACCCCATTTTTCATGAGTTTGTACAAAGACATCAACGTTAATCTATCAAAAACTTGATCAAAAACGCGCCTATCCACCCATTCAAAACTACCTTTACCAATAGCGCCTTGTATCTTGTCCTCTATATCTCTAAACATCGATTTATATCGCTTCTCTTTCATCCAAGAATATTTTCCTGAAGAATTTTCTAAGGTATCGACAAATCTCTTTTCTTCGAAATGTGAAAATTCAACATCTTTTTGGTGTTCTAAATTTTTGAACTTGGATTTTTTCTTACGACGACGATTCTTGTTGATTGCAAGTTCATCCCATTCATCGTCTTTAATTGCCATTTGACCACCCATAAGGCCAATACTTTCATCCAAACAATGAATCAATATCGATGTCATCGTCATCGTCTTCTTCTTCGACATCATCAGATTCTGGATACTCCTCTACTGGAATAAATTCTGCCTCTTCTTCTGATTCTGTTTGTTCAGTCTCTTCGGTTTCTGCTGCTGAATCCTCATCTGAATCTCCAAACAAATCATCTACATCATCATCGGTTTCGTCATCTGAATCTTCAAATAAATCATCTACATCATCATCAGTTTCATCGTCTGAATCTCCAAACAAATCATCATCTTCTTCCTGATCCATTGAGCCAAATAAATCATCATGCTCATCATCATCATCATGAGAAACATTCATTCCAAATACATCAACATCATCTGGTAATACGCCTTTTCGAGATAAGTACATTGATTGAGTTTTAGTATATCTATGCTTGACATCTGCTTTTGAGTCTTGGAAATCCCAAGGCCATACAATAATCAAATCCCCTTCTCGTACCCATTGACGCCTTCGCATTTTCCCGGGAATTCTAGCCAACCTAGTTTCTCCATCTTCACAAAGAACTGTGACCCTTCGTCCACCTAGAATTTGTTCTGCTAGTGCAAACATTTCGTTTATTTTTCGATTTGGCATCTTGACACGAATCTTTCCAGAAAAACCATCTTCTGGATTCTCTAGACGGGCTAATTCCTCCACGTCTACCTTTTCTTCACGTCGCCTACTCACGATGCCTCACTATACATGGCTGATAGTCTACCCTTATTGAAGCCATCACCCGTTTAAGGATTATTTCAAGTCCAATTATAATTGAAACTTTCAGCAGCGACTGTACAAATCTCGATCAATTTATCGCTTGCAACTCCGATGAATAAAGTGCCTAGTAAACAAGCAAGAATTGCGAATCTTACTTGCCAGCCATTTGGTAGTGGTCCTTCACTACCCGGCTCTGCTTCTTCAAAGAACATAACAACACCAATTCTAAGGTAATAATATACTGAAATTGCAGAATTGATAATCATGGCGAATGCTAGCCACCAAACCCAGTGAACATCGGATAAACCAAATTCACTACCTGTAGTAATAGCGTCGCCCATATCTCCTAGAGCAACATTAACTATTCCCATTATGACTAGTAATTTTGACATAAATCCTGCCAGTGGTGGAACTCCTGCTAGAGAAATCATAAACACGAACATAGAAACTGCTAGGAAAGGTTCTCTCTTAGCCAAACCTCCTAACGAGGAAAGTCTAGAACCGCCGCCTTCAGATTCAAGGACTGATAGTACAAGGAAGGCACCCAACTTGAATGCAACTAGAACGATAAGGTGGAAGATAAGTGCTGCAAGAACTACTACTGCTGCTTCACCTGGGTCTCCAGATAAATTCTCATCCCAGTTCCATGCCCCTATTGCGGTAATCGCTGCAAGCATGTATCCGGCGTGAGCAACTGATGAGTAAGCAAGCATTCTCTTTGGATTAGTACTTCCAAGTGCGGCCAAATTACCCCAAGTCATTGTTACAACAGATAATAATCCGAGTAATACAAGCCAAACAGTTCCATCTTCACTAGATTCAGGAGCGGCAATAATCAGTAATACTCTGAGTAAACCGACAATTCCCATAGCTTTACTCGCAGTAGCAAGAACGCCTGCAACAGGACTGCTAGCGCCTGAATAAGCATCAGGTGCAGCGAAATGGAAAGGCGCTGCACTAACTTTGAATCCAAATCCAACCAATACGAATCCAATCGCAATCATCGGAAGTGCTTCACTTCCCGAACTAGCAAATGTTGATGCTAGTACATCTAATTGTAGAGAACCTGCCCAAAGGTATAGCATTGACAAACCATACAAACCTACACCAGAGGCTACTGAACCTACTATGAAATACTTCATTCCAGCTTCAGTTCCAGCCTTGGTTTCCTTAAAGAAAGTGACAAGAACATATGTTGAAAATGATGCCAGTTCAAGACCAATGAAAAGAACAAACAAGTCCTGTGCCAATGCAACAATAGACATACCTAGAGCACAAGTTACCATCAGTATGTAGAAATCTCCTTGTCTACGATTGTTGTATAATTCGTCTGAGGATAATTTTGCACCTATGCCTTTGACGTCCATTCTGTTCATAGAAGCAAAGGCTGCTAGGGTCAGAGCACCGAAAAATACCAATTCAAATACTCTACTAAATGCATTAACCATCAAAATTTCAGTTCCACCCTCACTAACTATTGCGGTTCTTTCAACACCGTCTTGGAATGAAAGTATTGACATCAAGAATGCTGAACCGATGGTTAGAACTGCTATCCAAGAAGGCAGTCTTGGATCACTGGTCAATTTGAATCTGTTACCGCCAAGGAACCAATATACTCTGGTTTGAGTTCCTGGAATCCTAAATTTACCGGTTCCAAGATTTGGAACAATAATTAATAGAATTAAACCTGCGAATAAAATTAATTCAGGGCATAAAGCGGAAATAAAACCTTCACCAAATGGCTCTACTGTCTTCAAAGTTGACATATCAGGCACCTCCCTTTCCAAAACCAATTGAGATCAAAACTTCGAAAAACTGCTTGGTCCAATCATCCATCATATCCAAAGCAATCCAAGGCATTATACCAAATAGGATTGTAAAGAAGGCAAGAAGAATCATGGCGAATTTCTCAGGATTAGAAATATCTGGAATAGATTTTCCACGCATGGATTCTGGGGGTTGGGTATCTGCTCCGCCTTCGAAAATAGTTCTCTGCATAGACCATAGATAATACGCTGCAGTCAATGCCAATACGAGTGCAGGACCAACCATCCACCAAATACTCCAACCATCCAATGAAATCAAATGCCAGAGCGCGATTAACATCATTATTTCTGCTACAAATCCAGCAAGAAGTGGAAGACCTAAAGAAGCCATCCAAGCAAACATCATAGATGTCGCCAACCATGGTGAATGTTTTGCCATGCCTCGCATAGCACCAATTTCCATACTGTGATAATGATGCTTGAAAGCACCACAAACAGCGAACAGCATTGGGCTAATAATTCCGTGAGCAAACATCATGAATAGAGCTGCAGCCCATCCCATAGGTTGCATAGTAGCAATACCGATCAAAATAACACCCATGTGCGAAACCGATGAATAAGCAACCATCTTCTTTAGATTGGTTTGACCTAAACAGACAATTGCTCCCCAAACCAGAGATACTACTCCTATAATCATCAATGCTAACTGGAAATGATATAGAGCATGAGGGAACAAACTTAGAGGCAATCTAAACATGCCATATGCGCCCATCTTCAGCATTACACCTGCTAGTAGCATTGAACCACCAGTTGGTGCTTGTACGTGAGCATCAGGCAACCAAGTATGGAATGGTACTGCTGGTAGTTTAACTAAGAACCCAATCATAAGCATAACAAACAAAATATTCTGCATAGTCTTTCCAAGGAACCAATTATCTCCAAAGTTGGCATCCTTAGCAGAATCAATCAATTCTGGAATTGAGAAACTTCTACCTGTCATAGTTCCTGCAGAAGCGAGAGTATTAGGATCTTGTAGGAAGTACAGAGTGATTAAACCAAGTAACATCACTACAGAAGCCGTAAATGTGTAGATGAAGAATTTCTGAGCAGCATACTTTCGATCTTTTCCTCCCCACTTGAGGATTAAGAAGAACATAGGGATTAGAGTTAATTCCCAGAAGATATAGAACATGAACAAATCTAGTGACACGAATACGCCAATCAAAGCGCCTCCCATCATCAAAATAAGCGGGAAGTAAGTAGCGCCATATTTCTCGTTCCAAGTTGCAATAATTGTTACTGGTAATAAGAAAGTAGTTAACCAAACCATAGGGAAAGACAGGGCATCTAATCCTACTGTCCAATTAATTCCTAGAGAATCAATCCAGGAGTACGTTTCATAGAATTCATAATTATTGAAACTAATATCCATCCATGAAATGTCTCCAAAGTATCTGAAAAACATTCCAGTTGTTAATGCTAACATAACTAATGAGAAAACTAAACATGCCATTCTAATCGGTTTTACTAGTCCTTCTCTAACGCGCGGAGATGCATTGGAAACAAATCCTAACAAAATCATGCTGGAGACTAGTGGGAAAGCAACCAGAGGAATAGAAATCCAATCACTCACTCAAGCCACCCCCCATAATAAGAAGAAAATCGCTAATGTTCCAACTGATACCATTAGAATGTAATCTCTAGCAGAACCAGTTGTCAATGAACGAACAATACTGGATAAAGACTGTGAACCAGACTCGATATTCTTCACCGCTCCGTCGATTACAGAAGAATCTACCTCGGCCGATTTATTTGAGAAGGCAGCAACAATTTTCAGCATTGCCATATCATAGTAGTGGTCAAAGTATAGCCTCTGTTCAAGCGCTCTTGTTAGACTTGAATTTGCTATTGAACTATTGTTGAAGTTGAAGCGGTTGTAAACCCAAGCATTCAAACTGATTACTGGCCTCATCCAAGGCTTAGTCTGCTCTCCTTCCGCTAGATTGCCACCATAAAGGGCCATAGCGAGGCCAGGCCCTAATATTGCTCCTATTGCAATAGCTATGTATGTAATTATGAAGAAGAATGCATCACTGTTAGCAAATGCATGTTCCATTTCATAAGCTATACCTTCAAGTAAATTCTTCTCCGATAGGAAACTGTATTCACTGTCTGGAGCCCAGTGAGTAAAGCCCATTCCAGCAAATAGAATTGCAGATAGAGATACGAAAGTCAATGTGAATAATGGTATCTTAATCCATGTGTTTGTTGGCCCAACATGAGCAGCAACCTCATTATTTGGCTTGCCAGCAAATGTCTTCAACCACATTCTTGACATATAGAAACCTGTCATTCCTGCTCCGATTAAGACACACATTGCAGGGATTAGGAATCTTGGATCATCTTGAGCAACTCTCCAAGCATTTGCAATAATTCCTTCCTTGGACCAAAATCCTCCAATTAATGGTAATCCCATAATCGATGCAGAACCTACCAACATTGCGGTTGCAGTAAGTGGCATTTTAGATGCTAATCCACCCATGTTATCCATAGACTGGGCATCAAATTCGTCGTCATGGTGGTCTTCATCATGATGGTCGTCTCCATGGTCATCATGGTGGTGTAAATGATGATGAGCATGATGCACTTCATGTATCACTGAACCACTTGCCATGAAGAGCATACCTTTCGCCATAGCGTGATTGAAGAGATGGAAGAGGGCTGCCCCAAATGCTACAATAACGATATAGTGGGCTTCACTATCATTGTGCCAATCTAGAGTATTTGCTAGATACATAGCACATCCCAGTCCCGTAAAGATGTACGCTAATTGACTCATAGTTGAATACGCTAACACCTTCTTTAGGTCGTTTTGAACGAATGCAATTGCTGCTGCCATTACTGCAGTAATTCCACCGATTAATGCAATTATAAATGCCAAATCTACTAGATCTCCACTCAATGATGCATCGCCAAAGAATGGGAACATTCTGGCGACCAAGTAAAGTCCCGCATTAACCATAGTAGCAGCGTGAATCAAAGCAGATACTGGCGTTGGCCCTTCCATAGCATCTGGCAACCAAACGTGAAGTGGGAATTGTGCGGATTTACCTACTGCTCCAATAAACATCATTCCAAGCGCCCACTGAAGGGTGCCCGATGATTCAGCAGCAACTGCAGCAATATTTGCTTCATCAAATACCACGGCATAATCAAGAGAACCAAATAAGTCCCACATCATAACTAGACCAATCATTAGGAAGACGTCCCCTATACGTGTTGTAAGGAATGCTTTCTTTGCAGCATAAGCAGCACTTGGCTTTTCATAATAAAAGCCGATTAGTAAGTATGAACAGAGACCCATTATTTCCCAGAATATGAATAACCAAAGGAAAGAATCTGCTAGAACCATTCCAAGCATTCCAGAACAGAAAAGAACGAATTCCGCGTAAAATCTGTGATTTTTATTATCGTTGATAGGGTCGGTATTCATGTAACCTACGCTGAAAATATTAATCAGCAAACATAGGAAAGATGCTACGAATAATAGCATAACTGTCACGTGGTCGACATAGATTCCAAATCCAAAGGTGACTGGTTCCAAAACACCTCCATCCCAAACATTGGTATTAATCCATAAAAGGTTCAATGAATCTTTAATTCCAGAAAAGCTACCTATGTGGTCTTTGATTAGCAATAAAGAAATTATCAGACTTGCAGCCATTACAGGAAGAGCAATCAAACCGCCTTCTTTCAGATTATTTTTCCAAAATGGATTTCTGTTGAATACATATCCTAGGAACAGAATAACTGGGAATGCCAACATTGGTAAAAGAATGATAAGAGGTGCATATTGTATCATATCACTGTCCAGAATAACATTAGAACTTGAACCCGCCATAATCTCACCTCAGTTGTTAAGGACGTCCACATCGTCCAATGATATCGATTCATGTTTACCATACATTGCAAGGAAAATTGCTAATCCAATAGCAACTTCACTTGCAGCAATAGCAATTGCAAAAATAGTGTAAATCCAACCTGTCGCATCTCCGTGATGAACTGCTGCTGCTGCAAATTGCATATTCGCAGCATTCAACATCAATTCAATACACATAAGAACGATAATTGCATTTTTACGAGTAAATGCTCCACCAAGCCCTATGATGAATAGGAGTGCTGAGAGCGCTGAAACCCATGAAGGATCAATCATTCCTCTTCACCTCCAAATTCCCAGAGTAGATTTTCTCTTCTCTCGTCACGAACCAAATATGCAGCTCCAATCATTGCTACAGACATCAAAATGCCAAGTATTAGAAGGGGTAATGCCCATTCATTCAGCATGATGTCCGCTAGAGCATTGGTTGTTGGCTCATTTTCGCTTGAGTTGTCCCAAACTTCATCTGCGCTTAGTACCGATACGAGAATCATTCCTAAGCCTAGAAGACCAATTCTAGTAACTAAAGACAGAAATTTCATTCAAAGTCCTCCTCAAGAATTTGTCTTCTAGTGAGCATAATACCGAATAGCACCACTAGCCCAACACTAGCAAGATAAACTAAAATTTGAATTGCAGCAAGGAATTCAGCACCGAGAAGGATAAAAATTCCAGATACTGCCATGAAACAGAATATCAGTGAAAGCATAGAATGAGCAACCCTTTGGGCTAAAATAAGTCCCAAAGCACCACCTATGGTGATGGTTGCAAACAGGAAGAAAACCCCTGCTTCGACAATTGCTCCGACGTCCATATCAAGCACTCTCCTTAGCGGCTCTTGCAGCTTTCTTTGCTCGCTTATCACGCTCTTTGTTGGCGCGTTTTGCTAGTTCAGAATCAACTGCTTCTTGATGAACTGATGGCAAAACACGAGTCCTGCTTGCATCAAACCAGAGATCTTGTCGAGTGAAACCAGACATACCATCATATTCATTCGTCATGAAGAAAGATGTAAATCCACAAGCCTCCATGCAAAGACCGCAGAACATGCATCGACCAATATCGATGCGGCCTGAAACAATTTGATCGTCAGCGGTTCGCAATTCGGACTGT
>MDTA01226945.1_pt1 | contig 11006 bp, 13 predicted proteins | sample 811151 | NCBI WGS metagenome assembly MDTA01 (sample SAMN05326648, study PRJNA326480) | marine metagenome | isolation source: seawater | place: Indian Ocean: South | collected 2010 | reverse complement strand
GTTATAACCGTTTTGAGTATGAACACCATTAGATGAATATTTTCCTGTTAAAGAAATAGCAGCACCTAAAACAATTTTATCACCAACGACTTTTGCCAATGAAACAACAGAAGTTGAAAATAATATTGCTATTGCAGAAAAAAATGTGATTAAAATGTTTCTTATTTTCATTTTTTTCTTTCTCCTCTTAATAAATTTATTAATAGCTACATTAAATATAAAAATTATTTTTTTTTCAAGTCTGCGAAGTGCGCAACTTGAACATTAATACTGTTGTGTAAATGCAATAATAATTGCAATAATGATCAGTACACACGCTGAAATTGAATTAATTACTCTTGGATTTGCTTTTATCCATCTAATTAATTTTTTTGCAAGCACAGCATAACCAACAAGAGAAATAAAATCTAAAAACATATAAGTTGAAATTAAAATAATAAATTGAACAATATAATTTCCTGAAAAGTCAATGAACTGAGGAAAAATAAATGGAAAGAACATCCATGCTTTTGGGCTTGTTCCAGCAACTAAGAATCCATCTTTAAAGAAAGAAAAAAAACTTTTTGTATAAAAATTTGTTGAATTTATATTTTTTGGTCTACTTTTGTAAATATCATAAGCTAAATAACATAAATAAATAATTCCAATCCACTTGAATGTATTTAAAAAAAACAAATGTTCAGAAAAAAAAGAGCCAATTACAAAAATAACTAGGGTCGCTTGAATAAAATTTGCTGTAATGTCTCCTAAAGCTGTCCAGATACAACTTCTAACTCCATAATTCATTGAATAAGAAATAATTACTATCCGAGGAGTCCCCGGTGTGATGAATAAAAAAATAATAATTTGTAAAAAAAGTATAAAATCTAGGGGGAGCATTTTAAGAGATAGTCCTAATTAACCGGGAGCTAAAAATGGCTTAGTAGGACTATCTTAATATAAATATACCATAGCCCGATAAAATTTGCATTATAGTTTTTTTTAATATTTATTGAATTTTATGAAAAAATCTAAGTTACCTGAGACCCGCGTCAAAAATCCAGAGCCAAATCTTAAGAGTCCGGATTGGGTTATTTGGGCAGCTTGGGCTGACCGTGTGACCTTTGAGGAAATTAAGAAAAAAACTGGAAAATCAGAAACTGATGTAATCAAAATAATGAGAAAAAATTTGAAGCCATCATCATTTAGACTGTGGCGAGAAAGAGCAAAACGAAAAAGTATAAAACATAGAAAAAAATTTATTTTAGAAAGAAAAAATTTAAGAAAAAAAATAAATAAAAACGAATTTATTTGATTGAGTTAATCCAAGAAATAAATTTATCATCTTCAAAATCAATACTACCTGAAATTCTTGCTACCATTTCTTTATTTTTATTTAAAATAATTGTTGTAGGCACTCCTCTCAACGCAAAAACTTTAACTAATTTTAATCCATTATCAAAATATATTTTTAAATTTTTGATATTTAAATCTTTATAAAATTTGTCAGTATTTTTAAGGTTTTTTTCTTCCATATTAATTGGGAAAATAAAAATTCCATCTTTTGTTTGAAGTTTATCTAAAGACGGCATTTCATCTTTACAAGGTGCACACCAAGTTGCCCAAAAATTTAAAATATATATTTCAGCTGAGTTAATTGATTTTAAATCTACTTGGGCACCATGCCTGTCTTGAAAAATAATTTCTTTATAAATTTTTGGTTCGCTTAAAACTAAAATATTTTTAAAAGGTGGTTTTTCCTTACTAAAAGCCACATTTATAAATAAAATACCAAAAATTATTAAATAATTTATTAATTTCATAAAATTTAAATAGCATTAATAAGATAAAAATATAGTGGAAAAAAAATATTTAATAATTATATAAGTTGTATGAAAACTATTACGGTTTATTCGGGTCCATTGTGTAATTTCTGTGAGGCAGCAAAGAGATTATTAACAAGAAACAACTTATCTTATAAAGAGATAGACATATCTAAAGAAGCTGGATTAAGAGATGAAATGATTAAAAAAGCTAACGGTATGAGAACGATTCCTCAAATATTTTTCGATAATCACCATGTTGGTGGTTATGTTGAGTTAAGAGAATTAGAAAAAAATGGAGAACTTGACAATCTTCTTAAATAACTAAACCTTTGTTTTAAAAACTAAGCACACACCATTGTTACAGTATCTTTTACCAGTTGGCTTAGGTCCATCATCGAATATATGACCATGATGACCGCCACAATTTTTACAATGATATTCTGTTCTTGCATAACCTAATAAATAATCTGTTTTTGTCTCAAACACTTCAGGTAAGGATTGATAAAAAGATGGCCATCCAGATCCACTTTCATATTTAGCATTTGAGTCAAATAATTTGACATCACAATTTGCACAATAATATGAACCTTCCCTTTTCTCATGATTTAATTCACTAGTGCCAGGGGGTTCGGTGCCTTCCTCAAAAAATACTAGTTTTTGTTCTGCTGTCAAATTTGGATTTTTTTTGATCATAAAATTATATTATTTCAGCACATGATTTATGCAAGATTGAATGTAATTCGATTAATTTGTTAAAATCTTTATTATAACCTCCTCCTAATACTCCACATAAAGGTATTCTTTTTTGATAAAAATTGTTAACTACTATTTGATCTCTAACTTTTATTCCTTCATCGCTGATTTTCAATTTTCCCAATCTATCTTCGTGGTGAATATCAACTCCTGCTATATAATATACAAAATCAAAACTTTCTTCATTTAAGTATAATAGGTATTTCTTTAAAGTTTCTAAATATTCTTTATCCTCAAGATTATCCTCTAATTCTACATCTAAGTCGCTTTGAGTCTTTTTTGCTGGATAGTTAGACTTACAATGCATGCTAAAAGTAAAAACAGAATTATCATTTTTAAAAATATCTGCAGTCCCATTTCCTTGATGAACGTCTAAATCTAAAATTAATATCTTTCTCGCGTATCCTTTTTTTTGCAAATATCTAGCACCAACAGCAACATCGTTAAAAACACAAAAACCAGCACCTTCGTTAAAACTTGCATGATGACTTCCGCCTGCTGTATTACAAGCCAACCCAGAATTTATTGCAAGTTTACTTGCTAGGACTGTACCACCTGTTGCAACAAAGGATCTTTGGACAACACTGTCATTTAATGGAAAGCCAATTTTTTTCTGGCTTAAATGGTCTAAAGTTTTATTTTGAATATTGTTTATGTAATCTTTTGAATGAGCCTGATTTAAAGTTTCAAAAGAACATGGGTTTGGAATAAAGAATTTTTTTACAATATTTTTTTCTTTAAGGTGATTAGCTAACTCACCAAACTTTTTTATTGGAAACTTATTGTCGTCATTAATTTTAGCGACATAATCTGGATGATTTACTATAGGTAGCTCCATTAATTTTTAATTAATCTAATTGGTTTTCCTTGAACACATGCTTCTAAATTTTCAATCATTTGCGTATAGAATGTTGAATAATTTTCTGCAGTTACATAGCCAAGATGTGGAAGTATTAGAGCATTTTGAATAAATCTTAACTTATGACTTTCTGGTAATGGTTCGTTGTTATAAACATCAATTCCTGCACCAGAAATAACGTTTGTTGATAATGCAATAATTAAATCATCTTCATTTACAATTGGACCCCGCGATGTATTAATTAAGAATGCTGTTTTTTTCATTTTATCTAATTCTTTTAAAGTAATACAATCTCTATATCTTTCACCTCCTTGAACATGTATTGAAACAAAATCTGAGTTTTTAATTAAATCTTCTTTTGTAGAAGGCAAAATATTTAATTCCGAACATTTATTCAAATCTAAATTCTCACTCCATGCCATTACTTGCATACCAAATGCTTTGGCAATTTTTGCAACTTGTGAACCAACTCTTCCTAATCCAATTAATCCCAATACTTTTCCTTTTAATTCTATTCCAACTGTTGTTTGCCAATAACCTTGGTACATATTATCAATTTCTGTTTTAAAATTTCTGGCTAACCCTAAAATTAAAGCCCAAGTCAATTCACATGTCGGATTTATGTTAATCTCTGTGCCTGTGACTATAATTTTTCTTTTTGTTGCAGCCTCAAGATCAATTGCTTTATTTCTCATCCCACTGGTAATTATATACTTTAAATTTTGCAAACTATTTATCAGAGTTGATGTAATCTTTGTTCTCTCTCTCATTATTAATAGAGCTTGATATTCCTTAAGTTTTTCAATAGCATCATTTTCATCTACAAAAGGTTCACTAAAAATTTTAATTTCGTATTTTCCAGATAGTTTTTTTAAATCTACAAACTCCTGGGATACATTTTGATAGTCGTCTAATATTGCAACTTTAAGCATTTTTTATTTTTTTATTTGATAGAGTTATACCTGCAATTATAAATATTGCGCCTAATAAATGATAGAACATAAATTTCTCGTCGAAAAAAATTATTGCCATTATAGAGCCAAACACTGGCATTAAGTGTAAAAAAACTCCAGCTCTATTTGCTCCAATAATTCCAATTCCCTTTATCCAAAAGAAGAAAGAAGCAAGCCCAGGAAATATTACCACATAAGATAATGTCAATATAAATGGTTTGCCTATTTTAATCTGATTGCCCAAATTCATTTCTAAAATATAAATTGGTACTAAAAATAGTAGACCAGATATAATTACAACCTCCAATAAGGTAATTTGAGAAATTTCGTATTTCTTTTTTTTTAGTAAAGCAGAATATAGTGCCCAGGCAAACATGCCTATGGCCATTATCAAGTCTCCCCTATTAAATGCTAAATTTTTTATTATTTCTAAATCAGATTTAGTGACTATAAAAAGTACACCTAAAAGAGACAGGATAACTCCAATTATTTGAAATTTGTTTGTGTTTTCTATACCCAAAATAGAAGAGATAAACATAATCCAAACTGGAATTGTTGAGATCATTAATACACCACTAATAACCTGCATGTAATATAATGAGTAATAAACTGTCGAATTAAAAATTGTTATACTTGTAATTCCTAAAACTATAAAAAATCCAATATTATCAAAAATATATTGTTTTTTTGATACTATCTCCTGATATGTGAATGGCAAAAGAATTAATCCTGCAAATAGCCACCTGAAAAAATTTAATGAAAAAGGAGGGATTTCATAAAAACTTGCCGCTTTACCAACGATAAAGTTACCAGACCAAAAAAGTGTGGTTAATACTAATAAAATATACGCTAAGTTGTTTTTATTGGACACAAAAAATTAAGAAAATCTAATTGAACTATAGGGCTCTAAATCTAAATTTGTTTTTTCGTTTGAAATCATTTTAGATATTATTTTGCCTGAAATTGCACCTAAAGTCCAGCCAAGATGATGGTGTCCAAATGAATAATATACATTTTCATAGTTTTTTGATGGTCCAATAACAGGTAAAAAATCTGGCAAAGTTGGTCTAAACCCTAACCATTCATCTTCATGATCTTCATCTTGTGGAATACCATCAATCATATCTTTTGCATTTAAAATTAAATTTTTCACTCTTGATTTTGATAAAGGATTATTTAACCCACCAAATTCAACTGTTCCAACTACTCTTAAACCCTGTTCCATAGGTGTGATGCCAAATCCTCTATCGGACCAAACAACTGGTCTTGATAATAAATTCTCACGATTCTTGAAATGCACATGATATCCTCTTTCTGTATCTAAAGGAATTTTTTCATGCAATTGATCTGTTAACCTTTTAGAAAAAGCTCCACATGCTATTATTAGTTTATCAAATAAAAAACGTTGAGCGTTAGATCTTATAACTGGTTTTTTTTCGTCGAAGTCTATATCTTGAATATTTAATTTTAAAAACTTTCCTCCGTTCGATACAAAATTATCAAAAAGTTTTATAAGTATTTTTTTTGGATTTCTTGCATGTCTAGCAGATTTGTACAAAACACCACCATGATAAAAAGGTTTTATATTTGGTTCAAGATCATGAATTTCTTTAGCTGTTAATATTTGTTGATCAATTCCTAACTTTTTTCTTATATTTATTTCTAAATCTCTACTTTTAAGTCCTTTTTTTTCCCAAACATAAATAATACCTTTGTTAACAACTAACCCATCTAAATTTATATCTTCAAATAACTCATCAAAGGCATTTAAAGATAAATTTAAAATTTGATGCATATATTTTGCCGTATGCATCATTTTTGTTTTCGATGAATTAAGAATAAATTTCGTAAACCATGGAATCATTTTGTGAAGATAATTCCATTTTAAAGCCAAGGGGCCTCTACTGCTTATAAGCATAGAAGGAACATCGGCTAAAATATCAGTTCTATTTAATTGAAGTGATGCATAAGGTGAAAAATGTCCTGCATTTCCATATGAAGCGGCGTTTCCAGGTTCATCTCTATCGAATAGAGTTATATTAAAACCTTTTTTCTGAAGAAATAGTGCTGTGCAAACACCTTGAATACCCGCACCAACTATTCCTATTCTTTCTTTTCTTTGCATAAATCAATCTATAAAAATTATATTATTTCTATCAGGTGACAAATTGATCCTGTGAGAGAATATAATTTAAATTGTAATTAATTAATTATCTCCCTAGAGTATATTTTAGTACTCATAACAATACCTAGCGCAATCATCATAGACAGCATTGAGGAACCACCATATGACATTATAGGAAGAGGCGAGCCAACTATTGGCAACATGCCTAGTACCATCAACATATTTACTGAAATATAAAAAAATATTGAGATTGCAAATCCATAACAGAAAAATTTTCCAAAATAGTTTCTTGAATTTGATCCTATTACTAAAATACGAATTATTATAAATGCATATAAAATTAGAAGCAGTACAGATCCAACAAATCCAAATTCTTCAGAAAATAAAGTAAAAATAAAATCTGTATGTTTTTCTGGCAAAAAATCCAAATATCCCTGTGTTCCTTTTAAAAAACCCTTTCCGGTCAACCCACCCGAACCAACTGCAATCTTTGATTGAATAATTTGATAACCAGCTCCAAGTGGATCTCTGTCGGGATTTATAAAAGTTAAAATTCGTAATTTTTGATAGGGTTTTAACATTGAAATAACAAACGGAAATGAAATGACCAAACCTAAGAAGGAATAAATTATATACTTAATATTTATTCCAGCTAACCAAATAACTGCAATTCCACTTAAAGCAATCAACACAGAAGTTCCTAGATCAGGTTGGCTGAGTACTAATAAAATTGGAATAATTAATATTACAAATGGTATAATAAATTTTTTAACAGTGTTTACAGCATCTGGTTGTACCCTATGATAATACCTAGCAAGAAAAATTATTATTGCTATTTTCATTAATTCGGATGGCTGAAGATTAATAAAATATAAATTTATCCATCTTTGTGATCCTTGGACTGTAGTTCCAAAAAAGGTTGCAGCAAACAGTAATGATAATACTAAAAGATAAAAAATAATACTAAGTGAAAAATAATATTTAATATTAATGAAGGATAAAAAAATCATCAAAATAAAAAATACACTAAACCTAACGGCATGATTAAAACTATGATAAAAGTTGCCATCACTTATATCTGTGGAGTACATAGCAATAACACTAATTATACCTAAAAATATTATTGAAATTAATAAGTAGAAATCCATAGATTTTATTTTTTGAAAAAACGAAACTTCTCCAAATGTGCTGTAACTTTTCATTATATTAATGTATTATTATTTCTAATCTTTTCTCTTTCTTCGTGTCTATCGATTACTTTTTTAAATAATTTTTTTGCTATTGGGGCAGCTGCTGAACTACCAGAGCCGCCATGTTCAACAAGTACTGTCATGGCATATCTAGGATTTTTATATGGACCAAATGCTATAAACCAAGCGTGATCTCTTTCCTTGTAAGGAATTTGCTCAAGTTTTCTGTCTAATTCTCTTTCGGCCTCAGTAATTCTTTTAACTTGAGCAGTTCCAGTTTTTCCTGCAAATTGATATTTTGGATCTTCTATTCTAGAGGAGTATGAGGTCCCATAAACTTCGTTTGTTGACTTAAACATCGCATCTAAGACAAATTTTACATTTTCTTTATTTCTTACAAGGGGTGGGTAATTCGAAGGAAGGTCGTAATCCTCATTTCCTTCCATTTCTTTCATTATTTCATCAATATTTTTATTATTTGGAATCAATGTTGGGTAAATTTTATTACCTCCATTTGCTAATTGAGCCGTCATTAAAGTTAGTTGAAGTGGTGTGGTCTGAATATATCCCTGTCCAATCCCAGTAATTAAAGTTTCTCCTAAATACCAATTTTGTCCTATAGCCTCTTTTTTCCATTTGGTAGAGGGAAATACTCCTTTTTTTTCATTATCAAAAAAATTTTTAAGAACAATATCTCCAAGTCCGAATCTTCTTGCTGTTTCATTAAGTCTATCCACCCCTAGTAATCTAGCCACTTCATAAAAATAAATATCACACGATTGTTTTATAGCATTTTTCAACTTCATATATCCATGACCCTTCTTTTTCCAACAGTGAAATTTTTGTTCATAAAAGTCTATACTGTCACTACAAAATACCTGCATGTTTGGTTTAATAACATCATTTTCAAGAGCAGAGAGGGCAACTATTGGCTTAATTGTCGAACCTGGTGAATATAATCCTGAAATAGTTTTATTGATCAATGGTTTAAATGGATTAGAATTTAAGTCTTTCCAATCTTTAGATCCAATACCATAAAGAAAATCATTTGGATTGAACGAAGGTGAAGAATTCATTGCAATTATCTCCCCTGTATAAATATCCATTACGCTAATTGAGCCTGCTTCACCATCTAGTAGTTGGTTGGTATAATTTTGAATTTCAGTATCAATAGTAATTCTTAGTGAATTCCCTTGATTGCCATTTTGAATCTCTAACTGATTTATTCTTTTTCCATAGGCATTTACCTCAAATCGTTGAATAGTATTAGTTCCTATCAACTCATTTTCAAAAGTTTTTTCTAATCCATTTTTTCCAACCCTTAAACCAGGTACATGTCTTTCATTAATTATCTCGTTAGACAATAAATCTTCTTTACTTGCGTACGCAACATAACCAAGTACATGTGAATAACTTTCATTAAACGGATAATTTCTACCTACTGAGATTACCGGTTTTAACCCTGGTAAGTCGTATAAATAATAATTTATTTTTGAAAATTCGTTCCAAGACAAATTATCAGAGATGATAATTGTTTCCCACGGTTTTTGCTTATTTTTAGTTTTTAAAATTTTATTAACATCCTTATCTGTAAGATTTAATATTTGTTTTACTCTAGTTATTAAAACTCTGAAATCCTCAACTTGTTCTGGTATAACATGTAGCTCATAAACATCTAAATTGCCTGCTATTATCTTTCCAAAATAGTCTTTAAATTCTCCTCTAATTGGAGGTAGTTTATTTTCTCTGATTCTATTTTTATCAGAAAGTGTTAAATATTTTTTATTTTGTTCAACTTGTAGATAAAATAAGCGACCAACAATTCCAAAAAAAACTACTGCTTTAGCTGCTGAGGCTAAAAACATCCTTCTATTTATCAGTTTTGATTTTCTAACATTAGATCCAATACCATCACCAAGCATTTATATACCTACAGGTTTTAAATAATTAAATATTCTCGCAAATAAAAAATATAGTAAAAATGTAAAAGTAATATTTGCAATAATTTCAAAATAATTAATTTCAATAGAAAATATAAAACTTAATATTAATGAGTTTATAGAATTTGCAAATAGTATAGAAATTAAAAAAACGATTGAGTCTTTATATATATTTGGCCTCAGAGTTATATATCTAAGATATGCTGCAAATGCTATTATAGTAAGATATATAAATGAGCTCACTCCTATAGGATAACCAAGAGTCACATCGTTGAAAATTCCTGAAATAAATATAAATCCATTACCTATTTGATCTGGATTCTTTAAACTCCAATAAAAAATAATGATAAATGGCAAATTAAAAGATAATAAACCAACGTTGGCAACGTCAATATCAAATTCATTTAAAACTGAAAAATATAATAAAATAAGAGGAAAATAATTTAATAATTTATTTTTAAAATTTATTTTTTTTTGAACCATTTATTTGCTGCCCACTTCTATTGATTGAATTTTAACATATGATAATTGTGAAAGATCAGAGAAAAATTCCACTGTAAATTTATCAATTTGATTATTTATTCTTCCAATTGGTAATCCAGCTCTAAAATTGCCACCTGACCCAGAAGTATAAACTATTGAATTGTCTTCAAGAACTAACTCTTTTTTTGAATATTTTATTATCCCATAATCTTTTCCAGTGCCACTTAAAATTGATTGAAAGCTACCTGGCTCTATGACAACTGGAATATTGCTGTTTAAATCTGAGATAAGAATGGCTCTGGATGTTGTATAATTTACTTCAATTACTTGTCCAATAAGATAACTTTTCTCTAAGACAACCATTCCAATTTTAATTCCATCTTTAGATCCTTTGTTAAGAATTATAGATTTCAAAAATTTTCCATCTTTATCAATTAAAACCCTTGATACAATTCCTTCTGAAATGTTGGTATTTTCACCAAATATTTCTTTAAGTTTTTTATTCTCATTTTCAAGAAATATATAATTTAATTCTTTACCTTTTAATTTATCAATTTCAATTTTCAGTTCTTGATTTTCATTGTAAACGTTTAAATATTCACTCAAAAAATTAATTGTATTATTTAATTTTTTTTCTGGATAACTCACCAAGGCTGAAAGCCTATAAGTGGCTTCATTAATTCCTATTTTTAAATATGAAATTCCAACAAAGTTAATGTTCGACAAAAATATTAGTACAATAGAAAATATAATTAGTGCTAATAAAGAAAATTGTTGTTTATTACTTTTTTTAAGAAAGGCAGATCTAATGGCTATAATAAAGTCATCTCTGCCTGATGCCATTTATCTTAATACTCTGTAAGCATTGAAGAAAAAGTTTCCTCTTGATCTAAAGCCT
>MDTA01214161.1_pt1 | contig 11006 bp, 14 predicted proteins | sample 811151 | NCBI WGS metagenome assembly MDTA01 (sample SAMN05326648, study PRJNA326480) | marine metagenome | isolation source: seawater | place: Indian Ocean: South | collected 2010 | reverse complement strand
CAGTTTTTTTTTCACTATCGGAGACAGGTATACTTTCTAGTAGAACAGGATCTGAAATTAATTCTTCAAAACTAATCCATAAGCGTTTGGGTCGTAACGAAAATATCAGTGAAAATATACGTAATGTACACTTAAATTCTTCAAAAGAATCGATGTCTCTTAATAAACTTGAAGTTAATTCTACAGGTATTGGGATATAATTTCTATTATTAAATTTGAAGCCACTATCAGTTTTCATGTACATCCTTTAATCAGATAATTTAATTATCTATTTCTCTAGTTGCCATATCTTTGAATTCGGCATACTGTTCATTAAAAAATAAATTAATATTACCTAATGGCCCATTTCTATGTTTTGCTATAATAACTTCTGCAATATTTTTGGGATAGGGTTCAACAGGATTTCTAGAATTCCATTCTTCTTCAGTGTAATATACATCTTCTCTATATATAAATGAAACAATGTCAGCATCTTGTTCAATACTTCCACTATCACGTAAATCTGATAATTGAGGTCGATGAGATGGTCTTTGTTCAACAGCTCTACTTAGCTGAGATATTGCTATAACAGGTATATTAAGATCTCGAGCTATTCCTTTTAAGGATCTGGAAATCTCACTAATTTCTTGAACACGGTTTTCGTTCCGATGAAGTCCTTGTATGAGTTGCATGTAATCAACAATAAGTAAATCAATATTTCTTTCTAAGTTTAATCTTCTTGCTTTACTTCGAATTTCAGTAATAGTTTGTATTGGGCTATCATCTATATATAAATCTAAGTCTGAAAGAGCACCGATAGCAGACACTATTCTTTGCTGCTCTTGATTATTTATCACATTTCGGCGAATGCTGTGAGAATCGACTTTAGCTTCTGACGAAACCATACGCATAGCCAATTGCTCTCCACTCATTTCTAAACTTAAAATAGCAACGGTAGAATTATTTTTGCACGCATTCATTGCTATATTTAAGGCCAAGCTACTTTTTCCAATACTTGGTCTTGCTGCTAAAATGAATAAATCTGATCTTTGTAATCCACCTAATAGTTGGTCCAAGTCTCGAAAACCTGTAAAAATAGGTTGTGTTTTATTTAAATTTTCAGGGTCGTCATCAGAAGACTCTTCCAGATATGTATCTAAAACATCACGAAGTGACCTAAAATCACGATTTTCACGCGTTTCTCGAATTTGGAAAAGAATATCTTCAGATTGCTTTATTGCTGAATCAACTTCAAAATCTGGTTCATAGCCTAGAGAAGCAATTTCTGTTGCTGCCTTAATCAAATTCCTCATTGTTGATGTTCTGTTGACTATTTGGGCATAATGGCTTGCGTATACAGAGGTAGGTACATTTGCAATTAAATTACTTAAAAACCCCTCTCCTCCGATACTTTCAAGTTTGTCTGTGGAAGCTAATTCGTGAGCAACACTAATTTGATTTATTGGTTCTCCACGGTTATACAAAGAAAGGCATGCTTCATAAATCCATTTATTTCTTTCAGTGTAGAAATCATTGGCTTTTATGATTACGGAAACTTCAGAAAGTGAATCTCCTTCAATTAATATAGACCCTAAAACTGCTTGTTCTGCAGCTTCATCACTCGGTGGCAATCGATCTGTGTACATATAGTATGCCCTCATGCTAATGAATTTTAAGTTAAATCAAAGCAATTATATTCCTTAATTGGGGGATAAATTATACTATATATTTTTTTAAATTTCGTTACGGTCGATACTTATTTTTAACAGTATTATTGATTATTCTCTTCTTTATCTTCACTATCGGGAATTGAGGGGGGTTCTTCAGCATCAACTTCTGTAGTAGTATCAATTTCAGCATCTTCAATTGAATTTTCTGGTGCTTCTTGATTCTCAGTTTCATCAATAACCGTTTCAGTAACTTCATCGAGATTTTCTGTTTCTGAATCGTCTTCAACTACCTCTTCAACAATTTCTTGAGCTTCAATAATATTACCTTGTATATCAACCCCTGAAACTTTAATTTTAATTGAGCATTCAGCCCCTCTGGGAAATCTTATACCTACAGTATAAATACCAGGTTCTTCGATTGTGTTTTCTATATGGAAAAACCTTCTATCGAGAGATCGTTCTGTATCAGTTTCAATTTTTTCAGATATCATTGATTGATTCACTGATCCATAAAACTTGCCTGAAGAATTGACTTTTTCTGATAATTCAAACACCATATCGTTGAGTAAGTTTGATAATTCATTTTGGTCTTGTTCTTCCTTAATTCTGAGTTCGTCTCCAGCTTTCTTGATTGAAGATAATCTTTGTAAATTATCATGTGATGCAAGCAAGGCAAAGTTCTGAGGAAGCAAATAATTACGTGCATATCCATTTTTAACTTCTTTTACTTCACCAGCATTACCACTACCAGGTACATCTTTGACGAATATAACCTTCATTTATATTATCCTTCCGTAAACTAAATTTTAGTTTTATGATTTATTTGCGAGTTGTTGATTATAGCACATTATTTAACAAAATTAGTAGAGTAGGCATTTTTTAATTCAGATACCGTATTTAAAATTAAAGAATTTATTTTGAATATTTCTGGTTTTGTGATACCTAAAGTTGTAAATGGTATATGGAAATCACTACAAATTTTTGAGAATAAATTTATCTCATTTGGATTAATAGAAACTATTATTTGAGACTGCTTTTCGCCAAAAAGAGATACATCCCATCTCCCATTAATTTCAATTTCTGATTCAAATCCAATATTGGATAATATGCACGATTCAGCAATGGTAACTGCGATTCCTCCTTCAGAACAATCATGGGCAGAAATAATTAAGCCATTATTAATAAGATTTAAGCAACACTTTTGTAATCGATTTTCAAATTCTAAATCTATTCGAGGAGAACCTGCTATTTTTTTATGAATAATTTCTAAATATTCACTACCTGCTAAATCATTATGATCGTTAGAAAGAGCACTACTACCAAGTAAAATAACTAGATCATTATAATTCTTAAATTCTGAAGTTATAATACTTTTTACATTATTAATTTTCCCAACAGCGCCTATGATTGGGGTAGGAAATATTGCCCCTCTTTCAGTGGAATTGTATAAACTAACGTTCCCACTGATTACTGGAATACCAAAAATATTACAACTTTCAGATATGCCATTTACTGATTCATTCAATTGATGTGAAACAAGTTGTGTGGTAGGGTCACCAAAATTTAAGCAATTAGTAATTGCTAAAGGCTCCACACCGCTACAAATTAAATTTCTACATGCTTCAGCAACAGCTATTTTCCCGCCTTCTAATGGGTTTAAATAGGTTGTTTTACCGTTTCCATCAATACTAATTCCTATACCAATATTAGTATCTTTAATTCGAATAATTGCGCAGTCTGCATCTTCAGGAGATGCTATGGTATTTGTTTGAACCTGATGATCATATTGAATGAAAACCGGTTTTTTACTTGCTATATTGGGACTACTAAGTAATTCAATTAATATTTCATTTGCTTTGTTGCTGTTTGGTATCGGTATTGATGAAAGACTGGTGTTTTGTAATTCAATTATTTCTTGTGGAACTATATTATCTAAGTCGTAGAGTGGAGGAGTAGTTAAAGTATTTATTGGTACGTTTCCTACTAAAGTATTTTCGTAATATATTTCTGCATTTTGAGAATCTGTTATTACTCCAATAGTTGAATAATCTAGATCCCATTTATCTAAAATTGATAAGATTTTATTAGTATTTTCAGGAGGAAATACTATTAGCATACGTTCTTGAGATTCAGATAACATAATTTCATATGGAGTCATATTATTTTCTCTTTGATGAACTTTAGCCAAATCTATATTAAATCCAGTTTTTCCTTTATCAACTGTTTCCACAATTGCACTTGTTAATCCAGCTGCTCCTAGATCTTGCAGAGATTCTATAAGATTGTTAGAGACAATTTCTAAGCAGGATTCAATTAAAATTTTTTCCATGAAAGGATTACCTATTTGGACGGTAGGTCGTTTATCTTGTTCTAATTCATCTTCATTTAAATTTCGTGAAGCCAAACCTGATGCGCCATGAATTCCATCTCGCCCAGTAGGTGATCCAATCACCATGATAATATTTCCAGGTGTATAAGACGCAGCACTCATTAAATTGTTTTTATTTGTAATTCCTAGACAAAATGCATTTACTAATGGGTTTCCTAAATAAGAATCAGAAAATTTTGTTTCACCCCCAATATTAGGGATTCCGATACAATTTCCATAACCAGATATTCCTGAAACTATACCTTCAAAAAGATATTCACTGCGATTATTATTTATATATCCAAATCTAAGAGAATTCAAAATAGCAATTGGTCTTGCTCCCATCGCTAGTATGTCTCTAATTATTCCTCCTACTCCCGTAGCTGCACCTTGATATGGTTCAACCGCAGATGGATGATTGTGAGATTCAATTTTAAATACTATTGCTAGATTATTTCCAATATCAATAACGCCTGCATTTTCTTCTCCTGGTTTTGCTAAAAGGTTAGGACTAGAATTTGGTAGCCTTTTTATGAGATTTTTTGAATGTTTATATCCACAATGTTCACTCCATAGAGCGCCGAATAAGCCCAGTTCAAGGTAATTGGGGTCTCGACCCAATTTAGATACAATTAGTTCGTACTCTTGTGAACTTAAGGCTATTTCATCCAATTGTGATTGTGTATATTTCATAACTAATTATTGATAAGATCCAAATCCTATAAAAATAACACCTATTACAACTAATGTTGCACCTATCCATATCTTTTTTGTTACTCTATCAGTTGCTTTAAGGAAAATGACTGTAAGACTTAGTGTAACTAAAGGAACCAATGCAAAAATTGGGGATACTACAACTACTGGTGCTATGTTTAGAGCTAGTGCACTAAACCCTAATCCACCAGATGCACAAATACCTGCTATTATGCAATATATATATGCTTCTTTGGGTATTTGTTTTTCTGGCCTTTTTAAGGATTTTATATTTAAAACTATAAGTATTATTGTTCCACTTAATAATGCATATGAAACAGCTACTAATGGATCAATATTTTGTTTGAATACTTGTTTAAACATAAATTGAGAGGCACCATAAGCACTACCTCCAATAAGGGCACACAGCATTCCCAAGATCACTGTATTTTTTTCTGTTATAAGCGATTTCATATCTTTATCTTCTTTCACTGACCACAAGAATAATTCCTGTAACAATCAATAGAGTACCGACACCCAAATAAATATTTAATTGTTCATTTGTAAAAATTATTGCTAATCCTGAACTAACTAAAGGAGCGCATGCAAGCAGAGGAGATGATCTACTTACACCTGCTAAACGTACGGATGTGAAGTTCATATACCTTCCGATGGGATAATTTACAATTCCAATAAATACTAATATGTAGAATATAACTATTGGTATAGAAAAAGACTGAAATCCATATACTATAATTGCGGCAGTTGCTAAAACTATGAAGCTTGCAATCAAAGATAATATAGTGCCTATAGAAGTCGGTAAGTATTCTAATCCTTTTCTTGTAAAAATTGCTGAAGAACCCCAGCCTGTTGCAGCAAGGAGTGCAAATATTATTGCAGTGATCATTGTTGTTCCTTAATTAATTTACCATCAATTGAGTTAATAATTGATTCAAAAATTTTATTACCATCAGTGCTTCCTAAAATTGCCTCACAACTTCTCTCAGGGTGAGGCATCATACCGATAACATTTCGTTTTTTACTAATTATGCCAGCGATATTATTAACTGATCCATTAGGGTTGTATTGATCAGTAATTACCCCATTCATATCAGAATATTGAAGTACAACCTGATCATTTTCATATAATTGTTGTAGTCCAGCATTATCGATAAAATAATTTCCTTCTCCGTGTGAAATTGGAATGTTAAGAATAGATCCTTTATCACAAGTGTTTGTAAATGGGGTATCGTTATTTGTTACTACTAAGTTCGTCCATTGGCATCTAAACTGTAGGGTTGTATTTTTAATTAATGTCCCCGGTAACAATCCTGATTCACAGAGTATTTGAAAGCCATTACAAATACCAATAATTAATTTACCTTTTGAGGCAAATTCTTTTATAGAGTTCATAATAGGAGATAATTTTGCCATAGCTCCAGGTCGTAGATAGTCTCCATACGAGAAACCACCAGGCAAAATAATACAATCAAATTTATCTAAATTAGTATCTTTATGCCATACATATTCAGCATCTTGATTGAGAATATCATGGACAGCAAAGTAGCAATCAGTATCACTCCAAGTCCCTGGGAATACAACTATACCAAATTTCAAAACAACCTCTTGATATATCTAATCTCTTCGACTTAATACTATCACAGGTGATTAGAGTAAGTCTTTAACGATTCTGCTAACAATCGAACCGTCTGCTTGACCTTTTAGTTTAGGCATTACTTCTTTCATTACCATACCAAAATTAGATCTATTTTCTTCACTCAAATTTCCAATGATATCTTTGGCAATTATAGAAATCTCTTCTTCCGATAATTGTTGAGGGAGGTATTCGAGTAAAGTATTAAGTTCCGTTTGTTCTTTTTGAACCAGATCATCTCTATTTGCTGATTTAAATTGAGTGATACTATCATTATATTGTTTTGACATTTTGGATATTACATTAAGAATACCCTGATCATCTAGTGTTGTTTGGGAGGCTATCTCTTCATTGCGTATAGCGGCTTTTACCATGCGAAGTGCGGTTTTCTTTGGTTCATTTTTTTGCTTCATAGCATCAGCGAGATCGCTGCTAATCTTTTCACTTAATCCAGACATAGTTACTCTATTACTTTTAATAGTTTGTTGATTTGAAGATTAACGAATACTCTTACGGCGCTTAGCAGCGGCTTTTTTCTTTCGTTTAATACTAGGAGGTTCAAAATGCTCTCTTCTTCTAACTTCTGAAAGAATACCATCTTGTTGAACTTTTTTTGTAAAGCGTCTTAGTAAGCTTTCGAAAGTTTCGTTATCGTCTGAAAATACTTTTGTCAAAATTTAACCTCATATATATTAATTTACAATCTACGGTGAGCAAGTATCTTAGAATAATGTCAAGTATATGTCAACAAAAATTAAATCTAATTATTAGAATTTTGTAATTACACCACGACCAATTTCTGTAGTATCAATATCTTTATATGCTTGGTTTATTTCATCTAAACTGTATTCTCGTGTAATTAAACCATCAATATCTATTTGGCCACTTTTGTATAGAGTAACCATTGTTGGCATATCTATATTAGGTCTAGCACTGCCGTAGTAGCATCCTTTCACAGTTCTTTCAAATCTAACAAGTGATACTGGATCTATTGCTGCAGTTGCAGTTACAGGTGCAATACCAACAATAATAACCTGACCGCCTTTTTTGACAGAATGGTATGCATTGAGAACTGTTTCAGAGGAACCAAAAACTTCAAAGGTATAATCAGCTCCAAGACCATCAGTAAGCTCTTTTACTTTTGCGACTGGATCTCCAGAACTAGCATCAACCGTATTGGTTGCTCCAAATTTTGATGCAAATTCTAATTTACTCTGATGAATATCAACTGCAATGATTTTACTTGCTCCAAGGAGTCTTGCTCCTTGTATGACGTTTAGTCCAACTCCACCAACTCCAAAAACAGCAACTGTACTACCAGGTGTTATTTCAGCATTATACATAGCAGCGCCTACCCCTGTTGTAACAGAACAGCCAATTAAAGCTGCTTGGGGTAAAGGAAATCCTTTTGGCAGTAGGATACAACCTGTTTCCGGAACTACTGCCTCCTGAGCAAAACATCCTACCTTGCCCATTGGAGTTATATATTGATCACCGATATGTAATCTGTTTGTACCATCAAACAAAGTTCCAGATGTTGCACCATGTAAATCACAAAGGTTTGCTCTTCCGGTAAGACAATAAGGACATCGGCCACAATTAGGAACAAAAGAAAGAATTACATCATCTCCTGGTTTTACACTAGTGACGCCTTCCCCAACATCTAAAACTGTTCCTGCGCCTTCATGGCCTAATATTGCGGGAGTTTGAATAATAGCATCTCCATGCATGAAATGCAGGTCACTTCTACAAACTCCAGCGGCTCCAATTTTTACATGAACTTCGCCTTTTTTGGGGGGATCTAATTCTACTTCTTCAATCACTAAAGGTTGATTTGTTTCATATAATATGGCTGCTTTCATTAGTTGATCTCCTCCACTTTAAGTATCAATGTATCGACAGTCTATAGAGTGTTTATTAATTTATCAACCATCTTTATATTGGTTTGAATCAATACTATCAATTAATCTTTGTATTCGAATATGGTATGGTACATCAGTTTGCACATGACCTAGATGCCAACACCGGTGAATATTACATTTATAGTATCCCAATGTTTCTTTGGAAAAGAAAATGCGACTATATTCCAAGGCTGCATTTTTTGCTTCATCCTCTGAAAAGAATCTTTTTTTTAAATTACAGTTCATACCCATTTGGAATACATCCGAACTATCATAACAATTAAGCAGATTTTTTTAACAAAATTATTTAACATGTGTTTATTTATCGATCTGATTATTCATTATATGAGAGGAATATGCAAATGGACTTAAATATTTCAGGAAAACGAGCTGTTATTACCGGAGGAAGTAAAGGTATTGGAAAAGAAATTGCATTAACTTTATCCAAGGAAGGGGTTGATGTTTTAATTTGTGCTCGAGGTCAAGAGGACTTAGACAACACAGTATCTTATATAAGGTCTCAAACTAACGGGAAAGTAATAGGTATTACTGGAGATTTAAAAATAAAGTCTGAATGCGATAAAATCATGGATTTTGCAATTGAAAATTTAGGCGGTGTTGATATTCTTGTCTGTTCTGCAAATCAACCTGGAGGGGGTACTTTTTTTTCACTGGAAGAAAAAGATTGGGCTGATCATATGGATGTGAAATTTATGAGTAGTTTCCACTGTGCAAGAAAAGCTATTCCTGATATGCAATCAAGAAAATGGGGGAGAGTTATACTTATTGCAGGTATGGGATCTCGAGCCTATAGACCTTTTGCTATGGATAATGGACCTGTATGTGCAGCCTTGGCCAACTTTGGAAAACAGTTGGCTAATCAAGTTGTGAGTGATGGAATTTGTGTAAATGTTATTTTGCCAGGTATTACTAATACACCTAGGCGTGTAGAAAGAATGAAGACTACCGCCAAATTAGAAAATAAATCTGTTGAAGAGGTGGAAGTACAAGAACTTCAAGGTATTCCTATGGGTAGGTTTATAAGATCAGACGAAATTGCTGATTTAACTGCTTTTCTTTCTTCGGATAGAGCTGCTTCAATAGTGGGGCAAAATATAGCTATAGATGGAGGAGCTTCAGAAGCAGTTTTTTATTAGTAAATTAAGGTTTTATTGTGGAACTAAAACAGTTTAAAAATATAATAAATTCGTGGTATTTGGCCCATCGGCGAGATTTACCTTGGCGTAAAACTTTTGACCCTTATTCCATTCTCGTTTCAGAAATAATGTTGCAACAAACTCAAGTTTCAAGAGTGTTAAATTTTTATGATAAATTTTTAGATAGATACCCAACTTTTTCGAGTTTATCTATTGCTGATAACAAGACATTATACGGATTGTGGAATGGATTAGGTTATTGGAAAAGAGCCTTGAATTTAAGAAAAACAGCTGAAATTATTCAAGTAAAATATGAGGGAGTTTTTCCAAATGATATTGATACTCTTAAAACATTACCAGGAGTTGGAGAATATACGTCTGCAGCACTCAAATGTTTCATTTACAATTACCCAGTAGCATTTGTAGAAACAAACATAAGAAAAGTGATTAAACATTTTTTCTTTTCTGAAACTGATAATGTTTCTGATAAAGAAATACATAAAATTGCAGATTTAGTATTAGATAAGGATAATCCTAGAGAATGGAATTATGCCTTGATGGATTATGGTTCTAGCGAATTTAGGTTAAAAAAAGTAACCCAAAAAGCTAAGAAAGAGTCCTTCATCTTTTCTAACAGATATTATCGTGGTGAAATAATTAGATTTATTACACAAAAAGGTGAAGTCTCTATAGATGATATAAATAGTTTGCTCGTTGAAAAAAGTGGAATTGAAATTAACAGCAGTAGAATAAATTCGATTTTAGAATCATTAATTAATGATGAATTAATAATTTATAAAAATGATAGATATTATATTTAGCTTATTCATTTAGAGTTTCACATAATTTCCGAAGGGTTTCAAATGGATAAATGCCTGTTGTATGTAAATCTGTCCAAAGGAACTGTACAGCGTACTTACCAATATACATGTAATCTATCGCTTGGATATCAGAATTAATCTCGGATAAACTGATTACTCTAACTCCAGTCATTTCATTTACACAGTGGGCACAACCACATTGAAATCTAACTGTTCTGTACTCATACGAGCACCAAACACCATCGTTCCATAATATGTGAATTCCATCAGGAAGTAATTTAATTTCTTCTGGTATATTCAATGATTTGTTTAATTATTAGGCTGGTTTAAGATCATTAACTTGTTGACGAGCAGCATCGGCATCCTCGAAATATTCATAATTTACTTTGATCCAACCTTCCCATTTAGTTGGGACATCTTCTTCTGCAAAAATAGCATTTACAGGACATACAGGTTCACAAGCAGCACAATCTATACACTCGTCTGGATTTATATATAACTGTCGATCATTTCCTTCATCTACACCATAGATACAATCAACAGGACAGACATCAATACATGATTGGTCTTTTAGATCAACACAAGGTTCAGCAATGATATAAGTCATTCTAGATTTCCTCCCACGGAATTGTCACATTAAACAAATTATAAATTTGAGATATGTTATACCTCGGGGCTATTATATTGTATGCTTGGTTATGTTGCAACGCTTAAATATTTCGTAAACCTTTGCATTCTTTCAATAGATCTTGTTTTCCCCAAT
>MDTA01180981.1_pt1 | contig 11006 bp, 4 predicted proteins | sample 811151 | NCBI WGS metagenome assembly MDTA01 (sample SAMN05326648, study PRJNA326480) | marine metagenome | isolation source: seawater | place: Indian Ocean: South | collected 2010 | reverse complement strand
TTGAATCATTCGCCGACGGCGGCACTCGCATGGCCAAAGGTGGAGGTGGGGACTGGCCCGGGCTCGGGAGCGGCCGCGTCGTCGTCCGCAAAAGCGCAGCAAGGCACGCCGCACATTGCCTTCCGCACCCTTCGGAAGGTGTCCATGGGCGAGGAGGTCCATCTCTACTATGGCCGCCTCGCCGCATTGCAGACGCTACAATTCTATGGGTTTGTCGAAGAGCGGACATTGGCGCATGAGGTGGTACAGCTGGACCTGGATTTGCCGGATGAGGAGGTCGCCATCGACGCGAGCGCGCTTCAAGGTGGTGAGGGCGAGGATGAAAACGAGCGGCTGCAAGCACTCGCACAGCAGGCGGCTGGAGAACAGCGTGAGATGCGCATCACGCTCCTCGAGAAGCGCGGCCTGAATGATTTGCGCCACTTTCTGCGCGACCACGGGCCACTGCCATCGAAGTTGGTCCGCACGCTCCGTGTGCTGTGCATGTCGGCAGAGGAGCTCAAGGCGGCGTCTTCAGTGGAGGAGGAGCCCGTGACCGAATCTGCGGAGCTCGAGCAAAAGGTGAGGGACACGCTGCGCAGCGTCTTGGCCAACCTCGCGGAGACGCTGCTGCCCGATAGTAGTAGTGCTGCGATGGAGGAGAAGGACGCGGGCGGCGCTCCGGCCAATGGGATGGCTGTTGCGGACGTTGCGGGGATTGACAAAGGGCTGAAGCTCTACGCGGCCTTCCAGCAGCGCGTGATTTCGCATAGCCTTGCGCAGGTCGCGTCGATGGGTCCCCAACTTTTGTTGTGACCTGATGAGGTGGGTTTTTTTGTTTGTGGTGCGGTGCCGGAGATCACCCCTCTTTTGGGTCAGATCGCAAAAGTTGGCGTCGGCTTCTCGGCTTGCTACCAACAGGCGCCCGTCCGCGCCATGTCCTGGCAACCGGCGTCCGAGTACGCGCGACGCCCACCACCACCTTTATTTTATTCTCACACCGTCCCATCTTTCGCAGGTACATAATCTCGGCCGACGGAAAGACCGCGACAAAAGGCCCGATCGCCGAGAAGAAGCCACTGTGGTACCAGCAGGGGTGCTTGTTCGAGGAGGTGATCGACGAGGGACAGAAGAGCTGGACCTTCACGATTCGGCAGGCGAAATACGACGACGCGCATCTCTTCCTCGGCGTCGCCGACGCGACGGGTGATGGCATGGCCTGGGCGTTCTCGCCGACGACCGGAAGTTTATACTTCCACGCCGACCTGCACAAGTGGGGCAAGGAGACGAAGACGCGCATCATGCCGGGCGACGCGCTCTTCGGTAGGAAGGACGGGCCGCCCGGCCACAAGTCGGCGCAGTACGTCGGCGAGCCGACGGGCGCGGAGGACCCGAACGAGCCGACGCGCATACCCGCGATGATCGACGCGACGGTCAAGTGCATCGTCGACATGGACAAGCAGGCCTTGTCCTTCCAGATCAACGACGGAGAGATTGTGGAGCTGTCGCAGCGCGACTGCGAGCTGCCGGAGGAGGTGCAGCCGTGGATTCTGCTCGGCCACCCGGGCGATGAGGTCGAGATCAGCGATGTAGTGGATGTCTGCTGAGAGAGTTCTCTAGCGTGTAAGTTTGTGTCAGTAAGTATCCTTGCTCTAATTAGGTGATTTGCGATTGTCTGAAATACCCAGACGCGAAATCGTTGCATCCGATATGCTCGGCATGGGGCGCCGTACCGATCACCTCCAAAACAAAGATAAAGATAAAGACCTCATGACGGGTGCGAAAGGCCACGCCTTTGCTCGGCTCGAGGATTTCGACGACGAGCAGCCGCCACCATCCAACGCGGCCGAGAAATTCACGGATGGTGCCAAAGTTCCGCTGGCCTCTGCTGCGCTCCTGCCACAGCGCAATGTCTCATTCGGCGGCCTCGTCCTTCCATTTAGCGTCGCCGTCCACCGTGTGGCGATGTGCACCTTAGCGGTCGCGCTGCTTTGGACAACATCACTCGCAGCATCGCGCTCGCTCGCTAATTCTTTCGTCACATCGCCGTCGTTTGGTTCCGTCGTGCGCGAGTGCCGGCGCACGTACGATGAGGTGCACCGTCAGCGCGACGCTCACCTGGCATGCGTGCGCCGCCAATCGGATTCGTGCGAGGTGGCGCTGCAAGCGTCGCTCGAGGAGGAGACGCGGCGCGCGCACGCGTCCGCCAGCGCAAACGTCGGCATCGTCGCCGAGGCGCTCGAGCGGGACGCGCGCTGCTCGCGGAGCCGGCTACAAGCACTTGAGACGATGCAGCGGCTGCAGGCGGCCGGCGTGAAGCTCGTGTGGCGCAGCAATGGCTGGTGGGGCGGCGATGGTGGCGCCAACGGGCTAACGTGCACCTCCGCCGACGAGGAGCGCGCGCGGCGCATTGTCGGCGACATTGGCGCCGCGCGCGGCCACGCGATGGATTTGGCGACGCGCTACAGTCAGAACGCGAAGCTGCTGCAGAGCCTCAGCTTGCGTCACATTGATCGCTCTATGGCTTACGATCAGGAATACCTCGGCAGCAAGAAGAAGGCGCTGATGGCGCTGCCAAGTCAGCTGTCGCAACTCTCCGCCGCGCAGGCGAGCCGCATGCAGAGCACGCTCAATCAGCTCAATTCTTCGATGCGCGCGTGCTCGTCGGCGTCCTCCTCGTCGATATGTCAGCTGCCCCTTCAATCGCAGATCAGCCAGATGCGCTCACAGTACGACACGCTCCTCACCGCGATGCGCCAGCAGCAGAGCGAGCTGTTGAACTTTCATGATGCGATGGACTCAATGGTCGGTGCGATCAAGCCGCCGCTCGACGCCATATCGAGCCTCGCAAGGCAGATCGATCCCGGCATCAAACTGCCCTCGATGAGCGTGCCGCAGGTCCACCTTCCAGAGGTGCATCTACCGCCGCTTCCGTCAATGGAGGAGCTCAAGCAGGAGCTAATCAGCTACGAGGCGCAGCGTCAGGCGGACGCGCAGAGGTATTTACACTCAGCGCTTGGCTCCACGGACGAGTGGCAAGAGCAGCTTCGTAACACTGCTGGCGGCGTTGGCGGCATCCTTGACGATTACCAGCCGCCACGCTTCAACACCTCGGAGGCGCGGCATCAGATGGAGGGCGTGAGCGATCGCTTTCTTAACGAGGAGGAGTCCGCCCTCAACAGCTTTGCGACGCTCGCGCCTGGTGCGGGGAATGCTCTTAACGGCAGCAGTATCGATATGCGCAATGAGACCTTCGGGCTCGATGGCCTCCGTGCAATGCTCAGCCGAACGGGCTTGCGATTCGAGCCGTTATCAAGCACGGACGTCGACGTCGACCTCCTATCGCTTGCCATGGGTCATGTGGCTTTCATTGCAACACTATGCGACTTTGTGTGGCGCGCGTGGCGCTCCGTCCGCCTTGTGCTCAAGTACTGGTCCAAGGCGTCCGTCGGCTTACCAACTCTCGATCTACGTGACGATCAAATGTCCTCTGCAGTCGCGAATACATGCGCGGAGCTCGGCAAGGACCCATCGCGCTGCCTCTCGTCGTGCCTCTTCTCTCCACTATCCGGTGTCGGCATCGCTCTTTTTGCCATTTTCATGATCTTCAACGCTGCAACCGCCGTCTACATGCCAACATACTTCCATTACGTCGAGGGGTGCATCGACCCGCCGCGTACCGGCACCTTGCTCTCCCGCAACCTTTTCTCCGTCTCGTACAACTACGCAGCGACCGAGGGCAATCAGCAGCTATTACATGACCTCAACGCGTACGAAGCAAGGCGCGTCGCAAACTGCTCAGCGGAGATGCGTGATTCGAGCAGACAGCAGCGGCGCTCACAGTTAGAGGCTGATACCGCGCAAGCCTCCTTCCTGAAAGCAAGCTCGGACGTCAAGCTCATGCGCTCGTGCCTCAATCTCGATGAGCTCGACGAGGCCGCGGCGAATGCGCAAGTGCAACCGTATCTGCCGCTGAGCGCCGTGCTCGCGGCCGACGTATGCGAGGAGGCGACAGCGACGCTACCGACCGTGCACCTTGAGAACGGCGTATACAATTGCTCTGCGGTTGCCGAGTGCGAGAGCGTCTGCGACGGGCCTTCGCGCGAGATCACCGCAACATTCGCGCAGAGGTGCGGCTGCCACGCCGAATGGCTCGCGCACGGCATGGTCCTACACGTCCTACTCGCCATCTTCGTGTTTGCGTCGATTAACGCGTGGCGCGTCCTCCTCGTCGACGCGGCGTGCCGTTTGTTATGGAGGGAGCTCTTCGCAGGCCAGTTTGAGTTCCTCGCGAATTGCGACGACGATGGCAAGCCGAACGTCGGCCGGCCGCAGATACTTCAGGCGCTCCGCGAGGCGATGAAGGAGCAGACGCGCACCGGTTGGCTGCTCATGCTTGGAGCGTTTGCGGTCAACGTGCCGTGGGTCCTCTCGCTCCAATACGTTGGGGAGCATTTGGATGTGGGTCACTCGGCCGCTCCCGGCTCGCTCGCGTGAGAGGACCATGTCCGCGCATGTTTGTAGGTAGCGTTATTACCAACAACTTCAACCCCCGCCCACGCAAAGCCCTATCAAAGCCGCTCGGATCCTCAACAGTCCACACATTGTGCACGCCTCTCGTCTGATCATAGTGCCGCCTCATCTTCGTCACACACACGCACACAGATCGCACACAAGCACACGCACACCAGGGACTCGCCACACACCTATCAAATCACAACGCACGCTCTCCATCTATCGAGATGCATCTATCTCCTCTCTTCCGTTCACTTGTCCCTGATAAAGACCGCCACCCTAACGGGCGTCGTATGATCGAGCACGCCGTTCGCATCGACGCCGATCACCGTCTTCGTCACACACTTCGTAGGGTCAATACGCTCGCCGTCGACCGTCGCGTCGTACACGATTTTGCTTTGGACCATCTGCTGCGCGCGGAGGACGGGCTCGACGATCGACTTCATGATCGTCTTCTTGAGGAATTCCTTCTTGAGCTTCGTCTCCAATGTGACGATGAGCTCGTCTGCGTTTGGACAGTGGCAGGTGTGTGAGTGTGAGTGTGTGAAGGGGGGATTCGTGGCGGTGCGGCGGGCGGGCGGCGCACCCTGCGTTCGGAGCTCGACGATGAAAGGATACCCATCCGCTTTGGCGATGGCCTTCGCGTTCGCAGATGACGCCGCCACAACCGCTTTCTTACTCGCCTTGAGCGTCAGCACAACATACGGGATCTCGCCATCGCCAAACGTCGTCATCTTGCCTAAGAGGCTCGAGACCTTCGCGCCCGGATCGACCCTCTCTCCATTCACCTCTATGATAGCGCAGCCAATCTTATCCAGGTTCTCCGCCTTGAGAGCCGGGTCGACAAGGGACTTCTGTATAGGCTTCTCCAACCATTTCTGAGAGAGCTTTGTGTCGAGCGTCGCGATATGCTCACCAGGGCTATCCGGAGCGAGATCATCAGGCGCCTTTCTTATCTCAATCGTAAACTGCTGCTGCTGAGGCGCACTGCTCGAGCCGCCTTTGCTGGAGCTGCCGCGGCGTAATCCGCCAAGCGAGCTCGTCGTCCGCCTGATAAGGCCGGGCTGGGACGCAGCATCCTTAATCTCGCTAAGGATGACCTGAATGCGAACGGGCTCGCCATCGCCCGGGACGAGCGCCGCTGCTGGCGCCATACTCTCGACCCTTTGCCCCTCGACAAAGATCCGATCGATCGTCGAGTTCTGCAGGCCCTTCGCCTTGAGCCCCGGCTGAACAATCGCCGCCTCAATCGACTTGCCTTCGAGCCACTTCTGTTTGGGCTGCGTCTCCATTCGATGAAGCGCCGCCTCCGGCTCCTCTACCGAATAAATCTCCAGCGTGAAGATCGACGAGCACAACGACGACATCGCCCTCTGCTGCTTGGATAGGACCTGCTTGCCGGGTGGCATCGGATTCAGCGTCACCACAATCTTGATGAGATCGGTACCATTCGCTGCAGCGCGGCTGGTAAAGAAGGAGACACGTGCGGTCGTCGCGTCTATCGGCTCGCCGTCGACGACCACTTTACTCCATCCGACCTTATCAAGACCCTCTGAGTGAAGAACCTCATCAACGACACTCTTTCCCATCGGCTTGTCCAACCACTTCTCAACGCAGCGCGTCGATATTTGTGAGACTAGCTTGTCCGAAGCATCAAATATGTCGACATCAAACTGGGCTGGTGATTCGATGGCGTGCTCCGGAAGTATGATCTGCAGACGGACCTCGCCCTCGTCATTCGCGTAGGTTGAAGTCACCGCCATAGGATCGACGACCCGCCCGTCGATGTAGCACAGAAATCCGTGGCCAGGGCACGTCTTCACCTTCACCTTTCGACTCCGCATCATCTTTACGAACTCATTGCACGCGGGCGTGACGACCGCCTTCATAAGGGTCATGTTTGTGAGCCATTTGCCCTTAACCTCCGCAGTGAGAGAGCACATCGGCTCCGGACGCTGGCCGTGGTGGAGAAGGACTTGGAAGAGAACAGAGCCATGAGACTGCGATGCGCCTGCCGGCAGCGTCACGACGACGTGCGTCGGCGCGCCGCCTGGAGCCACAAAATCGACCGCCCTCGCCTTCTCGACGCGCTTGTGATCAACCTCCATTCCGTCGACGCTCACGACAAGCTGCTCAACGATTCGTTTCACGTCCTTTATTTGGAGCCGCTCAAGCGCCGGGAGGATCAGACCGCTTAGCAATGGCTTCGAGACTAATGTCGCGCTGAGCTTTGTCTCCATAGATGCGAGTGTCTCGCCCTTATACGACAGTATGTCGACAAGGAAGGGCTTCGGGCCCGCCCCCTTGTCGAGCGTGACGATGACCCTTATTACATTCTCCGGCGTGTTGCTCATCGTGTAGCAGTCCTCCAGCTGATGCTTGATCTCCTTGCCGTCAACCGTCACCTTCTTGACCCGTGCGCCGTGTAAGTCGGCCGCGTCGAGAGCGGGCTGAACGAGCTCGGCATCAATCGTTTTCATGATCCATTGCGACCCTTTATCAAGCTTCTTCGGTCCGCCTGGAGGCATCTGCGGTATCGGCACCAATTTGCTGGCGACCGGCTCCTCGTCATGTGAGATAATTTCGATCTTGAAGGAACGCGGGATCGCAGAGTCTGCCGCAAGGATCACCAAGACCTCAACCTCGCCGCCATCCTCCCGCTTCAACGACTTGATCGGAATTGAGACGTCCACAGGGTGCCCGTCGACCTTCACGTTTTGGACAATGGCATTTCGGACGTTCAAGGCACTGAAGGCGGGCTCGAGCAAGTTCTTCTGAAGCGTCCCACTCGCCATCTTGTCCGTCAGTTCCGTCGTCAGCGCGCCCAAATCTTCACTCGATGAGCCGTGACGAACAACTAGCTTGACAACCATCTTCTCGTTCTTGCTGCTCTTCTTCGACTCCTTGCCCTTGCTGCCCTTTGCTTGTGGTAGCTTGACACCGATATGTGAATCCTTCTTCACCTTTGCATCCGTCGAAGCCGAGGGCGCCTCACCCTGCGGAGAGTCGGCCTTTGCCTTCCCCTTCGCTTTCCCCTTTGGAGCCTTGCCCTCCGGAGAGGGCTTCTTGGACTTTTTGCCCTTTGTCGCGCCGCTCGGCGCGCCGCCCGCATCGTCGCCAACATCGATCGGCTGCACCGCTGGAGGGTCGCTGACATCCGGCCGGATCGGCTCCACGAGGGCACGCGGTGTGAAGATCGGATCTACCTCGTCCAAAGGCGGCCCTCCGCCCGTCTGCAGCGTGAGCTCCTCAAAGGCTTGCAAGTTGGCATTGTTTGTCCGTGGCGTGAACATCGGCGGCGCGTCCTCATCAAACTCAGGGTCCATCGAGTAGACGTCGTCGACCATCGCTCCCGTCGCGCCACCGCCCGCAATACCGCCGCGTGGGGTGAAGATGGGCGCAGCATCGTCCGCGTCGTCCACCTGATTCATCGCCGTCATCGTCGCCTGAGACATGCCGCCCCCAGCCAGCGAGCCGCGCGGCGTGAAGATGGGCGCATCGTCGTATCCGCCAGCCGCGCCATGCTGCGCGGCCATCGTCCGCGGCGTGAAGATCGGCGCGTCAACATCGAGGGTCGGCACGGGGCCGCCTGACTGCCGGATCGCCATCGTCCGCGGCGTGAAGATGGGGGCCGAGCCCTCAAACTGGGGCGCCGCGCCGGGGCCCGCCTCCATACGCGGCGTGAAGATCGCCATCTCCTCCTGAGGCGGCGGCATCGTAAAGGAGGGCACCGCAGGGTGGGAGCGCTCAGCGGCCTGTAATTGGGCGACGCCGGAGGCGGTCGCGGGCGAGTAGCCCTTTGGCGGCTGGCCGAACGCTTTCTCCTTCTTGGCGGCGCCGCCCGCCGCCGCCGCGGTGATCGCATCGAGGTCGAGCGGAGGCGACGCCATCGACGAGCCGCCGCCAGTGGATGGCCTGCCGCCTCCACCGCTCTCCCGCCCTCGCGGCGTGAGGATCTTGTCGATGCCCTCCGCATTCTCGGCGTTGAAATCAAAGCCGCGGTGGATGGCCTGCCCGCCGTCGTGCGAACGCATCTCCGCGAGCACCGCCTGCGCCTTGCGCAGCGTCATCTGCCGCAGCGAGAGCGACTGCAGCGCCGCCTGAATGGCCTCCTCCGGCAGCGACCGCAGCTCCTGGATGGTGCCGTTTTGGCAGCCGGCGGCGGCGAGCGCGCCGGCGAGGCCGGGCACGTTGCCGAGGCCGGCCGAGTCGAGCAGGGCGTTGATCGCCGCTTCCGCCGCGGCCATGGCGTGGGCAAGACAGAGACGGACGGACCCGCGCTCGCGCCTCCGAATATCAATTGGGAGAAGTTTGGCGCACCGTCGGGCCGACGGCTACCACGTATGGCAAGTCGTTTCCGTTGCCTGCGCTGTACGTTGCTCTATTTCTTATTTCGCAGCAAACATATAGGTGCCCGCTACGCCAAAGAGCACGTGAAATCTTTTGGCTTCGGCGGTGAGATCGCGACCCCGCCTCATGATCTATGGCTGGCAGCCGAGCGTGACACATACTGACTTCGCGGGCATCCTCAACGCGAACGCGCTGTACACATTCTCCGTCTCGCTCCCACAGATACTCTTTGCCTTCGCCTTCCTCGTCCGCTCGACGGATACTCGCACGCCCGCGCCCTGCGAGCTAGATGACGCGCTACAGTGCTCTGTAGTCGCCGACCTGCAGAAGCCGAACGTCCAGAGTATCATCGTCGTCATCGGAATATTCGTATCATTCCTCGCGCTGACCATCTCGATTGTGAACATCCTCGTCGACTTCCCCGCTCAGGTCTTTGCGATCATCACTCACCATTCTACACCTCTCACAGCTCACCCCAATCACCACTCCACCATCCCTGCTTCCAACCGCCCTTTCAGGTGTTTGCGATCGCGGAGGAGGAGGAGGAGAACCTCTACTTCCAGCTACAGGCGGAGGCGGCGACAAAGGTGTGGGAGGACAAGCTCTACGCCGAGGTCGGCGAGAACGTGAAGACGATGCTCAAAGTGTCGACGCAGTTCGAGGCGAACAAAATGCAGGGGATGGAGGCGCCAGGGCTGGTGATACACGATGTGATAAAGCTCGAGAGGAAGGCGATGAAGAAGAAGCTGGGGTGACCTACGCAGCCAGCAAGCAGCACAGCCGCACCTGCAGCCGCACCGCAGCGATGTCACTGCCATTCCCCACTTACACACCTTCCCGCCTTCCTGCAGGTACATAGAGCACTTTATGTTCCAACAGATTGAGCAGAAGAGGTTGGCCGAGGAGCTGAGAGCGAAGAGGCAGGCGGAGGCTGAGGCGGGGCGTGCGGGAGCAGCGGCGCCGGCCTAGCCACGCGGGCGGAACTGGACTTTATTGGGTACGGGTGTGCGCGGATCGGTGGCATGTATTTATTGCGTGAAAACATCGCATCAGCACCCACCCACTCCGCACTTCAATACCGTTCACCTTCATCCCTCGTAGCCTCGTTACTCTCTCTCTCTCTCACGCCGCCTTTCGACGCGTGAGCGCGCGGCCGCCATACATACTCGGCAGCCCGCGCCCGGTCGTTAGACGGCGCGGCACACAATACAACCCTCACAAAAACACCAAAGCTCATCAGTACGAGATCACCGCACGCAACACCTCGCCCGAGTGCATCGCGTCGATTGCTTCCTTGATGCTACCAACACCCTTGTAACGATGCGTCACATACTGTGAGAGGGCTAATTCACCGGACATGTACTCTTCGACCAGCATAGGCACCTCCGTACGGCTCTTGTAGCCGCCAAACGCAGTACCCACCCACTTTCTGCCGGTGACAAGTTGGAAGGGGCGCGTCGAGATCTCCTTGCCGGCGGCCGCCACGCCAATGACGCACGACATACCCCAACCGCGGTGTGCCGACTCGAGGGCCGCACGCATCACTTCGACGTTGCCAGTACAGTCATATGTATAGTCGATGCCCCACGGCGTTAGACCAGACGGTCCGACGAGCACCTGCTGCACAGGCTTGTCGTGATCGAGCGGGTTCACAAAATCGGTCGCTCCGAGGCTCTTTGCCGACTCCCATTTTCCAGGGTTGGTGTCTATCGCAATAATGCGGCTCGCGCCCGCCATTTTAGCCGCCTGAACAACGGCAAGACCGACGGCACCGAGGCCAAACACGCCGACCGTCGAGCCCGATTCGACGGACGTCGTCTTTCTCACCGCACCAAGCCCGGTGGTGATGCCACATCCGAGCAGGCAGATGGTCTCTAGATCAGCTCTCTTGTCGACTTTCGCGCAGCTGATCTCCGCGGTGACGGTATACTCGGAGAAGGTAGAAGTGCCCATAAAGTGGTGCAGAGGGGTGGAGGTATCGGCCGTCGCAAAGCGCGACGTGCCGTCGGGCATCACGCCCTGACCCTGCGTGCCGCGGATCTGCGGGCAGAGGTTGGTCTTTCCGCTCGCGCAAAAGATGCAGTCCTGACGACGGCACTCGGGGGTGTAGCACGGCACGACGTGATCGCCGACGGCGACGGAGGTGACGCCCTCGCCAATCG
>MDTA01191665.1_pt1 | contig 11007 bp, 14 predicted proteins | sample 811151 | NCBI WGS metagenome assembly MDTA01 (sample SAMN05326648, study PRJNA326480) | marine metagenome | isolation source: seawater | place: Indian Ocean: South | collected 2010 | reverse complement strand
AGTAAATCTTCGAGGTCTTTAAGACTATCGTCTACGTATTCCTTATTTGTATCTTTTTTTGTATCTTTTTTTGTATCTTTTTTTATATCTTTTTTTGTGTATCTTTGCGTATTTATTAATTGTTTTCTTTTTTTTTTTTGATTTGCTTTCGTGGCAGCAATTGTTCCTTTATTTGTTGTATATATTCTTTGCGGGGGTTTTTTTTGGGGGGGTTGTGGTATATTTTGTAACATTTGCATAGGCTTTATTGGTGTTATGGGTAGCATGGATTGTGCGGGTGGCATGGATTGTGCGGGTAGCATGGATTGTGCGGGTGGCATGGGTGGTTTTGCAGGGGATTTTAATTTATTAATTTGTTCTCGTATTTTTTGGAGTTGTTGTTGTTGTTGTATATTTCTCATTTCTTGAATTTGTCTTGCAGTTTTTTGTTGTTGTTCTCGCGCTTTAGCAGCGTCCAGTTTGTTACGTTGACGAGTGCGTCTTAATTCTTTAGCCATATTTATTTGCGTATAACCTCTTTTATCCTGACCTATCAGTTTGTTCATATATGGATATAGTTTTTCGTTTTTATCTATAAGTTTTCTATAAACTATTCCTTTATTATACAATGCTACGATTTGATCTTCTATCTCATTTTTTTTAGACATGTCAGTTTCGTCGTATAATTGGTCTGCTAATCTATCAATTATCTTCTTTTTATTTATGGACATCTTATATATTATATATATATATTAAATATAAATTAAATATAGAATAATTTCTATTTAAGAATATAATGGGGAACGTGATAAGTAAAAAACTTTTTCAGGAAGAAATTGATAAAAATATACATTATAAAAAAAAATATAGCAGTAGTTTAACTATAGATAATAGTTATTCTTTAATGGTGGATAAATATTCTAAAACTCTTTTAATCGAAGCATTATGCTATATTTAGAAATTGTATAATAAGGAATGATTTAATCCCTTGATAAAAAAAAATAGGATGAAGATATATATATGAGTTCTGTTATAGAAGGTAAACGCGGAATGAGAAGTGGTGGAGGTGGTATTGATATGGGGGATTTTCTCCCTTTAGCATTATTTTCTCGTATGTTTGGGTTTTATCAAGTTAACGTTTGTGACGCGGAAGATGATACTTTTTACTGTAATTTTTCGCGAATGTTTCAAATGTTTTTTATGGTAGTATTTTTACTGGGAATATTATATTTTGGTTATAAATATTTATCCGGAACGTTTAATATGGGCCGGTTAAAGGGTGGTTCGAGGAGGGGGCGAAGATAAATATAATATAAATCGCGCTTTTGTTTCAGCTGATTGGTCAAAAAGAAGAAATCGTATTGGTTCGCCTTGATTTATATGTTACTAAAATAAATATAGATATATACATATATCTATATACATATATGGAAACATATATGGAAAAAATATTGATTTGCATATTTCATTGCGAAGAGCGTACATTAGAGTTAAATAAATATTGTTGGAATAAACTCGGGTTTAAAAATATAAAAGTATTTTCATCAAAATCGAAATTTCACGAAAAATTAATAGAGATGTCAAATTTCATGGCGGATAAATTAGATAAATACAGATTAATTATAAAAAGCGATGCGGATGAATTTGTTTTTACTGGGATTTTTGATTTAATTGAAAAGAGTATATTATATAATTGTGATTTATGTCATGGTTATTTTTTTGATAAATTTATGAATAAATGGAGGGGTTCTGGGCCTAAGGTATATAATTCATTGGTGTTTAGAGCAATTTTAAGTGGAAAATTAGTTATAAAGGATGTGAATAAACCGGAAACACAGTTAAATAAGGACATGCGGGTTTTAAAAATGAATTTTAAATGTTTTCCAATAAAAACATGTTTACATGAATATGAACAATATCCTTCAAAAATACTAAATACTTTAATAAATAGGTATCATAGGGGGCATATAAAATTGTATAACATGAGAAATATATCATGTTATGATGAATTTAAGTGTATTAAGGGGTATTTTTTAAATTATATAAGAAAAGTAGATATGTATTCAAAAAAAGACTGTCATTATATGGATTATACAAAATATGACGTATCGTATAGTGAAATAGAAAATGATACACTAGAAAGTTTATATAGAAAGTATTATTTATTATATAATGAGAAGATAAAGATTAGAATCGAGTAGTATTATTATAGATAAGTGAGTTCCAGTTATATTTGGGGGATATTTTATTAATATGGTTGCATTTTTTGCAGGTATAATCGAGGTACAGTTCAGTAATACTGGATAGGACGATCCATTCACTATTTTCAAGAAATTCGCCGCATTTTAGGCACCACATAAAAGAATTTGGGTATGGTTTAGGTGAGAATAAGGGATTTAGGAAGGAGTAAATATGGCGTTGTAATTCGGGTGTCATATAAAATACATTCATATATAAATATATATAAATATATTTATATGAATAAGGAAGTAGTTGTGGGTATGAATATAGATTTATAGGTAGTTTTTTTCCGTGGAACCATAGGGAGGTACAGAAGTGTATACCGTATATACCGGATTGGCGCAGTTCTTCAATGTATTTATGGTTATGTAAGGCACTAAGGGAGGGTGGGTGGAAGAGTTTTCTAGGGGGGACATGTATGATGGATTTATTTTCGTATTCTTTCCACATTTTGGAGAGAAATTGGGGGCCGGTTTCGCGAATAACATCCCATTCGGATTGATATCTTTCAGTACGATTATGGGTGTATAAGGTATCAAGGATTTTTTTCCAGAAGGGTTGATTGGGGGTGCTTGCCATGATGGCGTTTCCGATGGAGACGGGTTGTTCATTTTCGTTTTCTTTATTGCAAGGGATAACGATTTCGTGGTGAAGTAGGTCAAAGGGTTTAAAGAAGTAGTAGTCCATATCGAGATATATACCACCGTAAAGATAAAGAAGCATAATACGGAACATATCGATTTTCATAATGACGCGGGGTAGTTTATTAAAGTGTTCCAAATATTGAGGTAAATATTTAGAAACAATTTCTTGCATATCATTTTGATTGTAGAGTTTATATTGAAAATCGGGGTGATGTTTAAGGACAGATTTTTGGCAGAATGAGTAGGATTCTGGGAAGGTAGAGTCGGGTTTTTGTTTTACATAGATTTGATGAATAATTTTAGGAATCATTAAAGTATGGATATATTTAATAAATATATTTTCTAACGAAATAGTATAATGTTCTCGTTAGAAATAGAGGTTCAATCGACCTTATTGGCGATGATAGTTTTTGCAGTAGTTTCTTATCCTGGAACTTACAAATTAGTGCAGTCGCTTTTAGGAGGAGTATTGGGGAAGATTGCGGACAGTTCGGGATGTCCAACTACTTTAGGACTTGTAGTGCACACCCTTGTGTTTGGTTTAGTAACAAGCGTTTTAATGAACGGTGTTTCTCCGTTCCATTAAGTGGCGGGGTGAATGTAAATTAGATTTGTATGTATAAATGTAATTTACAAAGCATTTAAAAGTATTTGAATTGAATAACTTATAGAATGTCTTATGAGTTATCGAGTAAGAAGGCGTTAGATTACTATAAGAGGAATCCGCACATAGATTTTAATATGGTGAATGAGTTGATGGTGGATATATTGGAGAGATTGGATGGTGTTATGAGTATAAAGGTGACGGGGGACGAGATTAGGGGTATGATGAGTGGTATACATGGGCGTTTAGAGGAATATGAGTCGCGTAACAATGAGTGGCGGAAGGGTTTGAATAAGGAGTTTATGAATTTGCGGGAGAATTATAGGTTTGTGTGTGAACTTATGGAGAAAAACAAGCAGATTTATTTGTCGGATATGCGGGGTGTATTGGAGGAGAGGGGTGTGAAGTCGATGGATTTGATAATGGGGGGTATTAAGAAGGCGAGCGACGATTTATTTGAGAGGGCGAGGAAAGAGATACCGAGTGAGAATCAGGGTGTGATGCGGGAATTGGAGGCTCAGCGAAAAATATTTGAATTGGAGACGAAGAAGATAGGGGAGAGTATTCATGAGGTGGGGGATATAGGTAAAATCTCTCGAGAGTTGGATTTAAAATATGAGCAATTTTATGGGAAGTTGTCGGAGAGTATGTTTAGTTTGATAACGAAGACGAACGAGGGTATGCTAACAAGAATAACGCAACAGGGGGAGAAGATAGGGGGTGTTCATGCGATGTTTGAGGAGTATTTGGAGAAGCAGAAGAATTCAACATTGAAGGGTAAGGAGAGTGAGATAAAGTTAGAGATGATATTAAATGAGGCATATCCGCATGGAAGTATTAAGAATAATACGGGGGAGGGTCATGCGGCGGATTATTTGCTTTCTCGGGAGGGTAAGGAGGGTATATTATTTGAGAACAAGGATTACAATACGAATGTGCCGGATGTGGAGATAAAGAAATTCATCCGTGATATAGAGAATAAGAAGTCGCATGGTGTGATTTTATCGCAGAGGAGTGGAATACAGAACAAGCGGGATTATCATATAGATATTCATATGGGATTTGTGATAATTTATGTGCACAATGTGAATTATGACGTGGCGAAGATACATTTGGCGGTTCAAATCATTGATCATTTGGTGCCGCAGTTGAAGCGATTAAACGAGAAACAGGAGTCGAGTGTATCTTTGGAGTTAATGTCGGAGATAAACAAGGAGTATTTGTGTTTTATTGGGCAGAAGAAGCAGATATTGGAGAATGTGAAGAAATTTTCGAAGGATATGATGAGGCAAGTGGAGGAGATCGAGATGCCGAAGTTGACGTGTTTGTTGAATAGCAAGTTTACGAATATGGAGCAATTGGAGTTTAAGTGTGATATTTGCGGCAGTTTTACGGCGAAGAATCGGCGTGCGTTGGTGACGCATCAAAATTCATGCAGGAAAAAGAGTAATCCAGCAACAGTAGCGAATGAGGTAATCGTCATAGGGACTTCTTAGGAAATAAGTATTTTAATCTCATAATTATATATATGAAATTAACGCGTCGTAAAATAAGAAGAAAGAGCAAATCTTCTGTAAAAAGGAGAAATGTTAGAAGAAGAACAAAGAATCGAAGGAAAAGTTTTAGGAAAAGAACGATGGGTAGGAGGAAGAGAAAAAATATAGGTGGATCCAGGAGTGCTAAAATTGAACCAATGGAAGAATCCGCCGTTTTCGAACTCGATAATGGTGACATATTCCAGTACACAGGGAATTTTATAGACGGGAAGCCCAATGGAAGAGGCAGAGCGACTTTTAAAAAATATGGCGAATACGAAGGCGAATACGAAGGAAATTGGAAGGATGGGAAAATGCACGGCAGAGGTATCTACACGTATAAAAATGGTGATGTCTACGATGGGGACTGGGAGAATGGTAAGAAGCATGGGAAAGGTAGATACACGTATAATAATGGTAAAATCTATGCTGGGGATTGGGATAATGATAAGAAGCATGGGCAAATTGAATATACGGATCCAACAAAACGCTATCCTATGTATCAGGTGTGGTCTCAAGGGAAACTGATACAAACAAGCACCATAGACGGGATGCCGATACTGCTAGATCAAACATCAACAAGTTCAAAAGGATTGCTAGGCGTGTAATCGTGTTTAAAGATTTTGCGATAGGACCGACCGAAGTGTTTAATGAGGCAGGGTTTTATGATTTTGTGAATGTTTGGGGGTATTTTTTTGGGGTGTCCGTAGTATATTTCCGTACCCCATTGTTTTATGGATACGTTGAGGGGGTCAAAGAATTTAATATGTAGTTCTAGTTGATATTCGGGATTAATGTATGTAATAAAGGGGTATTTTTTAGCGTTAAGGAAGTTATTTCCAATGGATTGGTCTGGATTTTTGACTTCGATCATGAAGTAATTCCATGTATCGGTGGGATCTTGTTGTTTTCTGGTATGGACGTAATATGTTTCACTGGGTATAGTTTGAAAGGGGTTTAGTTCTGCGGCTGCATGTGTTTTGACTTGATATTCTAGGAGTTCGGGGATTCCTTGATATATATTTTGGGAGGGTATTTGTTGCATAATATCGCGATTTAGGTTGAGGTACATGGGTTCTTGGAAGTAGAATGCGGGGTCGCAAATGAATGCGATATTTTGGTTAAGTAGAACAGCGACGGCGACGTGGCATAGGTCTAAATATTCATCCATTTGGTACATTTTGGGTATGGATGCGGGAATGAGTATAGATTTGATATTATTTTTTTGTAATTTATTCTGTAAAAACATGGATAGTGCGATACAGTTACCAGTTTTGTGTTTTTTTTGGGCCATTTGGGAGTTATTTCCGTAGAAATAGGGGAATGTAGAGAAAGGACATTCATGAGCAGTTTGTTGGAGTAAGTTTTTTAATAGTTCTGGGTCAATATTTTTTTGATTTAGATGATAATTTTGTATAGGTTCGAGTTTTATGGGGTAATTCATTAATATATGTATAGATATATTAATGAACAAAAATTTATGATAGTTTGGAGAGATTTTAAATCATTCCTAAAAATGATTATTATTGATATAAGGGGGTTCTTAAAAGATAGGTTCAGAGATTTGTTTAGAGATTTTTTCAGAGATTTGTTTTTGAAAGATAAAAAGAAAATGAAGAGGCTTGATTATGTACCTTTGTTTTACCTTTGGTAGAGATTTAGGATCGAGGAGGTTTAAATGTAAACTAAGATATTTAGTATTTTAATATAATCTCTCGAGAATATAGATATGTTTCCTTTAAAGTACATACCAAAGGGGTTGAAAAGGAAAGATAAGGTGAAGCAGAGGCGAGAGTTAAGGCGTTCAAGGGATGGTTACAAGAAGGGTAAATATGTGGATCGTCCCAAGGTGTCGAGTTTTAAGAGCAAGGAGTCTCCGCATATAAAAAAGGCGAAGCGAATGTATAAAGTAAAGACGTTAAAGGTAGGTAAGGATTTATCAAAGAAGACAGGTTGTTCGACGAGGTGTTTAAGGCGTATTGTGAAGAAGGGAATGGGTGCGTATTATAGTTCTGGTTCGCGTCCAAATCAGTCGGCGTCGTCGTGGGGTGTGGCCAGATTAGGGAGTTCAATTACGGGTGGAAAGGCGGCGGCGGTGGATTACAAGATATTGGAGGAGGGTTGTGATAAGAATTCAAAGGCGTTAAGATTAGCGAGAAAGTCTCGAAAGAAGCATGGTTATGGTAAGCGTAAGGTGCCGAAGACATATTAGTTGGTAGTCCAATTAGCGACGGCGGGATATCCGCGAACTTCCATAGTGAGATGATATTTATTTTTAAAGAGTGGGTTTCCGGAGTATCGTATTTTATTGGTTTGTGTAGTATAAGGGCTTGGATGTGCGGTATAGAACCATATAGCGAGAGTGCTCCATGGGTCATATTTATGTGGATGAAATATCTTATCGGTAATGGTAAACGGGACATATTGTTGTAGCATGAACTGTTGGTCTTTATGATTGAATTGTTTCCAAGTGAAAACCCATTTTTTTTGTTCATCAATGACAAATTCAATATATTGTATTTGGTTTGTTTCATCACTGATATATTTTATGATAGGATCAGGGGTAAGTCCAGAGAGTGTTATAGTTTTATTTTCAAGGTCAAAGACTGCGCTGATTTTAGTAGGCATGAGTTTGTTTTTTTGTGTAAAGAAAACAAAAGAGATGAAAAAAATTTCAATTTTTTTTTAAAGTTGGAGAGATTTTAGACAATAAGTATTTTAATCTCGTATATATATATATATATATATATGAAATTAACGCGTCGCAGAATAAGAAAGAGAACTTCTCGTGTAAAAAGGCAAAAATTGGTAAGAAAGACAAAGAATCGTAGGAAAAGTTATAGGAAAAAGAGAACGAAGGGGAGGAGAAGGAGGAGAAATAGGAGAAGTAGGAGGGGTGGGGCGGCGAAAGAGGAGGAGGACGATGACGATGACGATGACGATGACGATGACGATGACGATTATGATGACGTTGAGGAGGCAGAGAAGAGAGCGCAGCTTTTGATGGATAGTTTTCAGGACTATATGGAGCGAGATGATAGGGAAAACTTCAACCTCTGGAATGACTGGTACCTCAATTATTGGGATACAAAAAAACAGATCGAACTCTATATAAAATGGTATGGAAAAGAGAAAAAAATTTATAAACAAAATAAAGCGACGGAGAAAGAATGGCAAGAGGATATCAATTTATTCCATAATAATTTTGGGAAAGATATGGAAGATATACTTACTGAGAATTTGGATTGGTGCGAGGATGATGGGTTTAAAAAACACATATATAATATATCCAATAAACGTTTTAACCTCTCATCCATAGAAAAAGAATTTGATACGGACGATATTATAACAAACGAGTATGCTCGCAAAATCATCAAAATGGAGGTTATAAGAAACATGAAAGAGATACGCGAAATTGCAAAGAAAATTATGGATACGCCAGTTTTTGGGTTTCGGAGGAATAAAACTGCTATTTCAGATGAACAAAGACAGAAGTACCTGTTCATGACGAGCGAGGAGCAGCAGAGGAAGGATAACATGGAAGGGATGACACTCCAAGGTCTAATCAGCTCGCTGGATACGGACTGGGGCTCTTCTTACTAGTTAGCGGCAAATTATCTTGGTTCAGGCTGCGGCTCGTGTTCTGGGCGGACTTTTGTAAATAGAAATGTAAAGTATAATTCGAGAGATTTAAGACAATAAGTAGTTTAATCTCGTGTATATATATGAAATTAACGCGTCGCAGAATAAGAAAGAGATCTTCTCGTGTAAAAAGGCAAAAATTGGGAAGAAAGACAAAGAATCGTAGGAAAAGTTTTAGGAAAAAGAGAACGAAGGGGAGGAGAAGGAGGAGAAATAGGAGAAGTAGGCGGGGGGGGCTGGGAAGTTGGAAGGCAGAGCAAGAGGCGGGGGCGGAGGCGGCGGCGGCGGAGGCGGTGGCGGCGGCGGAGGCGGTGGCGGATATGATGAATAGTTTTCAGAATGAGGCGGAGAAGCTGGGCTTGGTCCGAGAAGATCCAAAAATCGACCCAAATTGGAGTGGTGGGAGGGACTTCAACCTCTGGAATGACTGGTACTGCAGATTTTATATTATAGAAGATCAGATCGAACTCTATAAAAAATGGTATAAAAATGAGAACAAAAAGTATGTAACAAGAAAAAAAAGAGCGCCGGAGTTATGGGAAGGGGATATCAATTTATTCCATAAAGGTTTTGGGGAAGGTATGGAAAAAATACCTACTACGGATTTGAAACGGTGCGATGATGATAATTTTAAAAGACACATATATAATATACCCAGGGAACGTTTTAGGGAAGGTATGGAAATTATACTTACTACCGTCGCGGATAAATTGGACATCGACGCCGTGAAGGCACTCGCCGGCGATCAGTTCGACGAAGCAAAATTCAACGAATTGAAGGACGAGGAAGGCTTCGTCTCCAAGGAGGCGCTGCTCGCCCTCGCCCCACCAGCGGTTGAAGAAGCAGCACCAGCCGCGGCTCCCGCCGCCCCGGCCGCCCCGCTTACTACGGATGGTATTACGGACGGTATTATAAGACAAATCATCAAAATGGAGGTTAAAAGAAACATGGAAGTGATACGCGAAATTGCAGAGAACGATATGAATAAAACGTTTTTGGAGAGGATTCAGTCGTATAGATCTGATGATAGAGAACATAGAATTGAAAAGGAAGAAAGACTGAAGTACAAGTTCCTGAGAACCGATGCGGAGCGGGAGCTTATTAGAAAAGAAGGAGCTGACAGAGTGAGAAATAGTGGTAATATTTTCGAGGCACTGCATGAGGCAGGGGACGATTTTTCCCATGGCGGTGGAAAGGCAGGCAGAGGAGTAGCAGAAGAAGAAGGAAGAGAAGGACTTGGAGGAGAGGAGGAGGGAGAGAAGAAGGAGAGAGGAGGGGCTGGGTCCGGACGGAGAATATCTCGGGCACCGGGATCCAGGGCAATGGGGAGGAGGGGGGATGGAGACGCTGGGAGGGGGAAGAGGAAGATAGGATGGGCAATGATCCCCTAAGTTTCATTTGTAACTAGAAATGAAAAGTGCAAGATTTTGTAGGTTACATTTATAAATAGAATTGTAAAGTATAATTGGAGAGATTTAAGGCAATAATTATTTTAATATCGTATATATGTATATATGAAATTAACTCGTCGCAGAATAAGAAAGAGAACTTCTCGTGTAAAAAGGCAAAAATTGGTAAGAAAGACAAAGAATCGTAGGAAAAGTTTTAGGAAAAAGAGAACGAAGGGTAGGAGAAGGAGGAGAAGTAGGAGGGGTGGGGCGGCGGAGGACGAGGAGGAGGGGGAGGATAATTACGACTTTTATGGAAAAGGGGCGCCTGGGGATAGTGCGGCGGTGAGTGAATTTCGGAAGACAATAATAAATGCACAAGACCAAATTCCTAAAGGTCCCAACCATCGGAAACATTCTTCGTGCGAGATTAGGAAGATACTGGATGACTATAATGAGAATAATCCCGTTGTCAATACGCCCGCGTGGAATTATGTGCAAAGGTTGTTGGAACTCAACGATAAACAACCGTGGGAACAACCGAGGTGGTGGCAGCGGAATTAATTGTAGGTTACAAATGTAAATACAAATGAAAAGTGCAAAAAAATGTAAGTTACATTTGTAAATAGAAATGAAAAGTATAATTGGAGAGATTTTATAAAAATTTAAAAAACTTAACAGATATTTATTTTACTGCACATTAGGTGCGACATTTTTAAAAAACTTAATAATATTTGTTACGATAATTTATGGTGTGGTGAAATTAATTATAATTTAAAAAATATATTAGCATAATACATAAGAAAGTAATTAATTAAAATACTTATTTATGAGAGCATAAATATGGTGTCAATAAATTGTTTGACACTAATCAATCATGAGACCATTTATGGTGTCAAAGTGAAACGGATCGTAACTCATTTTGACACCATAAGCGTGAAACCGCCTAAATATCTTGGGAAAATTTAAAATCT
>MDTA01062875.1_pt1 | contig 11008 bp, 8 predicted proteins | sample 811151 | NCBI WGS metagenome assembly MDTA01 (sample SAMN05326648, study PRJNA326480) | marine metagenome | isolation source: seawater | place: Indian Ocean: South | collected 2010 | reverse complement strand
GAATATTGTGTTGTCCCTTGAAGAACAACGTTATTTTCTCCTTCTACATGGTGATATCTTGACGGTTCAGTACCTAGTATTTCGTTGGAAATACCTTGAATAAACACTAAATTGCGACTATTATCGCTATTAATGTGCAAATGTCCGGAGATAAGCACCCCGCTTATTTCCACCATACCATCGTAAAGATATGCAGTTGCAGGTTCGCTTAATGTTATTCCGCTAATGTCGGTTGCGGAAGTGTTTCTGTTGATGATTCTTCCAATATTGTTTAAATCGGTGAAAGCATTCCAGTATTGCTTATCGCTTTTAAACACGATGTTTTCACCAGCACCTGGTGCAAGATTACCGCTAATCTCGCCTCCAATAATAATATTACCATCTAAAACATTTGTAATTCTATTTCCACCGCTGGAAACGTCCCAAACAAGATCGTTCACCCTGTAGGTTTTTGCTGATACGGTGTTTGTATAAATATCTCCAGTTTGGAAATCTTTAATCATATACAAATCATCGATACCGCCAAATTGTTTATAATGTCCATTATCAATACTCATAGTAAACGATAAATTAGTACTTATATTTATAATCATAAAATATAAATACTCAGTTAGACAAATTAATATCGACTTGTGGTTGTCGTAGTATTACTATATATTTGCGTATCAGCAGCAAATGTAGTTCTCTTAATTGTATCATAAAAATCACATGAACCTTTGCCATGATAATTAAAGGCATGCATTGGCCATTGTCCTTTAAAATTGAGTGTTCTTATAATACTGTTAAGAGAAGACCCATTAGGTGGTCTCCAAGTCCATAAAGTCGATCCCTTTGCTGTTCGAGATAAGGCTACTAAACTACTCAAAACCCCCGTACCTCGAGTTGTTATATATAATATTCCTCCTTCTCCAATTGCTGGCGTGGAATTCCATGCGTTATTAGAAAACTGAATAGTTTTACTCCAAAGCATTGTTCCACTAGCATCAAAAGCTAAAACAGCGCCTAGAGTGTTGCAAACATAAATAACACCATCATTATCAACAACCGGACCCCCCATAATTAAGCCTACACTATTACTCTCCCAAGAAAGTAATCCACTTGTTTCATTATAAGGGGACTTAGAAATGGCATATAATTTGTAATTATCAGTAAAACCACCACCAAAATAAATCATTCCACTTCGTGCAATGGCTTGAGGCTGAAACAATATATTGTTTAAAGAATATGTCCATTTTGATCGAGCTCGCGTATTTCCAAAAATATCAATATACTCTTCAATTACAGAAACACCATCCACATTACACACTAAAATATCCCCCTCGCGTGTAATAGCCATTGTGGAACCAGATGTATATGCTTTGCCATACTGATAAGGTTCGGCACCAGTTTGATTAAACCATGCTGAAAAAGCGACTTTATCACTACCAAGTTGATTTTGTCCTGCACCTCCGCTAGAATTAATAGCGTGCAAACGTGTGGTATTTAAACTTGCATCTTTTTCTTCCCATGTTGTTAACAAGTAAACTTTTCCGTCTTTGTCAACAATAGGTGTGGTTTTAACAACTTCCTGATAGTCGATTGGATATCTCCATTTAAGGGTGGGAGGGTTAGTTTCAAGATTAAAACAGCAAAAATTAGCACCATAAGATAATTCTTCGCCAAAATGCAAATAGAAACCAGGTGCAGGGACTACAAATAAAAGATTATTATCAATAACTGGAAACAAGTAAGGTGCAAAATTCAAACTACCATCAGGATATCCCGAAACAGGATTTACCTGACTATTGCTAATGTCAGTCCACATTTTCCATTTTTTTGTTCCATCTGGTTTTAATGCAACCAAAGCTCCACCAGATGATGCATTATCGCCGGATGGCGGCGCATAGCAAGCGTAAATAGTGCCATCACGACTTAAGGTAACAGCTTCGCATCTAAAATCAAAATCCCCGCGGGTTGGAACAGCAGATCTAAAAAAGGCATTTTCAGGTGATCCGTCAGTCATTAACGAATAACTAAAATCAATGGTTTGCGTTATGCTGTCTATCGAGTAAATTATAGCACTGCTATCTGTTAGAAAAATCTTGTCCCGTGTTCCTTCAAGCTCTTCTTGATATGTTATTGCAGGTCCAGTGTTAAGTGTGTCATTTGCTATTGACGAGTCAAAATCTGTATCAAAAACAACATGGACACTGAATCCTTTACCCCGTGATACTTTTACTATTTCATTACCAATTTTAACGTTTAAACTGGCATCATTAAAAACCTGTAAGTTGTGGGTTTCCGAGTTAGCATCAACATGTGGTGGAAAATGAATAGTAAATTTACTGCCTTTTCCATAGTCTTTATTAGGTTTAAGATAAAGATAACTTGATTTTTTATTAATAACAATCATGTCATTTGCGACATTTTCTCCGTCAAGATTAACGTTATCACTATCAAATGAAAAATACAGAGTTTTTATGGCTTCTGACTGAAATGCCGACATCGATGTGTCAATGATTGGTAGTCCGCTACTAGAATCAATTAAAAATTGTTTTGCATTTGTAATAAAACCACTATCACCAGTAAAATTCCAACCTTTAACATCTGTAATATATAAGCCGTCTCCAACAAAAAATCTGGCAGAAATATCAGAATAACTTGTTATACTAGTGGTATCAATACGTCCTCCAGTTATTTTGGTATCACCTATCTGCAACGTTGCATCGTTTACATGAATAGAATGTGTGAGCAAACTACTATTTATAGAAATATCGTGTGCAGAGTTTACATTATTTCCTACCGAAGAAACAAGAAAAGCATCACTAGGAGAGCTACTTGTTCCATCTCCCACAACGAAATTTACCCCTTCGGTGGTTTTGTTCCATTTACCAACTGCAACACCTCCAGCACTATTAATCGTTGTATTAAGACCAGTTGCTAAACCTGCAACACCATTTTCAGATACGGTTGTTTTATAGCCGGCAGCGTGCGAATAATTTCCTATGGCGACTGTTTGTTCTCCAGTTGCAAAAGCAGCTTCGCCTTGACTTTTTGTTTTATATCCTATAGCTTTTGCATAATTTCCAGAGACTATTGTTTCAACTCCTAAAGCGTGTCCCCAACTGGAATCACTTGTAGTTTTACTAGCCTTACCTTCAGCATGGGAAGCATAACCATGTGCTTCTGTGTTATGGCCTTCGGCGTGAGCTGCAGTAGCATTTGCGATTGTTCCATGGCCTTCACTATGAGATGCAGTTCCTTGGGCTTTTGTTTGTTTTCCTTCAGCATGACTAACATAGTTAGAAACAGTATTATCTACACCTTCAACGTGCGAATATTTCGGTTGCGTATTAGATAATGAAATTACGCTATTACCAGAACCTTCAACAAATGCATTCCATTTTACATCGGCACTATGACTAGCTACATTTCCTTGAAGTAGGGAGCCACTAATAGAAATAACGTCTTGACCGTTTTCCTGTTGTTTGTTTCTTAATATAACAAAACTATTATCAACAACAGTTTCCCAACTGGTACTTACATCAGTAAGAGTCTTATAAATAAAGCGGCCGGTTGTTCCTGAAATATCACCAGGAAAAGCAACAGATTTATCGTGAAAAAAGTCATCTCCGCAAATATCCCAATAAAATAAATTAGCATCTGTACCGCTCAAATCCAGGACTATTCTATTAGTTGTAATTGTATTAGCTACCAAATCATTAGTTCTTAATTTATTGTTTGTTATAAAATTATCTCTTCCAGCTAATTTTTTGAATGTTGACATATGCAAACAAGTGTGTATAAAATATTTGATTATTTAATTTACATAATATTGATTCACTAAATTAAATAAAATCCATTTTAATAGAAATAATTTTCTTATTTAGTTATGTTAAATATGGGTTATTCAATTGAAGTTTCCATCGATGCACGTAAGAAGAGTAATGAAATGATATTTTTTATCGAAGAGCAGATTGAGTATGCAGCTTTCGATAATGATTGTGCAGATTATTACACATATCGTGAAACGGAAGGAACAAATAAAAAAATTACTCGAAATAGCATAATAGCTACAGTAGAATTTGAGAAAGACGGCATTGATAACTGTGTTTCATTTATTCAAAAAATAAGAAAAGTGAAAGGATTACATTTAGAATCGGCCTATAAAACCCATAACAAAGTTCAATTACTATACGCATCAAAACACTACTTAAAACAGTTAGAGGCAATTTATGCTGAAGATTATAAAAAATTCCAGGAAAACTTTTTATTAAATAAGTCAGATTATGATTATATTTTAATGAAAGAGTTATATAAGATAAAATAAATGCCAAATAAAGAAAACAAAGCCGAAGGGGTAAAAAAAACAATTAAACAAAAAATAAAATTAGACATAAAAGAAGTGAAAAAAGGCGAAACTAGTACAAAGAAAAAATATTTAGATGAACTTTTCCAACATGAATTTTTAAATGATTATTTTTGATATATAATGATATTGCTATATTATATATCAAAAAGTAAAAGATGCGTGGTTCAGCAGTAAATAAGTTAGGAAAAACCGAACGCAATAAAAAAATCAAGGAAGCCGATTGTATTTTTCCATTTAAATACAAATGGAAAACACACGACGAATGTGTGCCAACAGAAAAGGGTGATATTTGTGCAACTTCGGTAAATGAGAAAGGGACTTTGCAAACCTACGGTTATTGCACTGAAAAAACTTCACCTAAAAAAGAGCACTTAAAAACTGGCACTGAAAAAAAAGCACCCATAACAAAACCCAAGAAATTACGTATAATAAAAAAAATAATTGATTCAAAAATTAAACAAGAAGTTAAAAGTAAAAGTAAAAATAAAACAAGGAAACTAATGAAAAAGGTAAAGATACCTTCAGATAATCCTGAAATTACTCAGGAAATCATTTCTGACAAAAAAAGCGTAAGATTAAATGAGGATTTTGCAAAGATACTAGGCGAATTTGAACGTTTGTTGAGTTTGCGAGGCGAATTCTTCCGTGCACGCGCATACAAAGTTGCCAAGGAAACGGTAATGATGTACACTGACAACATTTCAGAACTCAGTGAACTAAAAGGTAAGCGTGGTATTGGTGAAACCATTTACAACAAGTTGGACGAATTCATGAAAACTGGTAAGATTCGTGCACTCGAAAAAGAACGTGCCAATCCAACTATCGTGTTTTCCGAAATTTATGGTGTTGGACCTAAAAAAGCAAAAGAGCTTGTTGATAAACATGGCGTGAAAACCATTGAAGAACTTAAGGGTCGTCAAGACGACTTGCTAAACGACAAGCAAAAATTAGGGCTCAAGTATTATGAAGACATATTGAAGCGCATTCCTCGTGCCGAAATCGAAGAATACGACCAAAAATTAAACCAAGTTTTTAACGAGGTAATCGAGGAAAATCCTGAATTAAAAGGTGCAAAATTTCAAATTGTCGGCAGTTATCGTCGCGGAGCCAAAGATTCTGGCGATATTGATCTTATTATTTCGCATCCATCCGACAATAAAGCCATTTTCAAAGAATTTATTGACAAACTTATCGAGGAAAATGTAGTAGTCGATGTGCTTTCTCGTGGACAAGTGAAAAGTCTTGCGGTTTCGCAACTTTCTGGAAAACCCGCCAGACGCATCGATTTCCTATATACCCCCCAACAAGAGTTTGCCGCTGCTCTCCTTTATTTCACAGGCAGCGCTTCATTTAACACGGTAATGCGTCAGCGAGCATTAGACCTTGGATATACGCTAAATGAACATGGATTTCATGTAATGATCCAAAAAAAGAAGGGTGCAAAATTAGAAAAAGAATTTAAAACAGAAAAAGATATCTTTGACTTTTTGGGCATGAAGTTTAAAGAGCCTCATGAGAGAATTGATGGACGTTCTGTGGTTCTTCAAGAGGATCCTGACAAGGTAAAACACTCGATAATAACGGCTATGCAACAGCCTGTATCTGAGACTTCCACACCAAAACAACGTACTCTTAAAAAAAGAAAAATAAAGGTAATAAATCCAAAAGAACAGCTTCTAAGATTTCAGAAGTCTGGCGTTTCTGTTCTTGAAAAGCTAACGGAAAAAACTCTTGCCGACATGGTTCGAGTGGCAAATGACTTATATTACAACGGAACGCCGGTTCTTGACGACAATTCTTATGATATCTTGAAGGAATTTGTTGAGAGAAAATACCCGAGAAACGAGGTAATCAAAGAAGTTGGCGCCCCTGTTGAAAAAAACAAGGTGGAATTGCCTTATTTTATGGGATCAATGGATAAAATCAAACCAGACACAAAAGCACTTAGCAGCTGGAAGAGAAAATATCTTGGTCCTTATGTAATTTCCGCGAAATTAGACGGAATAAGCGGAATGTACAGCACTGAAGGCGACGAGCCAAAATTGTATACTCGTGGCAATGGACGTGTAGGTCAAGATATTAGCTATATGATTCCGTACTTGAAACTTCCAACTGAACCGGGTTTGGTTATTCGTGGTGAACTTATCATTAAACGCAGCACTTTTAATAAAAAATATGCAAAAACAATGGCAAATTCTCGCAATTTTGTATCGGGAGTTGTTAATGCAAAAAAAAGTGCAAAATCAAAATACACTGACATTGATTTTGTTGGGTATGAAATGATTAAACCGGAACTTTCTCCTTCGCAGCAAATGACTAAAATGGAAGAATTTCAATCAAAAGGTGAGTTAATTACGGTACGTAATGAAACACGTGAAACAATTCAAAACGAAGAATTGTCTGAATTACTTGTAGAATGGCGTACCTCAGAGAGCGACTTGAAAGATTACAAGAAAACTCCATATGACTACGAGATAGATGGCATTATTGTAGCAGATGACAAAATATACCCCCGAAAAGAGGGCAATCCAAAACACGCATTCGCCTTTAAAATGGTCCTTTCTGACCAGGTTGTTGAAGCGAAAGTGCTCGATGTTATATGGACACCAAGTAAAGACGGCTATTTAAAGCCAAGAATCAAGATTGAACCAGTGAACATTGGTGGCGCAACCATTGAATACGCTACAGCATTTAATGGCGCTTTTGTAGAAGAGCATAAAATAGGTATTGGTGCTATAATCCAACTAGTGCGAAGTGGAGATGTAATTCCGCATATTATGGGAGTACTTACACCCGCCGCTGAGGCTAAAATGCCTTCTGTTCCATATGAATGGAATGACACGCATGTAGATGTTTTACTTAAAGATGCTAAGGCAAATTCAATAGTGATTCAAAAAAACATTATTGGATTCTTTACTGGACTGGAAGTGGTGGGACTTGCTGAAGGCAACGTCCAAAAAATAATGCGTGCTGGATACGATAGTGTTCCCAAAATTATCCGCATGACAAAAGATGACTTTCTTAAGGTAGATGGTTTCAAAGAAACTATGGCGACAAAAATAAGCAATAGCATTAAAACCAAACTTGAAGAAGTTTCTTTGGCAAAACTTATGTCGATAACTAACTTGTTTGGGCGCGGAATGGGTGTTCGTCGTATCACCTTAATTCTCAAAAATATCCCAGATGTTCTTGAAATAAACACGGAAGCAGCTCAGGAAAAAGAAGCCTTAATTAACAGAATAACCCAAATTGAAGGGTTTGCCAAAAAGACAGCTGGACATTTTGTAGACCACATACAAAAATTCTTGGAATTTATTAAAGAAACTGGCTTGGAACATAAGTTGAAAGCGGAAAAATCCAAATCTGCCAAAAAAGATTCTAAAACAGGTTCGACCGTGAAATCGGAGTTGGCTGACAAGAAAATTGTGTTAACTGGTTTTCGCGATAAAAAACTCATGAAAGATATAGAGGACAGAGAAGGTGTCATTTCTGGGAGTGTTAGTAAGAAAACATTTGCCGTCATTTGCAAAACAAAAGAGGATTGTGATGACGGAGGTAGCAAGATTGACAAAGCAAAAAAATTAGGAGTTCCTGTACTTGCAAAAGATGAGTTTGAATCTAAGTATCTTCAATAGAACAAACATAGCTTGGCAACGACCCTTTAATTCGGTCATAAAACTTATTTTTAATTGATGATATTGTGCGATTTTTTTGATCAGCACTCATAGGATCAAACATTTTTTTAGAGTTATGAATAACAGTATCATCTGCAATAGCAGTAGGATTTCTTTGAATAACATCGTTTAAATAAGCACTTTGCAACTCACATAGTTTATTGTAGTAGAAATCACACAACCGGACAAACTCATTGTGTCTTATTTCTCTCCATTTAAATGCCAGTTCATCTTTTGATTTTTCATTTTTTACGTAAATATAGAAAGTTTTTTTAAAGGTGAAAGCACGAATAGGATTATTACGCGAAACTATAGCATCTTCAGGAATCTCAAGACATGGACTACTTCCTTCACCAGAACCATCTAGTAAATCTTCCGCATCTTCACTATTGTAAAAGCAATTCTTCACAAGGATATTGAAAATAGCGTTTTGCAAATTAGTGTGAAACACAAGTTCTAGGTCTTTCTCAGTGATGGTAATATTAGTACACCAGGAATCAAAGTCTTTGATGGCCTTATTTTCTTCATTAGGATCGTTAAGCCATGAAATGACATTGATTTTTTTCTTTTTATTTCCAATATATTTTTGCATTTCGGCAACTTTGCTTTCAAGGTTATTGCACCGAATAACCATTGCTTGAAACATTTCAAACATTTTTTCTCGGCTCGGGATTTCGTGTTCCTCTATTTTACTTAAATCAACGCCTTTCTTTTTACGAAATTTTGAATTTTCATGTATAAGTTCGCAAGTAATAACGTGCTTATCATAACATCCTTTTCTTTTATAGCCTTTTCCGCAATATGTGCAACTATATGTAAAGGCTAAGTCGTTCATTTTGTTGGTTTGTTAATAAATTATTAGAATATTTTATAGTTCAATTTTTTTATATCTATAAAATATAGAAAGTAAACATGTCAGTAAGTAGAAAAACGTGTGGTTGTGAATCAATTTCAACCCAAAAAATAGCCTATGCTAGTATTCGCGAAAAAAGAATTCAAAATACTGTACGCGTTCAATCCTCATTATATTCCATGAATTTAGCAACACTTAATGTGAGCCAAACTGGTGATAAATTCAGTGGATTAAGCGACAGAACACAGCGTTCAGTGGATCCAATAACGAAGGGTGTAGGAGTTGATGTAAAACATGGCTCATATCAGCGTTATTTGGCACGAAAAAAGGGTGGTTTAATGAGAAAAGCCTCTGGTAGAAATACAATTGTAAATACAGGAAATTGTAATTGTTAGAAAATTGATTTATGGATATATCTATAAATCAATTTACAAGAATGGAAAAAACACCAGATCGCGTTAGCCAGCTTGCAGCTGTCCAACAAGAGGGATTAGAACTATTTAAACGAAAAAATGCAGACTACGGAGACGCTTTTGCTAATTACGGGCCAATTGGGGTATTAATTCGCATGGGAGACAAAATTCAGCGTTTGGTTTCTATTACGGATCGTGAGGTCGCATTAGTGAATGATGAATCGCTTCGAGATACTCTTATTGATCTTCACAATTACAGTGCAATGGCGGTTATGTTGATGGATGAAAAGAAAGACGTAGAATAATTTTATTTTACTGCTTTTGTATCGCGTGCAAATTGATAAATAATATGCGCGATTTCAATTGGTAAATTCATTTCAGTTTCAATAATTTTACTACAAAAACTTATCTTTTTTGGAATTTTGATTGTCATCAGGGAAAACAGAGTTTTCCACATTTTTTTGATTTCAACACTTTTCAAGTATTTCCCGTATTCTTGTTTGAAATGTATATTCAAAATAATTCTTTGTTTCCCAGTTTTTTCTGTGTAAATAGGCATAAACTGCTCTCTGTAGCCATATTTATTAGGTATTGAAGTTGGAACGTTATATCCGACGCAATACCCCGTCAACATACCATTCAAGTATGAGTTTTTAAAGTAAGGATATTTTTTGTATTGTTCGAAATAGTCTGGTTTATCCATTAAAATAACTTTTTTAGAATGTTCGGATTCTTTGACTGAAATATGTGTTTTTACAACATATTTTCTATAATCCATTTCCGTAGTGGCATTGTTGCCAAAATCAACTGCATTAATGCAGTTTAAATCCATGTTTTAATTGATTATAAAGTAAAAAATTTTTTTATAATCAATTTTTTTGTTATTTTCTTTAATCGAAAACAGGCAAATAGCGCCCGGCAATTTTTTGTTTTGTGAAAACATGAGTAGCGCGGTTGTTCATTGTGTAAATAACTGGTAGGTTAAGTAGAAAGATACCAAAGCACACAAACAAAACATGATGTCCTAGCAAATTCAGAAAGGATTCAGTGTATTGTGTGTATTGTCCAAAGAGATGAGATACAGTAAAACTAAATCCACAAACAACATTAAAGTATGAAACAGGAAACTTCTTAATCATAAAGGTGTCATCATAAGAGTATCCAGCCTTCTCATAATACTTCATAACACCAATTCCCGAAATTACTGAAATTCCAGAATATCCTGAGCTCCACGCAATCAATTCAGCAATTTTAATTAGGCGCTTTCCAACACCCTTATGTTGCGTTGCTTGGTTCTTCTTGTGTCCTACAGGAACATTGTCGCCATAAACATGCAATTCACGAATAAGGGCAATGTCATTCAAGCAATCAAAGACAACATCTTTCTTGAAGGAACTATCTGTGTAGTAAATTTTGAGTGGTCCGTGATCCATTGGCGGAAGACGAAGGCGGATAAAACCAAACAAGGCTTTCCTGTCCTTACTCTCAAGTGAAATAAAGTAGTCCCAGGCTCCATTTGCGTAGTTAGACCTCACTGTGTAAGTAGAATCTTCAAATCGATATTCTGGATGACGACCGATTTCACGGCTTCGAATGTCTCGACACCGGATACCTTCCTCTTTCATCTTATCATCAACAAGTTGGCGCAAGTTTGTCTTTTTGTTGCCTGCAATAATGTAAGAGTTAGGAATATCTCGCACAATTCTTGGTAGACGCT
>MDTA01181809.1_pt1 | contig 11011 bp, 25 predicted proteins | sample 811151 | NCBI WGS metagenome assembly MDTA01 (sample SAMN05326648, study PRJNA326480) | marine metagenome | isolation source: seawater | place: Indian Ocean: South | collected 2010 | reverse complement strand
TGCTATCAACAATATAAAACTCACTATCGCTAATGTGGAAACTTTCTAAATCAACTACATACATTATTCATCCTCCCAATCAAAGTAGTCTTGCGGTGTATCAATCTTTTCGCCTATTGTTGAATTTTCAGGATACCTACGCAATCCTTTCATAATGTCATAGGATGCATCAACGAATTGTTCTACTGCATATTCTCTTACTTCTTGTTCTGTCATCCCTCTAGCAGGAAAACTAAAAGTAAAATCAACGAAGTGGAACTTCTCGCCTTTTCTTGGTTTCATGTTGTATATATCACTCATTATTTCTCCTCCGTATATAAATTGTTATAAACGAACTTAACTGTTGTAGTACGAGTATTATTAATTGTTTCGTCATGAGTAATAATATTGCTAATACCCATAAGTTTTAAATCACTAAGTGCCTTACTTAATTCTTGTGCATTAGAATATTCCATTACTTCTCCTCCAATGTTATAGAGTGTTCTTGAACAGAAAAGAAACCAAACTCAACATAGTCCTCGTCTAGTCTCCTAAATCTGTAATGAACAGGGCAAGTCTCTAGCCACTTGTAGAAAGTTTCTGCGTCAGTAACTAAGTCATATCTTGTTTGCTTAGACATCATAGCCGTCCTCTCCAAGTTCCTGCATTAAGTCTCTTGTTTCATTTGTAAGATAAACTTCGACTTCATCAACAGGTATATTGACAAAGCTACAGGTTTCACTATCCATATTGAAATACTTTTGATTTAAGTATTCCATAGCTTGCTCTCCACTATCAGCATTCATGCTGAGTTTAAAGGTAACGTTCCATGAATATTTATTCATAGTCATAGTCCTCACTTTGCCTAGCAATATATTCTTGGTGGTCTTGCCACCTGTCATGCTCATCAACATTGTCGTATGGCGACATGTCATATAGTTCAGCAAGAGACCTTAGATATATCTTGTTAGCAAACCAATATCCAAGCTTTTCAAAAGCATTGTTTCTTTTGTCTAGCTTTTCCATTGCGTTTAATGAGAATTGATATAGCTTAGCTATCATCAGCAATCTCCTCTTTAAATGGAGATACTGCATAGATAGTAGGAGTATGTCCTGTCATTTGTGCAGTTGAATTATCATTATCAGCATAGCTAATAATCTTATCAATAATCTTGATAGCTTGTTCTTTAGTAACATCACTATCAAATCTAAAATCAACGACTAGGACATTCTCATCAAGTGTATGACTGTTATCTACGAATTCATACACCATGATTATTCCTCCTCCATACTTTCTTGGATTGACTTTTCAAGCATTTCAAACATTTCCTCTGTGCTTTCCGGAAATGATTTTCTTAAGAAATCAATAAAGTCCTGTCTAACTGCGAAGTTATAACCTAAATCGCTAATTGTCACAAGTCCGGAATTTATTGAAATCATTTTTGCCGTGTCCTCTGTCATGAACTCAGGCAAATCCTCTGTCAATTTCTCTAAAGCTTTATCGGTATCTGCACTAAGACCAAGCATTAGAATTTCTTTAAGCCAACTTTCCATTGAACTATCTTTCCAATCAGGTATTTCGTTAAGCTCTAAGTCTTTGATAAACAATTCTCCATTGTCATCACGACCATATTCTCTCATAGCCCAAGCACCTGACATGTCCTTACGCATTTGCATTGACATCAAACCCTGTGATTTGTTGATATGTTCGCTAGGAGCCACACCTGAAAATTCCTCATGTTCCTCAATAGAGCATTTGTGTCCGTCCTCATCTTTTTTGTCACATTGTTCTTTGACAAACCAAGTATCTTGAACTACAACAACTGCCTCAGTTGGAAACAGAGACATAAATGGTGTAAGCAACATATGTTTCATTGTCTTGTCTCCTCTGTCATTTTCCATTGGAGGAAGACCAAAAAACATAAACGGATGACTATTATCTTTTTCAAACAGATAAACCATTGGGTCTAACTCGTGACCTTTATTGTTTAGATACTGCAGAAAATTATATGCGTCATCAGTAGCAGTTTCAATCATCTTTGAATTAGATACTGACATTGCTTAACCCCTTATGAACTTTCCAATCGCCGTTTTCGATTATGTTAGCTTGAACTTTTTCATCGGTAAAAAAGTAAGCATATACATTTGTTTGTTCCCAACCATATATGTCAATGATGTCTCTGTTATATAGAGTGGGCACACCCTCGATTAAATCAAGTCGTGCTAATGTTTCATCATCAACAATATATAAATCGCCAACAATCTGTGTTTCTCCACCTTTTAAAATACATGGAAAAGCACCTAAATCGTACATGGTATATTTGCTTTCACTCTTACAAGTAGCAACATGTGTCGCTGACGATAATGCAGGACTTAATGGTAAGCCCTCACGCAACGAGCCATATACGAATATGTTTGTCTCATTTTTTTGGGGGGATGAGTTACCCCCATTTGTATTAATTTGATTAGTCATAATTAATGACCTTTCTTTTTAAGTTAGTTATGTAATATCTAGTAATTTATTGAAATAACTAGATGTAATAAATATACACAAATATTTATATTGTGCAAGTTATATTAGAAAAAAATATAAAAAAAAAGAAAGAGCCGACCAAGACCGGCTCTCTCCCCATAACAATAAACACAAAGGAGGTATCCTTATGTTTGATTAAATTATATCACATAATAAATTTGTATGTCAAATTGTGGAGGTGGAGGGAATTGCACCCTCGTTAGATACTAAGTCAAGTGTCCCGCAACTCAATATCTCTACTCTAAAGCACCCCCTGTTGTTCTCCAAACCGTGTCAGCAGGGAGAACATCAAACCCTATGTTTCTTGAGTTTTTTGTTGTTATAATCAAGCAACATCATTTGTAGATATTTAACTTGTTGTCTTGTAAGTTGATATTCCTCGATTAATCTAACAGTTTCATTAAACACATGGTTTGCAACCATTATTCCTCCTCCTTATTGCCTAAGCATATTTCCTCTAGCATAAGATAAGGATGTATTAATTTAGATAATTGGATAGCCACCTCAGTTCGTGAGGTGCTATTCCAATCTAATTTTGCGCTTTCATAAGTTTCAGTTAATTCACTTATTTGATGTCTTAAAACATCTCTTGATTTAAGTATAAGATTTTCAATGTTCTCGTCCTCGAAATCAAATATTTCAAACATATTATTCTGTATCCCCATACTTCTCTAATTGTTTATCTAGGAAATATTCACTTTCTCCGTCAAATTGTGACCACAAATGTAGTCCAATTCCAAGAGCCATTGCACATCTCTTAACTGCGTCACTTATTGCGTCTTTCATTCTAGCTCCGTCAGTTTTCCAATTAAATGGTTGTTCAACGTCTCCTGCCTCCTCAATAGTGACAAGCTCTCCGTCAATTTCAACTGTAAGTGCTAAAATAACACCTGTAATAACTTCTCTTTCAACACCCTGTTTATCTGTGAGCTTTTCACGGATAATGTGTTTTACTTCCTGAGAATAACCACCTAATACACTCAATATTCTTTGTCTTATTACTGAGTGTTGGATGTAGTCTCCAAACCCTGTGGGATTTTTGTGTATAAACTTGTCAGGAAATATCCTGCTTAATTCATAAAGTTGTTTCATGGTATTAACCCTTTCCACTCTCATTATCATTATCATCAACCCAATTGTCAAGTTCATTAGCCCTACGCATTTTAGTTTGTAAGTCATTGAGTTCTTTAGGCGACAATTTTGGTTGTGGTTGTTGCATACTTGCCCAATGCTTTACTAAAGCCATTGGTGTAGGTTTCCAACCAAATGATAAAGCAAAATTCTTTGCTCTAACATCAATATCGTGAGGTGTAGCTCCAACTTCAGCTAGTTCCTTACTAGCTTTATTAAGCTGACCTCTTGCAGTTGTTGTTAAACCCTGTGTGTCATATTGTAATGTTTCACATAAAGCTTTAAAAACAATCTTATTATCTGTCTTAACAGTATCTATTTGTTGTAATTCTTTAGAATTACCCTCAATAGTCTGCTCTTGTCTAGTCTCCTCTAGTCTAGTCTTCTCTACGTTGGACGGTGTAGGGACGTCCTCCGGACGTCCTACGGACGCACCACTAAGCTTAGTAGTATCGGTTGTTTCCCACGATGTCCTGTTTTGAGAATTTTTAGAGTTTTCACTCTTTCTAGCTCTAGCTTGACGTTTTCTTTCTGCGTCTTTTTCTCTAGTTTCAATTAATGCACCTGTGTAATCAAGCCAATCATGAATAATTAACTTGTCATCAATGACATCAATGAAATTATGTTTGATGAGACTTTCTATATAGTATTCCTCATCGCCTGTCCATTGACTTGCGTTAGGTATAAAGTCTCTGTATCTTGTTAAGTTGCCGTCATCAGCATAGTCTAAAGCCCACCACCATAAAAGATGTAGATGTCCTATAACTTGGGGGACACCTATTCCTAGCTCTTTGGCTAGTAAATGAACTTTTGGATGACTAGCTAGCGCTTGCTCACTTTTTATCCAAGCCATTATCTACCTCTTTCCACATTTTTTCTAACTCTAACACAACTTCTTTTATAAGTGATAATCTACAAATAAATAATCCGTCTTTAGTTCCCTCAGGCATTGCAATCAACCCAAAAAGTTCTTTAGGATTATCTTTTGTAAGTTCATACTCCCAAGATTGACTTTCTGCTTTTTCAAACAAAGTCATAGTTGGATTTGCTTGCTTACCACTTTTTACTTCAAGTCTTATGTTTTGAGTGTTCCAAAATTCTTCATCGCTATCTTTACCTAATTTACTGTCAGGAACACCTAGAAGCTGTTTAGCTCTGTCCTGAGCTTGCCGACCTGAAACCCTAATATTACTGTTTTGTTTTGATAATAAATCTTTTTTAAGTTTTTCTAATCTTTTTTTAGTTGTTTCGTCCATAACCTTTTAATAATTCTTGCAATAATGTTTCGTCTATACAGTAGAGCGTTGTCACACCATCTGGGGCTCGGCGGACACTAGACCCTTTATTTACTAGCTTTTTCCAAGCTAAGATAACAGGTTTATCTGTTTTTTGTTTAGCTTTGTGATATGTTTGATGAATATTAAGGTTTTGTCGTGCTTTACATTCAAATATTACTTCATCAGGAAGTTCAACTTGAACATCTCCCTCATCTTTTAATCCACCCTCAGCTAGTCTGTATGCTTTAAAACCCCAAGACTTTAATAGGTCTCGTGTCGCACTTTCAAATCTAGTCCCCTGTATTTTCGGTTTGTTCGCCAACTTTTTTCCTTTCTAATACTGATTTCTTAAACAAACTAAATGTTTCATCTTTTTTATTCGTAGGTCTGTCTAATTCAAGCCACATCATATATGGTTGTTGATACTCATTAGGATTTTTTAAAAAATAAACAACATCTTTAGCAGACTTCATATAACCAATTTTGGTCATAGCTTGTGCAAAGTCGCTCATTTCTAAATAATCTTTTCTGTATTGTTCCCACCTCTCAACACCAATTTTTTCTTGAACTTGTTCGTTTTTATAACGAGCATATTCTTGACCTGCAATAGCGACTGCGTTAGATATAAAATTTAAAATTTGATTATCAATAACATAAAGTTCATCTTGCCCAATCATATCCATTTCCATTTCATCATGCATTTCGTTATCCTCCTGTGCTTGACCAACAGGGCAACTTGGATGATGAAGTGTGTTGAGTTTGCTACCACATACTCGGCAGACTAAGTTGTTTTCCATATTTGAATTATAGTCCTAATAAATAAACTGCTACGTCTTTCCTAGTTCTTGTTTCCATTTTTTTTCCCACTTGTGTTCATTTTCCCAACACCACTTACTAGAGTTCCAATCTCTCCATTGTGTTCTACCATAAATATCCTCAGCAAGAATACTCGCAAACATAATATTGTAATAAGGTGTGTATTGAACTTTTACTTGTTCAAAACCCATGTCATGTGGATAAGTTTTGTTTTCAGTATATGGTCTGCCCCAACGCATAATTACCCACTCATCCCACATTGGTAAGTCATATTCCTCTGCTACCCAATTCCACGTCCAAGATACAAATTGCATAAGTCCTGTATCTCCATTGTCTGTTCTGTGTGCAGTAGCTTTGCCACGACTTTCACACCATGAAATACGAATTGCAGTATCTAAATTATTTTCATCAAAAAATTCATAAAACAAAGGTGCGTGTTCGTGTAGTTTATGAGGAACATTTTGATTACATTGTTGGATATTATCAATGTAGTGGTTTTCTTGGTGTAGCGAAATATCGGTGTTAGCCACACCAAAACTAGCTAAAAATATTATGCACTCTGTAATCATTTGATAATACTAACCTTAGTAATATCTAAATGTCAAATTACCTTTGAGATTTGCCTAATATAACTTGTCTAGCTGATTTACTAGCAGATTGTAATGACTTACCACCTGTTGAGGTGTAATGAACTAATGTTCCGTCACATGTTTGTTTATAGATGTGAGCGTCATACGACAACAACAGTTCATTGAAAACAACTGCTACATAATAATCGTCAAACCAAAATGAAACATCATAAGTCTCATCAAGTTTAACTTGATAGCTTGTATCTTGCATATAATAATTATACAGGTATCTAAAAATAAAAAAAGGTATTTTGCACATATAAACTTGACAATATAAATAAGCTTGTTAATATACCTATTAGTGATACTAACTTTATTAGTCATAATTTATTATCTAAATTCATATTACTAATAAAGTTTGACTTGGTTGTCAGGAAGTCACGCAAGTGACGAAAGGCGATATAAACAGATTAACTTTCCTGTTTCGCCCCCAAGTCAGCTATCGACTAGCGCTAAATACATTGTTGTATAAACATTAGTAACTAGCAATGGTAGGTAGCACACTAAGTTGAGGTGCTTGGCTCCTGATAAAAAAGACAAGTGGGTTTCATAGTTTGCCCTTATTCACTTCAGCTTAGTGTGGTATCTACGAGATACCGGTGCATGTTCTCATGTGCCTCCTTTAAGGAGGAGGTGGTTGATGTCACTCATACCCTGTTTTATATCAACCACCAATTCCTAAACTATGTTAAGATTTTATTGAGGAGAAAATGAAATACGATAATCTTTCAAAGCCATTAGGGGTAAATGAAATTGCAACATTACTAGATGTCAAACCTGATACAGTAAGTTCGTGGCAACTAAGAAAAATATTTCCTAAACCTGACGCATACATAAACGATATGAAAACAAGAGTGTGGAAACTCCAAACAGTTTTTGATTGGGCAAGAGCAACAGGCAGAAATAACAGAAAATTTGAGAATTATGGAGACGCAGGGTCGTTCTTAGACAATGCATCCTTGCGAAGAATTCGACAACAAACCCCACAGAGTATAGATAATTATGCACAAATTGGCTCTTATGATGATAGTAAATTAAATTAAATCTAAATTTTACATATAGATTTCTTTGTGTAATAATATAAAGGCGCTACAAAAAGTAGCGCCTTTACTATATGGAAAGGGGGTTTTCACTATGAGTGAAAAACCTATTACAAGTATAACAGAGATAACTACTTTAGTTAATGAGATTGTTGAACTTAATTATAGTGTTGATGAAGACAGGTTAGAGGACGAGTTGCTGGAGGTAACAGAAGAAAAATTTCCAACAACAAACCCTGATTTAGTTGAATTGTTATACAAAGTGAAGTCAGTTAAGAGAGCCGTTGGCTTATTAGAAAGTAAAATCAAAAATCAATTAAGCGAAAATATGCAGGGCAAAGCCCAAAAGATTGGTAATGATATTCTTATAGGCAAAGGAACTAACACTTATAAACCATACAATGTGGATAAAGTGTTGGAATACTTAGGAGATGATTGGAAAATTGCAGTAAGACCAAGTTTTAGGACAACTGCAATTAAGAAAATAGCTGAGGAAAGAGGAGATAATCCATTTGTAATATTTGATAGTTTGTTTGAAACTGTTATTACAGGGGATGTTTCTATTGTTCCTGAGGGTAAAGCTCCAAAGAAATACCAATCTCTTAATGACGGAGAGGAAATGGATATATGATAAATGCTTACAAAATGGTCAAGCGACAAATTCATAAATGCCGTGAGCTTATGCAAGACATCTATGGTCAAAAGTATAGCGCTCCAACTCTTACCTATAGAATGCCTGAATTAAAAAGCGAAAACCAAAGACTTTTTGAAATGGGCATAAACATAGGTTGGATTGAGGGTTTAGAGTTTGTCAAAGATTGGCTAGAGGCAGAATTTGAGGAGGAAGTATCAAATGCCACATGAAGTAGAAACAATGTTTTCAGCTAGAGTTCCTGCATGGCACGGACTTGGTGTAATGACACCAATGGCTTTAAACAGTAGAGACGCAATTGTTCATGCAGGACTAGATTGGACAGTTGCTACTAGACCAATGGTCACATTTGACGCAGAAAATGGGTCAAAGGGTTTTGTCGCAGTTCCTGACCATTATGCAACAGTTAGAGAAACAGACGATAAAGTTCTTGGTGTTGTTGGTAGTCGATATACTCCAATACAAAACCTAGAGTGTTTTGATTTTATGGACACAATAGTTGATGATAGTGGTGCAACATATGAAACTGCAGGAAGTTTGTATGACGGAAAAGTAGTTTGGATGTTGCTAAACCTTAATAAACCTGCACAAATTGATGAGGATATAACACATAATTATTTGTTATTGACTAATTCTCATGACGGAAGTTCAAGTTTAAAAGGTTTAACTACTCCTATCAGGGTTGTGTGTGCTAACACGCTTAGATTGGCTATTAACGGAAAAGTTAATGGTTTTTCTTTTAGACACACAAGTAATTTACAGGGAAAGGTAGCACAAGCAAGAGCAACATTAACTAAAGCTTTAGATTATGTTGATAGTTTCCAATTAGAAATGGAAAGATTGCTTGAAACAGAAGTCACAAATGAAAAATTTGTTGAAATTATGGACAATGCTATGCCTATTCCTACACCAACTACTGAAAATGTTAAAGCAGTTACTAGGATTACTAACAACAGAGCAACAATAGAGCATTTGTTTCACACACCTGAATTTGATACACACACTAATACAGGTTGGGCGCTTATTAATGCAACATCTAATTACGAACAATGGGTTTCATCTATTAGAGGAACTCAAAGTCGTTTTGAAAAGATTGCAGGTAAGACAATAATGGGAACAGAGAGCCCTATAACTGCTAAGGTTTATGCGCAATTATGATAGATAATCGTATTTTAAAACCAATTAGTAGCTTTATTGCTACAGAAAGGTTAAGTTGGAATGCTCAAACATTAGTTTATAGTGTTGATTTAGCAATGGTTTATTCCGTAATTCCTGACATAACCTTAGAAACAGTAGAGCAAGTTGCAAGAGTTTATGCAGGTATTATTAAATTAAGACTTACAGGGGTTGATAGAAATCATCCTATCCGTAAAGGATTTAATGAGGAAGTCTTTGTTGATAATACTATTAAGACATTTACTTTTATTAAAAACCAAATGCAAGTTAGCGATAGCGCAATGTTTAAAGGGTTGTTAGCTATTCAAAAAAAGATGTATGAGGAGGAGGAGTAATGAAAGTTGGACAGACTTTTAGCGATATTGATTTAGACGCATTACCTACTATGAAATTAGGTCGTAAAAATCTTTTAGATGAAAAACCTGAGTGGTTAGATTTAATGAATAGTGCAAAACATAAATGGGTTGTTTTGGAAAGTGTAGAAAATACACCAACAAACAGTAGTCGTCTTAGAAATAGAGTGACAAGAATTAACAAAGCTTGTACGGAAAGAGTAATGCCTTATGAGTTTATTACAAGAACAAACTCAGAGGAAAATGTGATTGCTTTTTTGGGTAAAAGAAAGAATTTTAGTGATAGACGTATCTACAAGATTGTTCAGTAATGGATATTGCTAAGGTTGGTAGTATGTTATCCTTAACAATTATAAGGTTTCATGTTTTCATGGTAGTCGGATTATGGGAAGGAGCTGTGATATGAACGAATGGGATTATTACAATTACCAATCAAAAGATATTATTGAGCTAAAATTAAGAGTTCTTGGATATCGCAAAAAAATAGAAACTCTTGAAAGACAAATACACCATATTGTAGAAATTATTACTAAATCTATTAGTGATGAATTAATACAAGAAATATATGATGTATTAGCAGAGGAGGAATAGTGGTAGAACACTTATCAAAAAAGCAATGGATTGAAGTTGTTGCTTGGATAAATATGCGTTGGAGTAATGCAAATATTGACGAAAACAAAGTTAAAGAACTTTATGATGATTTTAAATTCTTTGGCGAGGATGTTGTGTGGAGGTCAATGCAGTTGTATTACGACAACGGAAATACTTTTTTTAATTTAGTAGATTTTAGAAAGTTGTGTCAAGAGCAATACCAAGACTATTGCAGAGATTTAGATAATGTGAAAGCATTAACTATGGGAGATGTTGTAAATGCAAATGCAGGTGGGTTACTTGAATATCTTAAGATGAATGGATATGAAAGTTTCGCACACGCAGTTTATGATGTTAAACAAAAAAGGGTAAAAGCAGGTAAGCCGTTCTTAAATGAGGACGAGGTTATTGACGCAGATTTACCTTACGAACAAGCAAAGGAAAGTTTCTTACAAACCTTTAAACCTGAACTTAGTATTGCTGAGTTAGAGAGAAAAAGGGATGAAAGAGAAAATCCAAAGCCAAAAGATACCAAAAGGAGTAGTTTATATGGCTAGTAATAACAACACCATACTTGTTGGGCAAATGATGAAACCGGAAGTTAGACAAACTAAAACCGGTAAGACAGTTGCAAAAGCTCGTATGGTTATCAAAACCTACGGAGATGATACTGATGATATGTGGGTATCAGTCAATATGTGGGAAAATTTAGCACAAAACACAAGCTTTTCGTTCCCTGATGACGCAAAAACTGTAAGAGTTATGGTTACAGGTCGTCTGCAGGAGGAAAAGTGGACAGGTAAAGACGGAAATGAACGCAAAGAGTTGGTAGTT
>MDTA01112665.1_pt1 | contig 11011 bp, 9 predicted proteins | sample 811151 | NCBI WGS metagenome assembly MDTA01 (sample SAMN05326648, study PRJNA326480) | marine metagenome | isolation source: seawater | place: Indian Ocean: South | collected 2010 | reverse complement strand
TGGGTTTCAGTAGATAAACCTGTTAGTTCAATAACAGAAATCTTTCCTTGTGCTAATTGGTATGAAAGAGAAGTATGGGATTTATTTGGAATCAGATTTGTCGGACATCCTGATTTAAGGAGAATCTTGACTGATTATGATTTCATCGGTCACCCTCTCAGAAAAGACTTCCCTTTAACTGGTTTTACACAAGTCAAATTTGATGACGAGCTAGGTAAAGTTGTTAGTGAGCCAGTAAAACTTGAACAAGAATATAGAGATTTTGACAACTTAAGTCCTTGGGAAGGGATGTCGAAATATCTTCCTGGTGATGAAAAATTCGATAAACGTGATGACTAAAACAGAAAATTATACTCTTAATTTTGGACCTCAGCATCCAGCAGCTCATGGTGTATTGAGACTAGTTCTTGAACTAGACGGAGAAATAGTTGAAAGAGCAGACCCACACATTGGTTTATTACATAGAGGAACAGAGAAACTTATTGAAAATAAAACCTATATTCAAGCTTTGCCTTATTTTGATAGACTAGATTATGTTTCACCAATGTGTCAAGAGCATGCTTATGCATTAGCAATTGAAAAGCTATTGCAAATTGATGTTCCTAGAAGAGGTCAATACATTCGTGTTTTATTCTCTGAAATTACACGAATATTAAATCATATACTTAACATAACTACTTTTGCCTTGGATGTTGGTGCAATGACACCTTTTTTATGGTTATTTGAGGATAGAGAAATATTAATGGAGTTTTATGAGAGAGTTTCTGGGTCAAGATTACACTCAGCATATTTTAGACCTGGAGGTGTTCATAGGGATATGCCTGAGGGACTTTGTGATGATATTGAAGATTTCTGTAAAAAATTTACATCTCATATCGATGACACTGAAAAATTAATTGAAAAAAATAGAATATTTAGACAAAGATCAGTTGGAATTGGAAAGATTTCTGCTGATGAGGCCCTTGAGTGGGGTTTTTCTGGCCCTTGTATTAGAGCTTCTGGTTTGAATTGGGATCTAAGAAAAAAACAACCATATGACTGTTATAGTGAAATAGATTTTAAAGTACCAACAGGTTCTACTGGAGACTGTTTTGAGAGATTTTTAGTTAGAGTTGAAGAAATGAGACAGTCCATATCAATAATTAGGCAATGTTTAAAAAACTTTCCTGATGGCCCTTCGATTAGTAATGATCCTAGAGTTGTTCCTCCAAAAAGAGATATTATGAAAGAATCAATGGAATCATTAATCAATCATTTTAAACTTTTTACAGAAGGTTTCCACGTCCCATCTGGTGAAACTTACACTGCAGTTGAAGCACCCAAAGGAGAATTTGGTGTTCTTCTTATATCAGATGGAACTAACAAACCCTATAGATGTAAGATTAGATCTCCAGGTTTTCCTTTTCTTCAAGCCACAGAGTTTTTATCTAAAGGTCATATGTTATCAGATCTTGTAGCAATTATTGGAAGCCTTGATATTGTTTTTGGAGAGATTGACAGATGAGTCAAACATCTTTTAAAAAAATTGCTGAAGACGATATACAACCAAAAGAATTTTCTTTTGATAGTAATAATATGCTATTAGCAAAAAAGATTTTAAAAATTTATCCTAAAAACTATAGAGAAAGTTCAATAATGCCATTGTTGTCCATAGCTCAAAACCAGAACAATGGGTGGTTACCAAAAAAAGCAATTGAATATGTATCTGGTTTTTTAGAAGTTCCTGAAATAAAAGTTTTAGAAATAGCCACCTTTTATTCCATGTATAACCTTTCACCGGTTGGAAAGTTTCATATTGAAGTTTGTACAACTTCACCCTGTATGTTGAGAGGTTCAGATGATATCCTATCATTTTGTGAAAAAAAATTAGCTGTTCAAACTGGTGGTATTACAAAAGATAATATGTTTTCATTAAATAGAGTTGAATGTTTGGGTGCCTGTGTAAATGCTCCAGTCGTTAAAATAAATCAAAATTATTATGAAGATTTAGATTTAAATACTACTGACAAATTAATAAATAATATACAAAATAATAAAAACATAAAAATTGGTTCTCAATCAGGAAGAAAAGGTTCAGAACCTAGAAAGAGTTCTTATGATAAAAAAAGATGATATAATTTTTAAAAATCTCTATGGCCGATATGACCCTTTTCTAAAGTCTGCAATGCAAAGAGGAGATTGGAAAGATATTAAAAAAATTTTTAAAAAAGATCCTCAAGAGATTATTAACATTGTAAAAGAATCTGGTTTAAGAGGAAGAGGTGGTGCAGGCTTCTCTACTGGAATGAAGTGGGACTTTATGCCAAAATCCCGTGATAAACAGCACTATTTAGTCATTAATGCAGATGAAGGCGAACCAGGAACATGTAAAGATCGAGATATAATAAGAAATGAACCACATAAGCTTATCGAAGGCTGCTTAATCTCAGGCTACGCTATAGGAGCTACCAAGTGTTATATTTACATAAGAGGAGAATTTTTTAATGAAGCTTCAATTCTTCAAAAAGCAATTGATGAGGCTTACAAAAACAATCTACTCGGAAAAAAAGTTAAAGGTTCAAACTTTGATTTTGATCTTTACTTACATTATGGGTCGGGAGCATATGTTTGCGGAGAAGAAACTGCCCTTATTGAAAGTTTGGAAGGAAAAAAAGGTCAACCTAGGCTAAAACCACCTTTTCCTGCTAATGTTGGACTTTACGGTATGCCCACAACTGTGAATAATGTTGAAACTATTGCAGTGGTTCCTTCTATTGTAAGAAGAGGACACGACTGGTTTAGTAAATTAGGCAGAAAAAACAATACTGGGTCTAAAATTTTTTGTATATCAGGTCATGTAAATACCCCATGTAATGTTGAAGAAGAGCTTGGTGTACCTCTGAAATACCTTATTCAAAAGTATGCAGGCGATGTAATTGGTGGTTGGGATAATTTACAAGCCGTAATCCCTGGTGGCTCCTCAGTGCCATTATTGCCAAAAGATTTATGTGAAGACGTTTTGATGGATTTTGATTCATTAAAGAACGCTGGTTCAGCATTAGGAACCGCTGGTGTAATAGTTATAAATAAAAATACTAATATTACTAAGGTTATCTTGAGGCTTTCAGAATTCTATAAACATGAGTCATGCGGTCAATGTACTCCATGTAGAGAAGGAACAGGTTGGTTAATGAGAATGATGGACAGAATTTATAAAAATGGTGCCACAGCTGAAGAGTTAGATCTTCTTCAAGAAGTAACTACACAAATTGAGGGACATACAATTTGTGCTTTGGGTGACGCAGCCGCATGGCCCATCCAAGGGTTGTTAAAACACTTTAGAGCTGATTTATTAAAGAAACAAAGAAAAGTCGACAAGGTTGCCTAAATGGTTCAGATTTTTATAGATGATAAACCTTTTGATGTAGAAGATGGTATTACTGTAATTCAAGCGTGTGAATCTGCTGGTGTTGAGATACCAAGGTTTTGTTATCACGAAAAACTTTCTATTGCAGGAAACTGCAGAATGTGTCTGGTTGAAATGGAAAACTCTAACAAACCAGTTGCCTCTTGTGCGATGCCTGTCACTGAGGGAATGAAAATTAAAACTAATTCTGAGATGGTTGTGAAAGCTAGAAAAGGTGTGATGGAATTCCTATTAATTAATCACCCTTTAGATTGTCCGATATGTGACCAAGGTGGTGAATGTGACCTTCAAGACCAGGCAATTGCATACGGTGCTGGTATCAGCCGTTTTGTCGAAAAAAAACGTACGGTTAAAGATAAAAATTTAGGACCTTTGATTCAAACACATATGACAAGATGTATACATTGTACAAGATGCGTACGTTTTTCTGAGGAGATTGCAGGAAACCAAACTCAACTAGGCGCAATAGGTAGGGGTGAAGATACTGAAATTACAACATACCTTGAAGAGTCTATGGATTTTGAAATGTCTGGGAATGTTATTGATCTATGTCCTGTCGGGGCATTGACTTCAAAACCATATGAATTCATAGCTAGACCTTGGGAACTAAAAAAAACTGAAACAATTGATGTTTTTGATGCTGTTGGTAGTAGTATTAGAATTGATTCAAAAAGTGACAAAATTCTTAGAGTATTACCAAGAATTAACGAAGAGATTAACGATGAGTGGATTTCCGATAAGACAAGATTCGCCTATGATGGTATAAATAATCAAAGAATTGACAGGTATTATTCAAGAAACACTGAAGGCAAGTTGATTGAGGAGTCGGAAGAAAAAATACTTAAAGTAATATGTCACAATTTATCTAACACAAAACCCTCAGAGGTTGCAGCATTAGTTGGTAACACACTCGATTGCGAATCTATTTTTTCATTTAAAAATTTTCTTGATGAGTTCAAAATAGAAAATTATGACTGCAGACAAGATGATTCATTTTTCATTCCATCACAAAGATTTTCATATATTTTTAATTCCACTATTAAAGGTATTGATGACTCTGATTTATGTCTTTTAGTTGGTACAGATATAAAAAAGGAAGCACCAATTTTGTCATCAAGAATTAGACAGAGATTTTTGTCTTCCCCTAAGAGCTACAAGATCTTTAGCATTGGTAACTTTAATCTAAATTTTTTAGTAAATCACCTAGGAAGCACTTCTTCTTCATTAAAAAAATTAAATGAAAAGAAAAATTTAGAATTATTTAAAAAATCTAGAAAACCACTATTTATTTTGGGTCAAGGCGCAATGTGTCAGGACGATGCGGCTGACATTTTCAATTATTGTTTGAACTTTTATCAAAAAATTTCAAAAAATACTGATTGGAATGGGTTTAATATATTGCAAACATTTTCTGGAAGGGTTGGTGCCCTTGATCTTGGCTTTTATAACAAAAAAAATATTTCTAGATCTTTGATCAAGCAAATATATAGTGGGAAATTTAAAGTTTTGTACTTAATGAGTGCAGATGAGATTAACTTTGATAAAATACCAAAAAAAACTTTTGTAATTTATCACGGTCATCATGGAGATAAAGCTGTAAAAAGAGCTGATGTAATAATTCCAATGAGTTGTTTTACTGAGAAGGAAGGTATTTATGTTAATCTTGAGGGTAGGCCTCAAATCTCAAGCCAAATTAAATTTCCAATTGATGGTGTCAGTCATTCTTGGAATTTCCTAAATAAAATATCTAACTTTTTTAATCTCAACACTTTTTCTAGTCATCGTGATTTAAGAGAAAAGATGTTTTCGAATTATGAGCATCTTGGTTACATTAACGAAGTTAAATCATCTAAAATTCAAAAAAATAAATATAGTAAACACATTTTTTCTAATAAAGAAATGAAATCAAATATTTCAAATTTTTATATGACTGATTCCGTAAGTCGAAACTCTGAAATAATGTCAAAATGTTCTTTGGCTTTCCTGAAAGAAACATAACAAATGTTTTTAGATATTTTAATTATAGTTTTTAAAATTTTACTTATAGTCGTTCCTCTATTAATTTTTATAGCTTACTTAACTTATTTTGAAAGAAAAGTAATTGGTGCAATACAGCTAAGAAAAGGACCAAATGTTGTTGGACCCTTTGGATTATTTCAGCCTATTGCTGATGGAATTAAACTGTTAACTAAAGAAACTATTTTTCCTGATAACGCCAATAAATTTATTTTTATTTTTTCACCAATCCTCACTTTTACTTTAGCTTTAATTGGCTGGGCTGTGATACCAATTGATTATAAAATTGTTCTTGCTGATATTAATGTTGGTGTAATGTATATTTTTGCTGTTTCTTCCCTTGGTGTTTATGGAATAATTATGGCCGGTTGGGCTAGTAATTCTAGATATGCATTCCTGGGTGCACTAAGATCTGCTGCTCAAATGATTTCATACGAAGTATCAATCGGTCTTATAATTATTTCCGTTTTGATTACATCTGGTTCATTAAATCTAACTGAAATTGTTATGAAACAACAAAATATGTGGTATGTTGTTCCACATTTTCCGATGTTTGTAATTTTTTTTATTTCTACATTAGCCGAGACAAATAGAGCTCCTTTTGATCTTCCGGAAGCAGAATCAGAACTAGTAGCTGGTTATAATGTAGAATATTCTTCAATGTCTTTTGGACTTTTTTTTCTTGGAGAATATGGAAATATGATTCTAATGAGCTCTATGTCAACAATTCTTTTTTTGGGTGGATGGTTACCACCAACAGACATTAGTTTTTTTCAAAATATCCCAGGTTTTATATGGTTTTTGTTAAAGGTCACTTTTTTACTTTTTCTTTTTCTTTGGGTTAGAGCAACACTTCCGAGATATAGATATGATCAATTAATGAGATTAGGTTGGAAAGTTTTCCTTCCCTTATCATTGGCTTGGATAATAATTACATCTTCTGTTGTTATTTATTTGCAAAACTAGATAATGAATCAATGAAAAAGTTAAATAAAATAGCATTTGTTTTGAAAGAATTTCTTATGATAGAAATAATTTCTGGATTATTTTTAACACTAAAATATTTTTTTAAACCAAAGGTAACAATTAACTATCCATTTGAAAAGGGTATTCTGAGTTCAAGGTTTAGAGGTGAACACGCATTAAGACGATACGATTCCGGTGAAGAAAGGTGTATTGCTTGTAAATTATGCGAGGCTATATGCCCTGCACAGGCAATTACAATAGAATCAGAACCAAGAGATGACGGGTCAAGAAAAACAACTAGATACGATATTGATATGACCAAATGTATTTATTGTGGGTACTGCCAAGAATCGTGTCCTGTTGATGCAATAGTTGAGGGACCAAACTTTGAGTTTGCAACCGAAACTAGGGAAGAACTAATTTATAATAAAGATAAACTATTAGAAAATGGAGATAAATGGGAAATGGAAATTAGTAAGAATTTAAAAAAGGAATCAAAATATTTATGACTATATATTTTTTTTACTTTTTTTCATTTATTGTAATCTTATCTAGCTTTTTGGTAATTTTTGTTTCGAACCCAGTTCATTCAGTTCTGTTTTTAATCTTCACTTTTTTTAACGCTGCAATCATATTTTTAATTTTTAAGGCTGAGTTTTTAGCAATGACACTTCTCATAGTTTATGTTGGTGCAGTTGCAGTCTTATTTTTGTTTGTTGTTATGATGTTAAATATATCAGAATCAGTAATTAAAGAGGGCTTTTTAAGATATTTTCCATTCGGCTTATTACTAATTTCAATTTTTTTAATTGAGCTTTTTATGATTTTTAATTCAGATAAAATTATTTTTCCTGAAAGCGGTTTATTAAAAATTAATGAAATTATGAACCTTGGTATGGATAATACTAAATCTTTAGGTTTGTTTTTATATACAGATTATTTCATTATTTTTCAAATTTCAGGTTTTTTACTTCTACTTGCAATGATTGGTGCAATTGTACTAGCTCATAGTGATTTTAAAAACCCAAAAAGTATTTCACCAATTAATCAAAAAAATATTGATAAAAAAACCGTTATTAAATTAAATTAGTTATGCAACATATTCATTTTTTAATTTTATCTACTTCAGTTTTTGCTATTGGTTTTCTGGGTATTTTTGTTAATAGAAAAAATATTATTACTATTTTAATGTCTATTGAATTGATGTTACTTTCTGCAAATATTAATTTTGTAGGATTTTCATATCTGTTAGATGACCTGTCTGGTCAAATTTTCTCGTTATTTATTTTAGTTGTCGCAGCAGCTGAGGCAGCTATAGGCTTAGCTATTTTAACTATTTTTTTTAAGAAAACTTCCTCCATCAGTATTGATACTATTAGTAAATTAAAGGGTTAAAATTGTTTTTAGTTTCTGTTTTTCTTCCACTTTTAAGTTTTTTAGTCTGCATTTTTCTTCAGGACAACTTCTCAAAGAAGCATCTGAATTTTTTTTCATGTATAATGATGATTTTTGCAACTATTTTTTCTTTCTGTTCGCTAATCTTTGTAAAAATTAATGGAGAATCAGCTATAGTTTTAAGTAGATGGATTGATTCTGGTAACTTAAGTTTGGATTGGTCCCTTCAGTTAAACCTTCTTACAGCTTCAATGGTATTAATGGTCAATTTAGTATCTACCTTAATTCATATTTATTCTGTTGGATATATGGAGAAAGACCCAAAAAAAATATTATTTATGTCATATTTAAGTCTTTTTACTTTCTTCATGCTTTTTTTAGTAACATCGTCTAATCTTCTTCAACTATTTCTAGGTTGGGAAGGTGTTGGGCTAACATCTTACCTTTTAATCGGTTTCTGGAATTATAAAGAAAAAGCAAATGATGCAGCTTTAAAAGCTTTTATTGTTAATAGAGTTGGCGACGCTGGATTGTTATTAGCTTTATTTACAACTTTTATTGTATTCGGAACTTTAAATATTAGTGAGATAAAACTTTTAATCAATTCTCAAAATGAATCTTATTTTAATTTCTTAGGATTTGACATACATTCTTTAACTTTAATAAGTTTACTTTTATTTATCGGTTGCATGGGTAAATCAGCACAATTTGGTTTGCATGTTTGGTTGCCAGATGCAATGGAAGGTCCTACACCCGTTTCAGCTTTAATTCATGCAGCAACTATGGTGACTGCAGGTGTTTTTTTATTAATTGTGATGTCTCCGCTTTTACAATCCTCTGAGTTTTCTTTAAACTTTATTTTAATTGTTGGTTCGATTACATGTATATTTGCTTCTTCTGTAGCAGTTTTTCAGAATGATATTAAAAGAATAATCGCATATTCAACCTGTAGTCAGTTAGGTTATATGTTCATGGCAATTGGTTCATCAGCATACACTCTTGCTTATTTCCATTTGCTTTCTCATGCTTTCTTTAAAGCTCTTTTATTTTTAGGAGCCGGGTCAGTTATTCATTCTATGTCTGACGAACAAGATATAAAAAAAATGGGAGGACTATATAATAAAATACCCTTAACCTATATAACTATGTTAATAGGATCTCTATCTTTAATTGGTTTACCGTTTCTGAGCGGTTACTATTCAAAGGATCTGATCCTAGAAATTTTATATCTAAATAATTTTCAGTACTCATTCCATTTTTTTTTAATGGGTGTAGTTGGAGTCTTATTCACTACCATTTATTCATTAAGGCTTTTAATTTATGTTTTTCACCGTGATAACGTAGCTGATGAAAAAGTAATAGCTCATATTCATGAGTCTCCTTTGATAATGATTTTACCGTTGGTAATTCTATCAGTTTTTGCAATATTTTTTGGAATGCTAATGAAACTTATTTTTACCGAAATAAATTTTTTGGAAATGTGGTCTAGTACAATGTATGTAGATAAGAAATTAGATGCATCTTTTATTAGTCAAAATGTCCCTGTTTTATATAAAAAACTTCCGCTTCTAATGATTTTTTTAGGAACAGTTACAACTTTTTTTCTTTATTTTTCGTTTAGAAAATTACATCTCTTTTTAAAACTAAGGCTTAGTTTTATTTATAACTTTTTTAGAAATAAATGGTATATAGATCAATTATATGAAAAAGTTTTCGTTAGACCAACCTTCTATTTTGGAAATGGTTTTTGGAAATCCATTGATAAAGAATTAATCGATAATCTTGGTCCAAACGGTTTTAGTAGAATTGTTATCTCATTTAGCTCCTTAATTTCTAGGCTTCAATCTGGTTTTCTATATCATTACGTATTGTCTATTATAATAGGCCTTACATTATTAATTAGTTTGTACACTTATATATTTTAATGATTAATCTGCCTATATTGCCTATCCTAATTTGTCTCCCATTAATTGGACTTTTTTTTATTCTTTTATCCTCTGAAAATGATGAAAACTCAATTCAATCCAAAAAGTCAGCTATTTGGACATCATTAAGTAATTTTTTATTATCATTATATCTACCCTTAAATTTTAACAAAGAAATACCGCATTTTCAGTTTGTTAACTCATTTGATTGGTTTAATAGTGATAATCTTAAATTTACTTTAGGAGTAGACGGTATTTCAATGCCATTTATTGTTTTATCAACTTTTTTAATTCTATTGTGTATTATTTATATTTATCCCCAAAAAAAAAAAAATATGAGAATGTATCTTGCTTCTTTTATTTTACTAGAATCTTTTTTAATTGGAACATTCAGTGCTATAGATCTTTTTTCATTCTATATTTTTTTTGAGTCGATTTTGATTCCTATGTATTTGATTATTGGATTTTGGGGGGGAGATCGAAGAGTTTATTCTGCATATAAATTCTTTCTTTATACCTTACTTGGTTCTGTTTTGATGTTAATTGCTATAATCTTTTTGTACCAAGAGTTCGGTACTACAAGTATAGCAAGGCTCCTAGATTATACTTTACCATTTTATATTCAGGTTTGGTTGTGGTTAGCTTTCTTTGCATCATTTGCTGTAAAAATACCCATGTGGCCTTTTCACACATGGTTACCCGATGCCCATGTAGAGGCACCAACTGAGGGTTCAGTAATTTTAGCAGGAATTCTTCTAAAACTGGGTGGTTATGGATTTATAAGATTTAATCTGTCTTTTTTACCAGACGCTTCAATTTTTTTTACACCTTTTATTTATTTTCTCTCTGTTATTGCAATTATTTACACTTCTTTCATAGCTATTGTTCAAGAGGATATGAAAAAACTGATTGCTTACTCTTCAGTAGCACACATGGGTTTTGTTACATTAGGGATTTTTTCAGCCAACATGCAAGGTCTTCACGGTGCAATTGTTCAGATGATATCTCACGGTATAATTTCAGCAGCGTTGTTTTTTTGTATCGGTTCTATTTATAATAGGTACAAAACCAAAGAAATTAATTATTTTGGTGGATTAAGTCAAAAAATTCCCAAAATGTCAGTTTTTTTTCTTATTTTTACTCTTGGAGCTATTGGTTTTCCTGGGAGTTCAGGATTTATTGGTGAATTTTTAACTTTGATGTCTGTTTACAGTAGAAGTACTCTTGTAGCTTTCATATCTTCATTTGGTGTCATATTAGCTGCAACTTATATGCTTCTTTTGTATAAAAAGGTTTTTCTTGG
>MDTA01194383.1_pt1 | contig 11012 bp, 8 predicted proteins | sample 811151 | NCBI WGS metagenome assembly MDTA01 (sample SAMN05326648, study PRJNA326480) | marine metagenome | isolation source: seawater | place: Indian Ocean: South | collected 2010 | reverse complement strand
GTTTCAATATGTATCATAGATTTCAATGAATTACTTATTTCATTACTTTTATAATATGTAGCTAATTTTTGGTTTTGTAATGTTTCAAGAATCATAATATAATAATATGTTATGATTTTAAATGAGTTTATGATGTTATATACATAAATATCTATACATTCTATTAATATCTAATTTAGTTATATCATAATTATTATCATTAAATATATCATATATATCATCAATAGATTTAGTATTTTTAATATGTATAAAGAATGAGAATAGGTCTTTTTTATCCATATTTAAAATTTTGCATAAATTTTGTATAAATAATATATTATTATACTCAGTAGAATATTTAGTTAAAACTTTAGTGAATCTAATTTCATGTTTAGGAATTATATCTTTATAATTATTATGATAAATATAATTATTATAAAATGTTTTAATAAGACTACTCATTTCATTAAAAATCCAAATTTGTTTTTGGAAGGTAAGTCTATCCATATAATCAGCAAAACAAAAATTATCTAATATATTATGATAGAATGGTATAGTATTTTTTTTATCTAATTTATTTAAACAATCTATAATATTTTCATGAAATAACAATCCAACACTAGTTCTATCAGTTTCATTCATCAATATATTATGCTGGTTAATATTATAATAATTAGTTAATAATTTAAATGTAATTTTTTTAGTATCTTCATTATAATTTTTAATCTGCAATAGATTAATTATTAAATCATTAGTTAACATATTTTTATGATTTAAATAAATATTATGTATATTTTTTAACTTACGAATGTCATTATCTATATATAATAATATATTATTTATGATAGATTCATGTATATCAGGCATTATGATATTTAAAATGTTATGAATTTGAATGTTAGTAGGTTTTTTTAATTCAATAGTATTACAAATTTTAATAATTTCTTTAATTTTTTTATCAGTTTTATAGCTACCAATACATATAATAGGAATCATGGTACTATTTTCTTTTTTTTGTTTTTTAGTTTTTTTAGGGCGTATTAATTTAATCAATGCATTTATGCCACCTTTATCACCATTATTCATACCATCAATTTCATCCATAATAATAGCCATTTTACGTTTTTTCTTTTGAAATAAGCTAAGTACATTAGTGTCAGACATGTTATCTTTAGTTATATTTTCTATGACACTTTTATTTCTAATGTTACCAGCATCATAACATATAATGTCATAATCTAATGACTTTAAAATATTTTTAATAAATGTAGTCTTACCTATACCAGGACTACCATAAATATATATACCTCTTTTAATTAATTTATTAGATTTATTAAGTTCAAAATGTTTTAATATATTAATTATGTTATTTACTATATTGGTTCTATCTAGAATCTCATTAAAATTTATTTGTTCCATTATATTAATATATGTAATCCTTTTTATTATATAATTTAAACGATAATATATAAACATTTAAATTAATAAATTACCATAAATTAATATATCCATACATTTATTAGATTTATATTCTTTACATAATGATTTATAATAAGATAGCTCATTTTTATGATGTTTTATAAAGTTTAACCCCATGTCAGTTACCCTATATCTACTAGACCATATATTTTTATTTTCATTATATAAAAAAGACATGATATAGTTTAAATCATATTTAATAATTCTATTGATATATTTCTTATACATAGGCTTACGTTTATATACATATGGATTATCCCTACCATTATTAAATTTTAAATATATATATTCTTCTCTATATAATATATAATTTAATTTATTTAATAAAATCCTTATGTTAATAGGTAAAAAATCATAAATAATATATGTTAATTCTGTAGGTAATATAATAATGTTATTTAATATATTCATATGTATATTAAATAAAAATATGAAAAAATTAGCATAAATTATTATTTGTAACGCCATCCCATTCTATACCACATGTTTTAGCCCATTTACATTTTTGTTTTAAACCAGATATACCCTTATACTTATCTATGTTAAAATTTTTCCTTTTATCACAACCTTCTCCTAAATTATGAATGTTTATGCATAAATCATTATTAGCTTCCCAATAATCAGGGCAATTGGCTATAATAGGTGGATATTTTATATTATTAGATGTCATTGAGAATACTATTACATATAAAATAGATATTATAATGATTATGATTAATGCAAATTTAATGACATTCTTATGAAATGGTAAATTATCAAAATTAGGCATTGATAACATATATAAATTAAATGATATTATTTTTTATATGAATATAATATAAATGCAAGGTAATGGTAGAATCAATGTTTTAGATAATAATATGAATAATGTGTTTTCATTATATGATAAGATACCAGTAAATGATAAGATGGGCTATAGAGATGCCATGAAAGGTAATTGGATACGCAGTAGATTATCTAATTTATACTTTAGTGCAGAAAACATACAAATTATACAAAATGCAATCAGAGCAGGTGTATATAAAAAATCTAATAACCAATATATTATAGCACCACAAAATGAGGATACATTAAAAATAATAATGAGGAGTATATTCTTACAAAATTCTAGTAACATGTTAAATAACATAACTGCACAAATCATAGATTTAAATGATATAGTAGTAAATTATTGTGTACCTAAATTATTGGGTGAGGCAAAAGGTTATATAAAATATAAGGAAGACATTAGTAATTTAGCAGTACCCATAAATAGACCCATATCTACATATAATTCAAAAACTTTAGAACGAAAAAAATTTATTTAAATAATAAGATATAAAAAATATATATATTATTATTATTATCATTTATTTAATTATCTTCTATTCTTTTTTTTCTTTTTTCTATTTTTTATACCAGTAGCCCTTTCTTCACGTTCTTCTAAATATATAGAATATTTATTTTTTAATATATTTAATTCATCTAACCACATATTTTCTAATGTCTTAACCTTTATATCATTTAAATGCTTCATATTGTCATCTTTTTCTTTTAATAATTTATTTATATTTTCCTCTATAACACTATCTATTGGCATTTTAGTTAAATATTTATATTCTTCATCATTATCTATAATATCATAGTTTCTAGACTTTAATAAATTTATAATAACAGCCTTCTTCTTTCTCCTTAAATCTATGATATTATCACATTGCTCTTTTATAAATTTTGCCTTATTAGTTAACTTTATTACTATACGTTCATATTCTTTAATCAAATATTCTTTTCTAAGTTTATAACCATTTAATCTAACAGGATAGTATGCATCTATTATGTCATATATAGTTTTATATTTTTTTAATTGTTGTTTATGATTAAATAAATACATATTAGTAGTGCTTTTAGTAGTATATAACTTTAATGTTTTATCTAATCCAGTTATACCATTATCATATTTCTTACTGATTAAATTAGTTAGATTATTACCATTAAATACAATAGTAAAGTCAATCAATGTGTCAGTGCAACTATCTATATATTTTTTAATTATAGGCACTTTCTTATTACCATTCTTATCTTTAGATTTATCCATTAAACTTTCTAATAATTCCTTAAATGTATCAGTCCACATACCAATTGGTAATTCAGTAACAGATATTTTGTTATACCCTATACATTTATATTTACCTCTAAATATAAATTTTGTATCACTTAATTTATTTATAGTACCCTTATATCCTTCATAATATGGTGTTATATCTATAACTTTATTAGATTTATTAATTTTATTAATTAAATAATCTATAATTTTTATAACATTATATTGTAAACCTTCATAGCTAAAACCAGTGCCTATACCCTTACCACCATTAACTAAAATCATGGGTATTATAGGTAAATAATACTCTGGTTCTACCATATAGCCATCATCATTTATATAATTATAAATCTTATCATCATATTCTGGGAATATATATCTAGTAATGTTATTTAAATATGTATAAATATATCTTTCAGATGCATGGTCTTTACCACCTGATAATCTAGTACCAAATTGACCATTAGGTATTAACATGCTGATATTATTAGAACCTAAATATTCTTGTGCCATACCTATAATGGCATTATTTAAGCTAGCTTCACCATGATGATAACCAGAATGTTCAGATATATATCCTGACAATTGTGCTACCTTAACCTCTTTAGTTAACTTTCTCTTAAAACAACCATATAATATCTTACGTGTACTAGTCTTAAAACCATCTATTAAATTTGGTATACTTCTTTCACAATCATATTTAGAAAAATGTATGAATTCTTTATCAATAAAGTCTTTATATGATATACTTTCATTATTAGTATCTAAAACACATTCTTTATTATAATTACTTAACCATAACTTTCTATCATCTGCCCTAGACTTATTGAATACTTTATCTAAAGATGATGAGCAACTAGCATTATTATATTTAAAATAAATCATTTTCTTATTTTTAAAATATTCCTTAAATTCTTTACTAGTACTAGTACCTAAACCCTTATAATATTTTATACTCCATCCATTTCCATTGTTATTATCATTTTTCCATATGTCATATTCTCTATCATTATAAAAACATATCTCATTTTGACCACGCTTAGCCTTGATAATAGGAGTGTTCATAAAGCATAGCACATTATCAAACTTTATTAATTCAGGCCATTGTACATTGAATAAGTTTACACATAAACCTTTAATATGTGAACCATCTAAATCTTGGTCAGTCATAAAGCATACCTTTCCATATCTAGTTTTACTTAATAACTCATCTAAACTAGTATACTTTTTACCTATGCTTAAACCTAAAATTTTCTTAATGTTGTTAATTTCTACATTATTACTAATGTTTTTAATAGTTAAACCATGTACATTTCTTAATTTACCCCTCAATGGAAATACACCTATATATTTTCTATCTTCTTTAGATAATCCAGACACTATACCTGCCTTAGCTGAGTCACCCTCACATAATATAAGTGTACATTCACCACTTCTTTTAGTACCTGCATAACCAGCATCCATTAATTTAGGCACACCTCTTAATATAGAACCTCTACATATTTCATTTTTTTTAGCTATCTTTTTTTCTTTTAACTCATTAATTGCTAATGCATTATCCATTATACCCATTTTAGCTAATTTATCTATATCCTTATCTGATATGTCACATTTACTACCAAATTTGGATATAGGTGTATTCATATAGTCTTTAGTTTGACTATCAAATGATGGATTTTCTATTACACAATTTACAAATATCATTATTTGCTCCTTTATAGATATTTGCTTAACTTCTACCTTTTTCTTTTTTAATATATATGCTATCATCTTTTTTGTCATCATGTTTACTAAATAATCCACATGCTTACCACCCTTACTAGTATATACACCATTTACAAATGATACTTGCGTAAACTCATCCTTAGGTGACATACATATACAATATTCCCATCTATCACTATGTTTTACATATATACGTTTATACCCCTTATCCTCATGACCTATGTATAAATTTATATAATCTACAAATGTTTGTGTTAATATCTTTTTATCATTGAAGTATACACCTACTGTCTTATCTGTAACAGCACATATATCATATGTACGCTTCTTAAATAAATTATACATGTCATCTGTTAAATTGTCCATGCCAAATCTATTATATAATGGTTTCCATTTAACTAATGTATATGGTTCACCAGTATACTTAGTTATTATAGGTTCATGTATTTTAGATAAACTTTCACCAAATTTCTGTGTATACTTTAACTTCCTAACATGGTCCACTGTTTCTATATAACCCCATTCAGAGTATATAAGTACTAATTTAAACCCAAACCCATTCTTACCACCTACTAACTTTTTCTCATTTTTATTATAATTTGTAGATGTTCTTAAGTGGCCAAATATCATTTCTGGTATCCATATGTTATATTCTGGATGTTTTACTATGTCTATGCCATTACCACCATTTTTCATACTAATAACACCATCTTCTTTATTTACATTTATATGTATATATTTTAATAATTGTATGTTTTTTTCACGGTTCTTTTTCTTCATTAATAATCTTAACCAATGGTCTCTAGCATTTACTATACCCTCATCAAAACATTTATATAATCCTGGCACTATGTTATAATTTATATATTCCATTTTATTATCTTTTAATATCCAATTTTTTATATTGTCTTCATCTACTTGACCTATATATGTATCTGGTGCATCTAAAATATGCTGAATATCTGTTTTTTTTTGATATATACTTGCTAAATCATTATTTGCCATGATATCTATTAATTATTATAATTAAGTTATGTTTAAATCTTATTTTTTAATCAATTTTTTTAAAATCTTATTTATAAATTAAACTCAATTTTATTTAATTTATAAAAAATAATATTTTATATATTGTCTTAATTTGTTACTTATATTATTTAATGACCAATCTGTTAACCATAAATACCATGGTTTTTTTATAGTTAATACCCCATTCATATGTTCTTCATGCCTTAAACGTTTATATGCTATTTTTAATAACCTTTCTAATTCATTAACTTCTTGCCTAGCATTATATAAATTATCCCTTATTATTTCTACATTCATTTATAATTTAATGATGTTATATATACTATGACATTATTTTTAATATATGAATTTTTTTTACTGATAAAACCTTTTTAAAATAAACTATCTTTTATAATAAATTTTTATTTATTTGTTTAATTTTATAGCTCTTTTATACTTTTTTTTATAAACAGTTCATTAGTAAAAAAAATTGTATATAGAATTATCTAGCATTTAATAAACCTAATTGGCCAGATTGTATTTTTATAAGATTATAACGTTCTTCAAAAATTCTTAAGTTATAGTTATATTGTGATATATTATTAGATGATTTTCTAAACCCTATTGGGTTATTGTTATCATCACATATAAACTCTACATTTACACCACTAGGGTCATATGGTGTATCTATGGTAGAAAATTCAAATGATATCTTACCAAATCTATTTACATTTATAGCACCTGATGGTTGATATTTAGTATGGTCAGTGTTTAAGCAAAAGTTATAACAATATAGGCCATCTTTTATACTAGCACCTGGTGTTTTGTTAAATTTTTCTATATAGTCATATATGCCTGCATCTAATATATTTTCTCTATATACACCATTCATAACTATACCTAAACTAGTCAATATGTTCTTAATATTTATTGGATATTGTGATAGTGTGTCATTTGGCATACCTATGTTACCTGTGTATGCAAAATTTAATGGATTGGGTATAATGTTAGACCTAAATACTTTTAAATTTTGTGGTATTATGTCTTGATATGCCCAATTAGTATAATTTGACCATTCATTTCTAAACTTAGCATCACTTCTTCTAAATCTCCACATATAATTACATACCATATCCTTACTATCCATGTCTATAATCTTATTACCACCTACATCAAAATAATCATATGTATAAACCTGCTTTATTAAATATGTATGTGTCTTTTTAGCAAAATATCTACGTTCATCATTATCTAAAAATATAAATGTACTAATTAAATGTATGTCTACATTCCAATCAAATATTTTTAAATAATTATCTATGTTAGATGTCATGTCCCTAGGTGGTTGTAAAAATCTCCATATTTGTTGGTCCTCTATGTTAGGATTGGGCCTAATCCTATAACTATAGTTATTACCACTATTAGTACCTCTAATAGCCTCTATGTTATTTATTGTATATAAGTCTACTATAGACTTAAACTCTATCTTTATAGTTATTTCATGATATTGTAATGCCACTAATGGTAATGCAGTCTTAGTGTTACTACCAAAAAAACTACATAATGGTATGTATAACTTCCTACCACGTATAGATGGTTCTATGTCTACACCTGTATCAGTGAACATGGCATTAGGATATGTGTTAAAGTTACCATTACAATTTTCTGGTTCATATAATTCTGGTATGTTACCTGTCATCTTATTCCATAACTCCTTCTTATTTTTATCAAAATCACGCTCCTTTAAACATGATAAATATTCACCATTATATTTTGATAGTGTATAACCACCACTAACTATTTCTATCTCATTAATCATATATGCACCTATCTCTCTAATCCATTTAAATTCATATGGTATCAATGGGTTACTGTCATTTTCACTATAATAAAATGGACTCCATATATCTGGTAAGTTTAACACTATGTATGTGTCATGCAATAAATCAGCATACCTAGGAATCTTAAATTCATACTTTGTAGGGGTGTTAAAATTTAATACTTTAGCACCCTCATAATCTATTCTAAATTTTTGTAAACCAAAATTTGTATATTTATTATATATTGCCTTAAAAAATGTTTTCTTTGGGTTACCATTAAAATATAAATTTTCATTACCTTGTGCCACTAAATTCATTAATCCTCCTGTCATTTAATATGTATTTATATTAATTTTTTAAATAAATATATATTTATTTAATATTCTATATATATATTAAATATGAGTTATGTTGCAGAACTTAAAACTATGATGGATAGTAATAAGAATATGTTATATTTATTTTGTGGTATAATATTGATTACTTTATATATATGGATATTCATAGGACATAGGGATAGAATTATAAAGTTGGAAAAAAATAATAAAAATATGTCTATATATTTAGAAAATACTAATGACCCTAAAATTGTTAGAGAATGTTGCTCTAACATTAAGTCTAGCACCATAGATATTAAAAGACCTATACGTGATTTCTATGTGTTGAGTAGTTATAATTCATGTAGTGGTGGTAAATTACATAATGATTATGTTGATTTTGAGCCATTGAAACAAGTTATTAAGTCTGGTGTTAGATACTTAGACTTTGAAATATTCTCTAAAAATGGTATACCTGTAATAGCTGGTAAATTAGATAATATAGATAATGGATATAAGTCTACATATAATCATTTAGATTTTAGAAAAACTATGCAAATTGTCAAAAAGTATGCATTATCTGGTATGTCACAATTTCCTAAAAATAATGATGACCCATTATTCTTAAATTTTAGGATTAAGGGTAACTTTAATAATATATATAACCAAATGTCTGATGATATTAATGAAATTTTTGCATCATATTTATTACCTAGCACTATGTCTAATAGTAGTAAATATACTAGTAGTGGCCTATCATCTATACCTTTATATAGATTAAAAAATAAAGTTATAATATTATGTGATGACATAAAAAAAGGTTATAAAAATTCCAACTTTATTGACTTAATTAATTATAACTCTAGCTTTAATACATATGAAAGTGACCTATTTAAAGACCCATATAACATAGAAGAATGTACAAAACGTGCTAAGAAAAATTTAACTATATCATATACTAAGCATAATAGACAATTAGAATTCCCTATACAATGGAGTGCTGGTGTCACATTCTCATGCTTAAACTTTAACTCTAATGATGCATTCCTTAAAGGATATCTAGCTGAGTTTAATAGAGTTGGACAAGCATTTTTATTAAAACCTAAGCATTTGATATATAAACCTGTAATGGCTAAGCCTACTAAAAAACAAAATATTAAAAATTATGACATTAAGGTAAAAAATCCATTTGCTTAATTTATTTTTTATTATTATATTATATATGAACAATAATAATAAGAGATTGACATTAGAAGAAATAGAATTAATGATATTAAGAACTGCAGTAGATAAAATTAATAAAAAAGTTGGTAGAAAAGTACTAAATTCACCACAAGTAAAAGATATAATAGATATTGTTGAATTATTCTTAAAAGATACTGGTAGAATATGCTATGGTGGTACTGCTATTAATAACCTATTACCTAAAGATGACCAATTTTATGATAAAGAAGTAGAACTACCTGATTATGACTTCTTTTCACCTGATGCATTAAATGATGCTATTAAGTTAGCTGATATATATTATAGTAAAGGATTTAATGAAGTTGAAGCTAAGGCTGGTGCACACCATGGTACATATAAAGTTTTTGTTAATTATATACCTGTGGCTGACATTACATATGTACCTAATGTCATATATAAAAAATTAAAGCAAGAAAGTAAACGTATAAATAATATAACATATTGCCCACCTGATTTTTTGAGAATGAGCATGTACTTGGAATTGTCTAGACCATTGGGTGACACTAGTAGATGGGAAAAAGTTTTAAAACGTTTATTATTATTAAATAAACATTGGCCATTAAAAGGTATAAATTGTCATGAAGAAGATATACAACGTATATTCCAATATGGTACTAAGAATAAAATCATTAAAAATAAAAATAAAAATAAAAATAAAAATAAAAATAATAATGATAATGATGATAATGATGAAGACAAATTTTTAAATAATATAGAGGCTAAAATACATCATATTATTAGAGAGGCTTTAGTTGACCAAAATTGTGTATTTTTTGGTGCATTTGCTAATAAGTTATACCTGCGTAAAAAAAAATCATTTAATGTATCTAGTAAGAAAATACCACCACATGCTGACTTTGAAGTGTTATCTGAAAATCCATTGATGACTGCCACTATCATTAAAGAACGCTTAAGTAAATTAAATATTAAAAATATTAAGGTCATTAAACATGATGCTATCGGTGAAATTATATCACAACATTATGAAATAAAAATAGGTCCTGAAAGTGTATTGTTTATTTATAAACCTATGGGATGCCATAGTTATAACCATGTCACTTATAATAGACGTGTCATTAGAATTGCCACCATAGACACTATGTTTAGTTTATATCTAGCATTCTTATTTATAGATAAACCATATTATATTAAAAATAGAATTTTATGTATGGCTGAGCATTTGTTTAAAGTACAGCAAGATAATAGATTAAAACAAAAAGGTTTATTGAAAAGATTTAGTATTGATTGTTATGGTGAACAATTAACTATAGAAAAAATGCGTGAGGAAAAGACTAAAAAATATATGGAATTAAAAGATAAACGTGGCACTAAGGAATATGATGAATATTTTTTAAGATATAT
>MDTA01144592.1_pt1 | contig 11012 bp, 12 predicted proteins | sample 811151 | NCBI WGS metagenome assembly MDTA01 (sample SAMN05326648, study PRJNA326480) | marine metagenome | isolation source: seawater | place: Indian Ocean: South | collected 2010 | reverse complement strand
TTGAAGGAAGTGATTATACACGTAAATGGTCCTGGAATGGGACGCGATTCCGCGATTAGAGCATTTCAATCGCTAGGGTTGGAGATTCTCTCCATCGTAGACACTACGCCTATTCCCCATAACGGATGTAGGCCACCCAAGAGACGTAGGGTATAGATCCCTTCTCCAGTTAAACGAAATCAATTATAACTACCTGCAAGAAACATGGCTCGCTACACTGGTCCAACCGTAAAAATTAGCAGAAGATTTGGTCAGCCAATTTTCGGAAATCACAAATCCTTGGAAAAACGAGGCTATCCACCTGGACAGCATGGCCCACGCCTTCGCCGCAAGCAGTCCGAGTATTCTATCGGTCTGGGTGAAAAGCAAAAGCTGCGTTTCATGTATGGATTGATGGAAAAGCAATTTCGCCGGACTTTTGAACGCGCTAAAAACACCAGAGGCGTAACGGGAACGATTTTCCTTCAGCTTTTGGAGACTCGATTGGACAGTGTCGTGTACCTGCTAGGATTTACCAAGACTAGACAAGCGGCTCGCCAATTCGTAAATCATGGCCACGTAAGAGTTAACGGCCAAAAAGTGGATATACCCAGTTTTCAAATGAACCCAGGTGACGAGGTTGAGGTGCGCAATGGCACATCCTCACGCCAGTTGGCGACCAGCAACATGGAAGCGACGCGACTACGTAACGTCCCTGGTTGGATGACACGTAATGACGAAGCTTTTAGGGGTACCGTTAATCGGCTCCCGGATCGCGAGGAAATGGATCCTGCGATAAATGAACAGCTAATCGTTGAATTCTACAGCCGCTTCTAATCGGTATCTCTTAACCCGCATCTAATAGACCTTCAATTTCGCTCCGCCGAATCCTGACCACATCGCTCTATGCCAAAACGTATCGGAAAGTTCGAACTCCCTAATCGTCTCGTAAAAGTCGAGGAAGGTTCCTCGACGACGTACGCAAAATTTATCGCCGAGCCATTCGAAGCCGGCTATGGACACACGATCGGAAATTCGCTCCGTCGGGTCTTGTTAAGCTCAATCGAAGGAGCAGGTATTTCGTCGGTGAAAATCGATGGCGTTAGTCACGAGTTCCAGAGCGTTGAAGGGATCGTCGAAGACGTTACCGATATCGTGCTCAATCTTAAGAAGGTTCTCATGATCTGCCATAACCGTGAAGGGACCAAGTTGATGATCAACGTCAATCGCTCAGGTCCAATCACTGCGGCGGATATCGAGGCGGATCAAAACGTGGAGATTGTAAACCCAGATCAAGTGATCTGCACGTTGGACAGGGAAATGCAGTTCACTGCTGAACTCGAAATCAAGGTTGGGAGAGGCTATTGCCCAGGTGAGGATAACAAAGACGAGGATCAGCCAATCGGAGTGATTCCGATCGACTCGCTGTTTAGCCCCGTCAGTCTTGTAAAATACTCTGTTGAAGCGACACGTGTTGGGCAAATAACCGATTACGATAAATTGCTTCTGGAAATCTGGACCGATGGGCGAATTACGCCGGATGAAGCTCTCAAGCAATCAAGCGCGATTCTAAAGCACCATCTAGATGTTTTCGACAATGTATCCGATGAGAATTACGAGTTCGAAGATGAAGGAGCTGAGGTAAGTGAAGAGCAAAACAAGCTCCGCAAGTTGCTCAACATGAGCGTCAATGAAATCGAGCTGTCAGTCAGAGCGGCTAATTGCTTGAACAACGCGAACATCACCACCGTTGGCGAGTTGGCGATGAAGAGCGAACAAGAGATGCTCAAGTACCGCAATTTCGGAAAGAAGTCCCTCAATGAGATCAAGGATAAGCTCGAATCATTGGGCCTCTCGCTCGGAATGAAATTCGATGAGCGTCTGCTGGATCTGAAAAAAGAGCTATAATTTTAAACAATATTTGTATCAAGATTTTTGAGCCATGCGTCACCGCAAGCATAGCAATCAGTTGGGCTTAAAGAAGGAGCACCGTGAGGCGCTTCTAGCCAATCTGTCTACAGCTCTTCTTACGCACGGGCGTATCAAGACGACCTTGAAGAAGGCTAAAGCTCTTCGCCCATTTGTGGAAAAAGTGATTACTTTGGCTAAGAATGGGAGCCTTCATAGTCGGCGCATGGCGATATCACGGGTTCGCGACACCGATGCAGTCCATGGATTGTTCGACGACAAAGTCGAGCAGTTCCGAGAGAGGGAAGGTGGCTATACGCGTATCTACAAACTCGGTACGCGCCGAGGCGATGCTGCGGAAATGGCGTTGATCGAATTGATCGACGCTGACGACGAAGGCTATGAGAAAAAGCGCAAGCCAAAATCAAAGGCTAAAGCGGAACCGCAAGAAACTGCATCGCCAGTAGAAGCCGAAGAGATCGAAGACGCGGCAGCGGCTGAAGCGAGTGAAGATGCGGCGGGGGAACCACCGGAGGACGAAGAGTTAGAAAAGCCGATAGCTGAAGCCGAGACTCCCGATGCTGAAGATTCAGAACCGAAAGCGGAAGCCGAGGACTCAGTTGAGGAAGAAAAGAAGGGCTAGGATTCGAGCTTGTTTGGTCGAAGCCAATGCTTTAAAATCTGTGCGTTCCGCCAATAGGAGCGCATTTTTCATTTTGGAATACCGATGCAGGCATTCAATTGGTTCTTGATTCTCTATACGGGGTCCGCGTTGGTCGGTGTGAGTGCGCTTTGGTTTTTCTTCGATAGAAGTGATAAGCGTTCATTCGAGTCGAGCAGGAGGCAGAAAATCTTCCACTGCGTGCGCTGCGGACATCTGTATTCGGTCAAGAAGCGAGATGTGTCAAACGGCGAACAGTGTCCAGAATGCGAGTACAAGAATTTCGAACTTTCGTTTTAGCGCGGTTCAGACGAGATCTCGCGAAGAGCCTGGCCAACCAAACGACACGTTTAGCGTTTTCACTCACTAAGTGAGTGACAGGAAATGTGGCGAGATGGTTTAATAGCGGTTTAAACATATGAAACATCAAACAATAGCGGTGCTGGACTTCGGCTCCCAATACACGCAGGTTATAGCGCGTCGCATTCGCGAGTGTTCCGTCTATTCGAAAATCTATCCATTCAAGACGAGCGCTGAAGAGCTAAAGAAGGACAATGTGGTTGGGATCATACTTTCAGGCGGTCCTGAGAGCGTCTTGTCCAAGGGATCACCGAGGCCAGACAAGCGAATATTCGATCTGGGTGTTCCTGTGCTTGGGATTTGCTATGGTGTTCAACTAATTGCCCATTTGCTGGGCGGAAAAGTAGAGAAGAGCTGTCAGCGAGAGTATGGACATGGTATTCTTAAAATTAAGCGTAAAGGCAGCTTGTTTAAAGGACTCCCTAGCAAGCTGCGGGTCTGGAATTCCCACGGCGATCGCTTGTCGAAGCTTCCCAAAGGATTTAGCGCAGTAGCCTCTACCGAGAACTCTGGATTCGCGGGGATTGCGGATGAGCAGAGGCGGATTTTCGGGATACAGTTTCATCCAGAGGTGGATCACACCGAAGGCGGCTTTAACATTTTGGAAAACTATTTGGGCAAGATTTGCGGCTGTAAGGGAGATTGGTCGATGGCTTCATTGGCAGAAGAATCAATCAATTCAATTAGGGAAACAGTTGGCGCGGACCGTGTCTTGCTGGGCTTGAGTGGGGGGGTCGATTCGTCTGTAGCCGCTGCTTTGATACACAAGGCTATTGGCCGACAGTTGACTTGCGTATTCGTGGACAACGGGTTGCTTCGTTTGAACGAGCGCGAATTGGTAGTCGAACTATACAGGCGCCATTTCAAAATGGATGTGAGAGTGGCTCGCGCGGGAGGAAAGTTCTTGAAACGGCTGAAAGAAGTTTCGGACCCGGAACGTAAACGAAAGATTATTGGCAACACCTTCGTAGAAGTCTTCCAAGAGTCCTTGAAAAAAATCGGGCATGCCAAGTTTCTAGCCCAGGGCACCCTTTATCCTGATGTGATCGAAAGTGTTTCTATTGATGGGAATCCGGCTGCTACGATCAAAAGCCACCATAACGTAGGCGGTCTACCAAAGAAGATGAAGTTCAAGCTTCTCGAACCATTGAGGCAATTGTTCAAAGACGAAGTTAGAGCTCTTGGAGCGGAACTTGGCCTGCCGAAAGAAGTCGTATGGAGACAGCCCTTTCCCGGTCCGGGGTTGGGCGTCCGGGTGATGGGCAGCGTAACGAAGTCGAAATTGGATATTTTGAGGAAAGCGGACGCCGTATTGCACGACGAGATGATGCAGTCAGATCTTTATTACAAAGTATGGCAGTCGTTCTGCGTATTTCTCCCAGTTCGGACAGTAGGTGTCATGGGGGATGAGCGTACTTATGAGAATGTGGTCGCGGTACGCATTGTGGAAAGCAAGGACGCGATGACAGCAGATTGGGTTCGGGTTCCCTACGAGGTGCTGCAGCGGGTTTCGAATCGTATCATCAATGAAGTCAGCGGTATCAACCGAGTTGTCTACGATATTAGCTCTAAACCCCCCGGCACAATCGAATGGGAGTAATTGCTTAAATTCCATCGCCAATAACTATGAAAAATCAGCTTCGTATTCTAATTTTAACGATGATAGCAACTGGGTTATCTGCTGTGGCTTGGTCGGCTGAATCTGAGGAGGAGATCATTCAATCCACGATTGAATTGGCTAGGTCTTACATAGGCCCAGATGAGAAACTGGATGCCCTCGAGAGTATTCACTACAAGGGCTCGTTGCTGTATAGCTCCGGTGATCTCGGTACGATCGAGATGGTTTATCAAAAGCCGATGCGTCACCGTATGGTGGCTGTGATAGGCGAGAGAAGGGAAGTTTCCGTTTTGGATGGATCGGAAGGTTGGACTACTTTCGAGCGAGTTGTTGATTCCGTGCCTTTGAGTATGGAAATCTTCGATCCGATCAGAATTCTGATCATGCAGTCGAGTGTTCGCGAAGCTTTTAGCTTTTTTCGGAAACCGGATACGCGGAATGGGGATATAACCTATGAAGGCAAGGAAATCGTCAATGGGCGGGAATGCGTCATCCTCACTTATCATCACGGTGATGGAATCGCCTATCAACGATTCATCGACGCTGAATCCGGGCAGGTTCACAGGACCTTGGATAGCAAAGGGGTCGAGTATCTGGAAGAGGGGGAACTTATCGTTGATGGGCTTCGCTTCCCGAAAAAAATGGTGAGTACATTTTCCACTGCGATTGGCAGCCAATCCATGGAATTCGCTTACTCATCAATTGATCTCAATAAGAAACTTCCCGAGTCCGATTTCGTGATGCCTCTGCCTTAGAGGTTAGGGCTCTTTCATGGATCATCGAAATTATTAACTTTGCCAAGCTGCGTGACTTGGCCATTAGTGGCGGCATGGTAGAGATCGCATACAGCTCCCGCCGATTCCAGGATACTTTGGAACGTTTCTGCAAGGCTGCTAACCCGTCTTCAGTCATAGTGGATGCCGTATCGAAGATTCTGGCGGATGTTCGTTCAAAAGGCGATCGCGGCGTATCGGCAACCTTGCGTCGCATTGATGGGATCAAGATCAAACCCCCTCAGTTCTCCATTTCAAGCGGAGAGATCGAAGCGGCAAAAGGGCGTCTGCCGAAAGAAGAACTGCGGGCAATCGGAGAGTCCGTCGCTTCGGTGACCGAATTTCATCGGCATGCATTGCCCAGTCACTGGAAGGCGAAGAACGCCCATGGGGCGACGATTGGCGAGCGGTTTTACCCGATCGACCGAGTGGGCCTGTACATACCTACCAACTTAGCGTCGACAGTAGTTATGACGGGAGCTTTAGCCAAGCTTGCTAAAGTGCCGGAGATCGTCGCGTTCACGCCTTGCGACGAGAAAGGGCAAGTATCTGACGCGGTGCTGGCGGCCATGAGTTTTTGCGGCATTACAGAGGCTTATCGAATAGGCGGGGTTGCCGCGATCGGGGCAATGGCGTTCGGTACAGAAACGATTCCAGCCGTATCCAAAGTGTTTGGACCGGGGAACGCCTATACGGTTGAAGCAAAGAGACAAGTGTTCGGGACGATAGGGGTAGATTTGCTTCCTGGACCGAGCGAGGTCTTGGTAGTTGCCGACGACACAGTCAATCCGAAATTCGTCGCTGCCGACCTCCTTGCCCAGGCGGAACATGGATCGGGAAGGGAAAAGATCTATTTGGTTAGTCTGGGGAACGCAGTCGCAAAGCGAATTAAAGACGAAATGCGCAAGCAAATCAAATCGCTCTCCAGAAAAACCACTATCCGTGAAACGTTAAAACAGGGATTTCTCTCTGTAGTGGTCGGCAATTACGATGAGGCGGCTGCGGTTGCTAACTATGTGGCGCCAGAGCACCTCGAATTAGAAGTCGCTGGGTCGGAATTGAATCGACTGACTAAGTCTATCAAGACAGCCGGAGCAATAATGCAAGGAGAGTGGTCAGCCACGGCTCTGGGTGATTTCGTAGCTGGGCCGAGCCATGAGTTGCCAACTGGAAGAGCTGGACGATATTTTAGCGGCCTCCAAGTCAGGGATTTTTTCCGCCGCTCGAGCGTAATTCGATATTCAAAGGCCGCTTTAAGGAAAGCGGCGCCAGCAGCCCTGGCATTCTCGAAGATGGAGCAGCTAGACGGTCATGGGCGATCGGTATCCGCGCGATTGGAAGAGGAATGAAATCAAAGAAGACAGTTGCCGGCTTGGCGTTGGAAAACATCCAGTTGTTGTCCGCATACAGACCAGGATTTCAGCCGGATAGCGATGATTGGGTTAAACTGAATACAAACGAGAGTCCTTACCCTCCAAGCCCGCAAGTTTCTCAAGCGATTCAGGAAATTGATGGCGCGGATTTGAGACTGTACCCAAATCCCGTAAGCGCAGACTTGAGGGAGGCTATCGGCGATTTGCATGGTTTGGGATCCGAGAACGTAATTGTTGGAAATGGGTCCGACGATATTCTGAATATGCTCGTCAGAGCGTTTTCAAAAAATGATAAGCCAGCGACGCTGGTGAATCCTAGCTACTCGCTGTATCCAGTTTTATGTGGAATCCAGGATACAGGAGTTATTGAAGTGCCGTTTGATCGTTCGATGGAAATTCCCTTGGGCTCCATTTCCAATATTGACGCCAGTATTCTTTTTCTCACCTCTCCAAATGCGCCTACGGGAGTGGGATTTGGGAATGATGTTCTTCGCCAACTAGCTGAATCGTTTGAGGGAATTGTCGTAATTGATGAGGCCTACGCTGATTTCGCCAAAGCGAATGCTGTCGAACTCCTTGCTGAATTTCCAAACATCGTGATCACTAGGTCACTATCCAAATCCTATGCATTGGCTGGATTAAGAGTTGGGTACGGGCTAGCTGAGAAAGGGTTAATCGATATTCTGGATCGCGTTCGCGATAGCTACAATGTCAATCGCCTTTCTCAGGTTGGGGCGCTGGCGGCAATAAAAGATCAGAACTACCTAACGGCAATTGTGGGTAAAATAAAACGAACTCGCGACTTTTACCGCCAGGAGTTTCAAGCCCTCGGTTGGTTCGTATATGATTCTCAGGCGAATTTTTTGTTCCTCGAGCCGGTAAATCGAAATGGCGAAAAAGGCCCGCATGTAGCGAAGGCCCTATTCGATTTCCTTAAGGAAAACAGGATTCTTGGGCGGTATTTCCCTGCTCATGCCTTGACTGAAGGATTTTTGAGAATCAGTGTTGGCGATGAAGATCAAATGCTCAAATTGAGCGAAACCGTAGAACAATGGCTGAAAACCGAATAGCTTCGCTTAAGCGGGAAACAAAGGAAACCCAAATAGAGGCTTCCTTGAATATAGACGGAAAAGGTAATGGAAATATAAATACGGGAGTGCCTTTCTTTGACCATATGCTGACTTTGTTTTCCGCACATGGATTATTTGATTTAGATGTATCCGTTAGAGGCGATGTCGACGTGGACTATCATCATACTGTAGAAGATGCCGGGATCGTTTTGGGGCAAGTGTTCAAAGACGCTTTGGGCGATAAAAAAGGAATTAGGCGATACGGCTTTTTCATTCTTCCGATGGATGAATGCCTCGGGCGCGTGGCGATTGACTTGGGCAATCGACCTTATCTGGAATATCGAGTTTCCAGTCCTACTTCGTACGTCAGGGATTTCAATATCATCCTAGTCAAGGAATTTTGTCGCGCATTTACGAATACGTTGGGGGCCAATTTGCACATTGAATTGGAGTATGGCGAAGAGCCGCACCATATTGCCGAGTGCATTTTTAAGTGCTTGGCTCGAGCCTTGGATTCTGCAACATCGATTGACGATCGGCTGGAAGGGCGACTTCCTTCAACGAAGGGGGCTCTCTAGCTATTGAGAGAGTCAGCGGGCGATCCTGCTCGAACAGCGTGGCAGAATCGCGAATCTATCCATTGAAGGTTTGAAATGAGCGTCAGCATCGCGGTTATCAATTACGGAATGGGGAATCTTAGAAGCGTGGAAAATGCGCTTTTAAAGATCGGGGCCAATCCGGTCATAGTGAAATCTCCCAAAGAAGTGGGCGATGTTCAGGGACTGCTTTTGCCGGGGGTTGGCGCTTTAGAAGATTGCGTTGAAGGTTTGCGAGCGTCGAAATTTGACGACTTCGTAAGTGGTTGGATTCGTGAGGACAGGCCATTTATGGGAGTGTGCCTTGGATTGCAGGCGCTGTTCGAATTCTCTGAAGAAAGAGATGTACGAGGTTTGGGCGTACTTCCGGGCCGAGTTGTTCGATTCCGGTCGAAATCGAATTTTAAGATACCCCATATGGGTTGGAACACGGCGATTCTGAAGCAGCGGGATTCGCCATTCTGGGCTGATTTGGACCCTTCCTTAGAACGCTTTTATTTTGTGCACAGCTACTACGCGAAACCAGAAGATCCTTCGTTGATTTTCACGACCACCGAGTATGATCAGGACTTCACGAGTTCGATTGCTCGTGGAAACATTTTGGCGTGCCAATTTCACCCGGAGAAGAGCCAGAAGAGGGGTCTTCAAATCTACGCGAATTTTGCTTCGATATGCGATAAGCCACTCTCCATCGAACTGTAGCTTGGCTAATAGTTTGGCAGGTCTCTACTCGGGCTTTACATTGGAGGCGTCAAGGACCTATCGTCATGGTTTGATCTTAGCCCCAATAATAAAATCTCTTCGATAACGCCTGAACCACATGAGCAAGCAAGCTATTCTAAAGCTGGACGAAAAGGAATTCGAATTCCCTGTTATAGAGGGAGTTGAAGACGAGAAGGCGGTAGATTTTAGAACCCTCCGCTCGCGGACAGGTTATATTTCCTATGACGAAGGCTATGGGAATACGGGTTCCTGCCAAAGTGAGATAACTTTTGTCGATGGCGAGCAAGGCATATTAAGGTATCGCGGCGTTCCCATCGAGCAACTCGCGGAATCCTCCGATTTCCTCGAGACTTCCTACATGATTTTATACGGTAACCTGCCAACTCGTGAGAAGCTCGACCAATTTCGCGCCAGAATTCACGACAATGCGGCCGTGTCGCCGTTGATGAGCGAAGCGTTGAAGGGAATGCCTAAAGATTCCCCGCCGATGGGAGTGCTGGGATGTTTGTTGAGCGCGATGAGTTGCTACAATCCTGATCTAGCTACGAATGATCGAGCCTGTGACTTGGAGAATTTCGACGAATCCGCCGCTGCTGCGATAGCCCAGACCGCGACGGCTGCTGCCTTATCGTACAGGATTTCAATCGGTTTGGCAGGCAACCAACCGGATCCTTCATTATCGTTCGCAGATAATTTCCTCCATTTGATGTTTTCGGAGGAAGGGAAGCCTTATGAGCCGGTAGCTGAGGTCAGCCGCGCCTTGGATCTCATGCTGCTCCTGCATGCCGACCATGAGCAGAATTGCAGCACTTCAACCGTCAGAATGGTCGCCTCGGGTGGAGCGAATCTTTTCGCTTCCGTTGGAGCGGGTTCTAACGCACTTTGGGGGCCAGCCCACGGTGGCGCCAACATGGCGGTTATAAAAATGTTAGAGGAGATCCGGGAGTCGGGTGACGACGGATCTCGTTTTATTGAGCAGGCCAAGAGCGGCAAGAGCGGCAAGCGACTGATGGGATTTGGCCACCGTGTTTACAAGAGTTTCGATCCTCGAGCCAAGATCATCGGTAAAGCTTGCGACGATTTGCTCAACAAGATGGGTATCGATGATCCCTGTTTGGATATTGCGAGAAATTTGGAAAAGGCGGCACTAGCGGATGACTACTTCATCGCTCGCAATCTTTATCCAAATGTCGACTTTTACAGCGGAATCGTTCTCCGCGCATTGGGCATTCCGGTAGACATGTTTACGGTCATGTTTGCAATTGGACGTATGCCTGGTTGGGTTGCTAATTGGCGGGAGATTGCCATGAATCCGAAGGGCAAAATCAATCGCCCTCGCCAGATTTATCAAGGCCCGGCCCAGCGGGATTATGTGCCTGTAGAAGATCGGACCTAGCCCAGCTGAGGTTCTATCGGGATTTTTTGCTTCTTCGCCCAAGAATTCGGTTTGTAGCCGCAATCTTTGTGGAACGGGGTCTTGCGTCGCAGCAGTTGGGCGCTGGTATGAGTCCGTGAATCTGCTATAATTTGGATTGTTTTCCCTATTAACGATTCCGTTCAGGGACGAGCTTCCTGCGTTGCGAGAGAAATTCTTTGGGGATTCATCGACTCTTGTAGGTGGCGCATCTTTCGATCTGATAGTTCAATCCGATAACCGTCGTTGGAGTCGCTTTGTGGAGAATCGGCTTTGGATCATGGATGAAGTCGTTTTCGGAACGCTTCATCTGGTTGGCAGTGGAAACAATAACCAAGAAGAGATTAATGGTGCGGTAGTGGAATTTCGCGAGCGAGATGCTGCCAATGAAGTATGGCTTTCGGATATATTCGAATTAGCGATTGCCCGGAAGGCTCCTGGGCTCTGTTTATTTACCTCGTAGTTTCATTAACCTTCACCCAGAAACAACTTAAGTTATTGATAGCCACTTCGCTAGAACGAGCTTCGCCAAGGTTT
>MDTA01141661.1_pt1 | contig 11013 bp, 10 predicted proteins | sample 811151 | NCBI WGS metagenome assembly MDTA01 (sample SAMN05326648, study PRJNA326480) | marine metagenome | isolation source: seawater | place: Indian Ocean: South | collected 2010 | reverse complement strand
CTATAATTCTTATTATCTTTAAGATTGTCAAAAAGAAACATCATATCTTCAACTGGTGCATTATAAATAGTCATTTAATTTATTAATGGTTTACCTGTTTTTAAAGTATGAATAATTCTTTCTTGAGTTTTTTTATTTTCTACTAGCTTCATAAAACTATTCAATTCTAATTTATATATTTGGTCCTCTGTTACTTCTTTACTTAAATCTGTGTCTCCTCCACTTAAAACATATGCTAATTCTTTCCCAACTTCCATACCATGATCTAGAATCTTTTTATCATTATATAATGCTTCGAGTATTTTGTGCATTTTTTCTCTTGCATTTTTACCAGATAGTTTAAATTTACATTCTGTAGAAGGAGACATAACAGCCTTTTTATTGAGTAATTTTTTTGCCGCCGGTAATAATTCATTTCTGTTAATAATAACATCATGATTATTATCTAAAAACAACAATGGTTTAGCTTCTTGTGGTGAAGAGGCTGTTTTTGCGTAACCGATAATATCGAAAACTTTTAATGAAGCATAGTCTGGATCTTTTTTAGACTCATCTTTTTGAGACCATCTCCAAAGCAATTCTTTACAACCTCCACCAGCGGGAACTAAACCAACTATAGTTTCTACCAAACCCATAACTATGTTAGTATGAGTAACAACATAATTGCTTTGTAACACAACTTCTTCTCCTCCACCTAATGCTAACCCAGATGGAGCTGATATAACTGGATATTTACAGTACTTTAGATGCTTGCAAGTTTCTTGAAAATGTTTGATGAATTTTTCAACAGACTTTAAATTATTATTGTTTATAAACTCCATTACATAATTAAGATTTACACCTGCAGAAAATTGCATACTTTCATTTATGATTATGAGAGGTTTGTCTGTAGCCTTTTTTAAAGCATCCATAGAGTTATTATCCAAAGCGTTTGCTTTTGTATTGAATTCAACTATATTAAAATCTTTAAATCTATAGATTTCAGCAGAATCATTTTTTTCCAATTTTATGACTGTTTTTTTTATTTTTCCAAGAGTCTGAAGATCAGTATATTTTTGTCTTTCATCATAAAAAGTTTCTACATTATTTTCCTTTAAATTATTTAAAAATTTATTTTTGTTAACATCTCCGATTTTTGAAAAAAAATTTTTTAAGCCTATTGATTCTAACATTTCAAATGGGCCCATTGACCAATTAAATCCAAGTCTCAAGGCTTCATCTATGTCGTTATATTCATCAGTAATAGTTGGTACTAGTGAAGATGAGTATAAGATAATTTTAGATATTACTGACCATGCGTATTTACCATATTTATCATCTCTATTGATTAATGTTAAAAGATTTATTTTGTCGATTTTTAAATCAATTTTTTTTACTGGAAAATATTCATTTTTTTTAAGATCTAAAGCTTCAAGAACCTTCTTATTTCCTAGCTTACTCATTCTGTAGAAACCTCCCTTACCTTTTCTACCCGTATATCCTGTTTCAATTAATTTTTTAATAATTGGTAATCCAGAGACAACTTTCTGAAATTCATCTTCTTCAGATAATTCTTTTTGAAAACTTTTCAAAACATCTGACATCAAATCAATACCAATTAAATCGTATAAAGCAAAAACACCAGTTTTAGGAATGCCCATAGGTCTACTGAATACAGCGTCGGCTTCCTCTACTGAAAGTTCCATATTCATAGCTTCAGTCATTGCAACTTGCATAGCATATACACCAATTCGATTTCCTAAGAAACCAGGGGTATCACCGCAAACTATGACACCTTTACCTAATTTATTTTCACAAAAGTTTTTTAAGAAATTAATTTTATTTAGATCATTTGACTTGTCCTTTACTATTTCTAACAATCCCATGTATCGAACAGGGTTAAAAAAGTGTGTTATGCAAAAGTCTTTTTTATCTTCTGGAGAAGATTTTTCTGATAAAACTTTTAGGGGAATTGTTGATGTATTCGAAGAAACTATCGAACTTTTTTTTCTTTTTGCAAAGATCTTTTTATATATATCATGTTTAATATCAATTCGTTCTACAACAGCTTCTATTATCCAATCTGCATTAGCTATTTCATCAAAATTATCAGAAATATTACCAACTTTAAGAGAATTAATTTTAGATTTCTCAAAAAGTAATGGTGGTCTTGATTTTAAAATACGCTCTTTTGCTTTTTCTGCAATTTCTGTTTTGAGATCTAATAAAATAACTTGAATGTTAGCATTACATAAATGTGCTGCTATACCACTACCCATTGTTCCAGATCCAATCACTACAACTTTTTTTATATTCATATGATAGTTAAAAAATATTACTATTAAAATTAGAACTAAAAGGTATTATCAAATTATATTTATTCATATCTAATTTTTTTACCTCTTCAAAATCTATATGCCAAGTGTTTAATTTTACATTAACAGGTTTGTAATTAAAAAATTCAAGTATTTTAGAAAATTTAAAATCGAAAGAAATATTATTAATTACCTGTGATTTTTCAATTATATTAATTTTTTTTAATAATTTTAGACAGTTTTTATTTATTTCATTTAAATTTTTTAAACACTTATCTATTAAATTGTTTGATAAATAATAAGAAACATCAATATTATTTTTTCTCAATTGTTTCATACAAGAAATTATATTCTTATTGGTTAATTCAATTTCTGAAGGAAATTCAACGAATATATTTAAGTCCTTTTTAATACTAATTATTTTTTTAGAAAAAGTATTACAATTTTTCTCATTTAGATTTTTAACATCTATCCAAAGAGTTCTTACTTGATTTAAGTTAACCATAAGTTCATCTAAAGTAAAATTAATATTTGCTTTAGGAGGATGATATATAAAAAAATTATTTTTTTCTATAACAAGGTCAAATTCAAGACAGTCAGTAATTATCGACCCTCGTTTAACACGAGCCAGTGTATTAGAAGAATGATAGCATATTTTTTCTTTACCTAAATTGGTAGACAAAACATGTAGATTTGTATCTCTGTCATTAACAACATTAAATTTTTTTGGAAGATCAATTTTATTAAAATTAATATCTATCAAATCAATTTTATCTTTTACTTTTCTTTTAAAAATTAAATTTTCAAAAATTCTAGTTTTTTTATTAAAATACTCTTTATGGTAAATATCTAGATTATATATTTTTAGTAAAATTTTTGATAAATAATCGGTTGTGATTATTTGATTTTTATCTTTTATTATTGTTTCATAAACAAGCCTGTTGTCTTCTAAATATTTTTGATTGAAATAAATAAAAAAAGGTATCCTAAGCATTTCATGGACAAATCGTGATGAGTCATGTCCATGACCTGTAAAAACACTTTCACCATGGTCTGACAAATAAATAAAAACTGTTGGATGATTGTTGTCTATAAGTTTAAGTATTTCAGAAATTGTATCAAAATTATATTCTATATTAGAAATATAATCAGGTATGTGAATATCTTTTTTAAAATTGTATTTACTGCCTATTATTTTAATAAGAGATTCATCATTTAATTTTTTTTCATTTTTCAATAAATATTTATTAGGCAAGTTTTTATAATACGGTGCATGACCTACAGCAGAATGAAATACTGACAGATTATTTATATATTTAGATTTTTTAACTTTTTTAAATTCATTTATGAAAAATTCTTTTTCAAATTCATAACTTGAGTCATTTAAAAATGAAATATAATTAAAATTTTTAAAAAAAATAGGATAATGAATATTATTATAACCTTCTTTACCTGTACTTGATATGTAGTTAGTAGTTATTTTATTTTCAAGGAAATTAAAAATTGGAATACTTTTTCGATCAATAATAGGCTGTAATAAATTCTCTTTATTAATTGATTTTGGTAAACTTAGAGCGCGCAGTAAGGATGGAGTTGAATGAGTATGTGAAGAATAAGTATTGCTAAAATTTATAATCTTACCTAATTTTTTTTTTTCAATTCTTTCCTTAATTTCCAAAACTTTTTCATCAGATATCATTGAGGTAGTTGACTCTCCTATATAGATTACCAAATTAATATTTTTAGTGGATTTATGTATTTGAGGTTGATTATAGAAATTTTTTTTTTACTGTTGATTGCATATTTACATTTTTAAATAAGTGACTAATATTTATATTAATAAATAAAATAATAAATATTCCAAAAAGAACTAGTGGTATGGATCTAAAAATTGTTTTTTCTCTTATATTTATTTTTAAAAAAAAATAAAACAATGCAAAGCCAATTAAATAAAACTTTACAAAGTTTAAAATTCTAAGATCAGGTTTAAAATAACCTATAATTGAATAAATCCAAGCTACTGCGTAATCATAATTAAAATTATTAATTTCACTTATGCTATCTCCTGCTAAATTTTGTATCCAACTTGATATAGAATCCCAATAAAGTATAAAAAATAATTGTAATAAAACTAGAATAGAAAATAGGGACCATTTTTTTTTCATATAGTAAAAAATAGATGGAAAAAAAACAGCTAAAAACAATATATATTTTTGTTTAGTATTAAATACGTTTTCAAAATAATCAAAATTACTTTCAATTTCGAAAAATGATTTTGCTGCATAACTATAATTAATAAAAAGAATATAAAATCCAGTGATTAAAAGAATAAATACAAATAAATTTTTTTGATTAATTTTTTTCATTTAAAAATTTTGGTCGGGGTGGCAGGATTTGAATTTATAACCTGAAATTCCGATTAAGAAAGTATTTACAACAATTAAACTAAAAATAGAATTAGAAAAATTGACATAAATAGATGAAAATAAACATTGATTTATCTCAGAGAACTAGTTGACTTCTCTCCAACTATCCATTTTAGGCTATAAGTTACTATCTAGAGATCATAGTATTGTCTATTTTTTTCACAAATCCTTATTATTTTATCTTTAATTTCTTTTTTAAATAAGGCGGTAAATTTGATTTTAGATTTTCGTGGTCTTCTTTTATTTTTCTATTTTCTTCTTTTAATATTGAATTTTGTTTAGATAAATCACTCGTATATTTTTCTAAAGTTGAATTATTATCCTCTAATTTTTTTATTTGTACATTATATTCACTCAGTAGATTTTCAATCGCAATTTTTAATTCTTGATTATCTTTTTCTAGTTTATTGTAAGTAACAAGTAATTTTTCGTAGTCACCTTTTGCTTCATTTTTTTCTTTCAATAATATATCTTCTCTAGTTTTAGTGTCTAAAATGTTAGCCTGCTCATTTTTTAACATAATTGAGTTTAGTTCATCAATTTCATTTAAAACTATTAATTTTCTTGGTCTTTTAATGGCCCACATTAAATAAGTTTTGCTATGACATTTATTAGTTAAACATTTTTCTAAACTTTTTTTAATTTTTTTCACTCTATTTTTATCTTTAGAAGGAAGGTTCTTAGAACAACAATCCTCCTCAATTCTATTCAAAGCACTAATTATGAGTTTTTTATTTTTTTTACTCGACATTATTAATTTTGGTAAATCTAAAACATAGCTTTTTGCTGTATCTATGCTAGGCCCATGCTCATCAGATTGAACTGGATTAAAAGCGATAAATAAACTAAAAAACACTATTGTGCCAATACTATTTAAATATCTCATTCTTAAATTCTATTAAATATATTGAATTTTTAAAGCTAAATTAATCATTATAATTGCTAGCTTATTTCTGGTCGGGGCGGCAGGATTTGAACCTGCGACCCTCTGGTCCCAAACCAGATGCGCTACCAGGCTGCGCTACGCCCCGAAAGTCTATTTTTATAAGTTAAATTTGTCTATTTGGCAATTGAAAGATAATCATTATAGAAGTAAAAAACAGCTATGATCCAAAAATTAACAAAACCGTTTAAATATTTTTTCAAATTAGAGTCTTCTTCTGGATTTGTATTATTGTTTGCTGCAATACTCGCTCTTTTTATTAGTAATAGTAATTTTGCTGATCAATATTTTTCTATTTTACAAAAATATATAATTCTTGGAACAGAAAACTTTGGATTAAAACTCAGTGTTTTACACTGGATAAATGACGTTTTAATGGCGATTTTTTTCTTTTTAGTTTCTTTAGAAATTAAAAGAGAATTCATACAGGGTGAGTTATCTAACCCGAAACAAGCTTTGTTGCCTATAATTGGAGCTGTTGGTGGAATGTTAATTCCAGCCTTATTTTATATTTTCATTAACTTTTCAGATAGTACTACTCTTAAAGGATGGGCAATACCATCTGCAACAGACATAGCCTTTTCACTTGGTGTTTTGTCTTTATTAGGTAAAAGAGTGCCAATTTCATTAAAAGTTTTTTTAACAGCTCTAGCTATAATCGATGATTTAGGTGCAATTGTAATTATAGCATTCTTTTATTCAGGAAATGTAAGTACAACCTATCTGATTTTAATGTTATTTGCAGTTATAGCTTTAATTGGCTTAAACAAATTTAAAGTTAAAAATTTTATACCTTATTTAATAGTTGGGATATTATTATGGGACTTCACTCATCAATCGGGTATACATGCGACTATAGCTGGTGTATTATTGGCTTTAACAATACCTCACAATAAAATAGAGCCAAAAAAATCACTTTTACTTAAGTTAGAACATGCATTATCACCCTACGTTGCATTTGGTATAATGCCAATTTTTGCTTTCGCTAATGCTGGTGTTTCATTGGAAGGATTAACTTTTGCATCTCTACTTGCTCCAGTTCCTCTGGGAATAGTTTCAGGTTTATTTTTTGGTAAACAAATAGGTGTTTTTCTATTTTCATACTTAGCTGTAATCTTAAAATTTGCTGAAAAACCAAATAATTCTAATTGGGGATCATTTTATGCAGTATCTATTCTCACAGGAATTGGTTTTACAATGAGTTTGTTTGTTGGAAATTTGGCCTTTGTAAATGATATTCAATATTTGGATGGAGTAAAGATTGGTGTGCTTGTAGGATCTTTATTGTCAACATTATTCGGATACTTTTTATTATTATTTTTCTCTAGAAGATGATTAGTTCTAAAATTATAAAATTAGCCTCTAATACAAAATTTGCTGGACTTAAAAATGTTTTTACACACAAATCATCAGTTAAAAATTCTTTGTGTGGCGATTTTATTAAAATAGAGATAATAGCTAATAAAACAAAAATTAAATTAATGCGTTATGAAACTGAAGCATGTGTTATATGTGAGGCTTCGGCAAGTCTCCTAGCAAACAAGATAAATAATTTTAATTTAAAAGATCTTCGAAATAATTATAAATTTTTCAATAAAAGTAAAAAAATTGATTTTTTGTCAAAATTTAAAATATTTGATCAACTTTTAATAGGTAAAAACAAAAGTAGAATTAATTGTGTCATATTGCCTATGGAAGCTATATTTAAAGCGCTTAAGATTAATCAATGAAAAAGTTTTTAATTTTATTAATTTTTATGTTTAGTTTTTTTAGCAAGTCATCAGCAAGTTATACTAATTTAGTTTATGACTATGAGTTTAATAGTATTGAGGGGGGAGTTATTAAATTAAGTGATTATAAAGATAAAGTTATAGTAATTGTGAATGTAGCAAGTAGATGTGGATACACTCCACAATACAATGACTTGCAAGAACTCTGGTCAAATTACCAAGCCCAAAACTTAGTTGTTATTGGAGTGCCAACAAATAATTTTAAACAAGAACCAGGTACAAACAAAGAGATAAAGGATTTTTGCGAAACTAATTTTAATATAAGTTTTCCTATGACTGAAAAAGTCAATGTTATTGGAAGTCAAGCCCATCCATTTTATAAATGGGCAAAAAAAAATCATGGGATAAGTGCCATACCTAAATGGAATTTTCACAAAATAATAATTGGAAAAAACGGCAAAGTGTATGAAACGTTCGCATCTTTTACCAAGCCAAGTTCTGACAAGTTTTTAAAAGTAATAAAAGAAGCAATCAAAAATTAAAACTTAGTCCGTCATAAGCAGGTATTATATTTGATGGCAGTTTTTTTTTGAGATAAGTATAATCTAAATCAGTGTGTAAATTCGTTAATATAGTTTTTTTTGGTTTTACAGCTTTTACAAGTGATATGGCATCATCGTAGTTAAAATGAGATGGATGCTTCTCACGCCTTAAACAATCAACAATTAAATAATTTAAATTGTGTAAATTTTTAAAAGATTTAGTTGGAATTTTATTACAATCGCTTATGTAAACAATTTTATTAAAAAGAAATCCAGAGCATTTAATCATACCATGTATTACATCAAAAATTTTAATTGTAAGAGAATTGTTTTTATTTTTTATAATAAATTTATCATTAACAATTCTTGCTGTCATGATAGCTTTGTACCCCTGTTTTGGTGCAAAACAAAAACTATATTTAGATAATAATGCCTTTATTGTTCTTTTGCTTCCATAGACTGGAATCTTTTTTTTATTTTTCCAGAAAAAAGGTCTCATTTCAAAAATACCTGAAGTTTGATCAGCATGTTCGTGTGTATAAATTATAGCATCTAAAGATTTAATATTATTTTTTAAAAACTGACTTTTAATATCTGGTGACGTATCAATTAAAACAGATAAATCACCAAATTGTATGTGTGAACAACATCTTGTCCTTATGTTTTTAGAATTATTTTTTAAATTTCCTCTATGATTTGTAATCCATGGAGACCCGAGTGAGCTACCACACCCTAGTATTGTAAATTTATTTTTCAATTTAGTTTACCAAAAAGTTTGAAAAAATTTTGTGTTGTTATTTCGGAAAACTTTTCATAGGAAATATTTTTAAGATTTGATAAAAATTTAACAGTATGAGTTATATGGCTTGGCTCATTTGATTTTCCACGAAGAGGCTCAGGAGATAAATAAGGTGAGTCTGTCTCAACTAAAATTCTATTAGAAGGTATTTCTTTAAATATTTGAGCTAGTTCTTTTGATTTTTTAAAAGTAATTACTCCACTAGCTGATATATAAGCGCCTAGATCAAGTAACTTAAAAGCAAAACTTTTTGATCCTGTAAAACAGTGAATTAAGATTTTAAAATTTTTGTTTATTGTTGAGTCTTTTAAAATTTTCAACGTATCTTCTTCTGCTGATCTGGTGTGAACTACAAGAGGTAAATTGGTTACTTGAGATGCATAAATATGCTCTAAAAAAGAATTTATCTGATCTTTTTTTTCTGAATGATTGTAATAAAAATCAAGTCCGCTCTCTCCAATTCCTATAATCTTCTTATTTTCTTTTACTTTTAAAATTATGTCTTTTGACTTAATGTGCTTATATTTTTTTGCCTCATGAGGATGTATTCCATAAGTGCCGAATACGTTTTTGAATTTATTTATTATTTCAAGAATTTTATTATAACTTTTATCTTCTGTTGAAATAGTTAAAAGAAAATTTACTCCATTTTCTTCAGCTCTTTTAATAGTTTCATAGATAGATGAAACCATTGGTTCATATGTAAGATGACAATGTGAATCAATTATCATTTTCAATTTTATTAAATAAGATATCTAATTTTTGTATTTCTTTATCATGTTTAAAACACTCCAAATTGTTTATACCTTGTATAGATCTGTTTTCAAAACTAACGTTCATCGTATCTAAAACTTTACTCGCAGACTTCGGGATAATCGGTAAAAGTAAAATGCTGATATTCTTTATTTGTTCACAAATTGTAAACAAAATATTGTTCATTTTCACAGAATCTTTTTCTTTTAAGGACCATGGTTGAGAATCATTAAAATATTTATTAGCATCAAAAGAATAACTAACTACAGTTTTTATAAACTCGTTTAAATTTTGATTATTCATTAATTTAATTAAATTCTTTGTATTGTCTTTTAATTTAATTATTAATCTGTTGTCTAAATCAGATAAATTATTTGGTTTGGGAATTTTATTTGAACAATTTTTTTTTATAAATGCAAATACTCTTTGGCATAAATTTCCATAATTATTTGCCAAGTCATTATTTACACAATTTTTTAAATTTTCCATTGAAATACTTCCATCGTTTCCCAAAGAGACTTCTTTTACTAAATAATATCTTAATTGATCGATACCATAATTCTTAATAATTTCAATTGGGTCTAATATATTACCAATAGATTTTGACATTTTTTTATCTTCAGAGAGAATCCACCCATGGCCAAATATTCTTTTAGGCACAGGAAGTTTCGCAGCTAATAAAAAGGCAGGCCAATATATAGCATGAAAGCGTAATATATCTTTACCTATTATATGGAGATCTGCAGGCCAAAAGTTTTTATATTTTTTGTCGTCTGTATTTGGAAAATTTAAAGCGCTTATATAATTAGTTAAAGCATCTAGCCACACGTATATAACATGTTTTTTGTTTTTAGGCACCGGTATACCCCAGGAAAAAGAGGTTCTACTAACAGACAAATCTTTTAATCCCTTTTTAACAAAATTAACAACTTCATTTTTTCTAGATACAGGCAAAATAAAATCTTTGTTATTATATAGTTTTAATAGTTCATTTGACCAATTTGATAATTTAAAAAAAAATGACTCTTCCTCTACCCAATCAACTTTTGATCCAGAAGTAATTGCAATTTTTTGTCCTTTTAATACTTGTATTTCATCTTCATCATAATAAGCTTCATCAGATACAGAGTACCAACCACTGTACTCTGATAAATAAATATCTCCTGATTTTTCAAGCTTATTCCATAGTTCTTCTACTGAAACCTTATGCCTCTTCTCAGTAGTTCTGATAAAATCTGTGTTTGATAAATATAATGTTTTAGTTAAATCCTTAAAATTTTTTGATAACTTATCGCAGAATTCTTTAGGAGTATAACCATTTTTCTCTGCCTCTCTTTGTATTTTGAGACCATGTTCATCTGTGCCAGTTAAAAACATTACATCGTAACCCTCAAACTTTTTAAATCTCGCAATAACATCGGCAATAATACTTGAGTATGCGTGACCCATATGTGGATTACCTGAAGGATAGTATATAGGTGTCGTTATATAAAAATTTTTATTTGTCATTAAATCTTACTTTTAAT
>MDTA01022922.1_pt1 | contig 11015 bp, 10 predicted proteins | sample 811151 | NCBI WGS metagenome assembly MDTA01 (sample SAMN05326648, study PRJNA326480) | marine metagenome | isolation source: seawater | place: Indian Ocean: South | collected 2010 | reverse complement strand
CTGTTTTTGTTCATATGGTTGAAAAATATTATATAACTAAACAATGTGATTGGATTGATGAGAAACAATTAGAAAAAATTATTGATAGAGCAGAAAAAATTGCTCCTAACTTAATTGGAAAAATATCACCCGAATTTATAACTGCATATGGCACTCCATTTATGAAAGATCTAAATAATAAAATTTATACTATTCAAGATATAAAAGCTAAATATACAGTACTTATTTTCTTTGGCCCAACATGTGGTCATTGTAAAAAAGAAATTCCAAAAGTTAAAAACATACTTGATTCTTTAATAGTTACTGGGATTGATATCAAAACAATGGCTGTTGCAACAGAATTTGACAAAAAAGAATGGGGGAAATTTATAAAAGATCAGAAAATAGAAGATTGGATAAATGTAGCAGATATCAATCATGATAAAGAAGGAAATCCTGTAGCTAGTTCAGATTGGAGAGATAAATACGATATTTACTCTACTCCTGTAATTTATCTTTTAGATAAAGAAAAAAAGATTCTTGCAAAAAGATTATCATATAAACAATTAGGAGATATTATCACTACATTAGAAAAATAGTTAAAATACAACTTGTGTAGCACCTCCGTCTCTAGAGACATAATATCTTAACTTGTATTCATCTAAAATATTATGAACTTCTGTACGTAGAAGACCAGTACCTATACCATGCACTATTACCACTTTACTAATATTTTTATCTAATAACTCATTTATTTTTCTTCTACATACCGATAATTGTATTTGAACGATCTCAAAGTTGCTCATACCCTTGTAATCCTTGAGAATTTTTTCTACATGTAGATCTATCTTATACTCTACTTTTTGATAATCTTTTTTAAAATTATTTAAGTTAGTTAGTTTATCTTTTTGGAAAAAATTTGACCCATATGCTGAGGGAGAATTAGTTTCTTCTTCAAATAAAATAATATCGTTAGAAAAAACTTCAATATCAAAACCATTGGAATTTCTAATTAATATTTTTTCTTTGGAAAGAATTTCAAGTACTATTCCTTCTTGTTTTTCCTTTTTAAAAAGTATTTTATCTCCAATTTTAAAAATCATAATAAGTTAATAATAAATCAAATGCCAGTGCAAACTCTTGTTTGACCACTCTATAGCAGGCATTGGAAATTTAAGAAACCCAAAGGTATGCAATACACTATTTAATAATTTATTTTTTGTTTTTATTTTATTTAAATCTATATCTAATGAGAATATGTATTGTCTTTTTCTTTGCTCAGCAATAGGACTTTGATATGGAGAAATCATATTATCTCCACTATATCCTAAAGCTAAACTAAACCAATCTGGAAAATTATCAAACCTTTCCTTAAATATGGATTTAATATTAAAAGTAACCCAATATGTTTGACCATTATAATCCTTTAGTAATCTTTGAACATTGTTTTCACCTAACTGAGCTGGATTAGCGCTAGCCCATTTAGATGGACTATAACTGTACTTTAATTGTATTCTCTGTTCGTTCCAATATAATTCTTGACTTATTGCTAACATTGAGCCTGTTGTATTTGCTAATAAATCACCAGCAGACGCACCCCACTGAGCTGATTTACCATCTAAATATTCTATTATAGTAAGAAAAAAACTACCTGTTAAACCTCCATACCAGATAGCATTTTTTCTTTTCATTCCTGTCCATTTATATGCACTTATGCCAGCAACACCAGAGTAATATGAGGCTGACATATGGCCAAATTTGTCCATTTGTAACCACTCAGCATTATCATTAATAAAATGAAAATTACTTTTTGGATAATCAGCATACCATAATTCATTTAATGTATATAGAGATAATGTATATGCAGTTATTTCAGAAATAAGCAAAATATTTCTTTTCTTTTTATCAAGTTTTATAGATTGATCATGATATGTAGTATTTATGTCAAGGGTTTCAGCATGTACATGAAATTGACAAGAATAAAATAAGAAAAGTATTATTAACTTTAAACGCATCTACAAAATGGCAGCTTTAGTAGCTGCTAAAATATCAAATGCTTGATCTTGACTATTTGCTTCAGCATATGTACGCAATACAGGTTCTGTACCTGATGGACGTATCATCACCCATGTATTAGCGTCAAAAAAGAACTTAAATCCATCTGTTTTTTCTATGCGTTGCACTTTATATTTTCCAAAACTCTTAAAACGATCATCCTCACATGCTTTTATAATATCTTGCTTTTTTACATTATCTATATGTAAATCTATACGTTCAAAAGCAAATTCACCAACAATATCATACACTTCTTCAATAAGTTGTTTTAATGATTTACCAGATTTACACATAAATTCAAATAAAATTAACCCCATCCATATCCCATCCCGCTCAGGAATATGTCCCTTAGTAGCAATACCTCCAGACTCTTCACCACCTAAAAGAATATCTTCTTTAATCATTTTTCCAGAAATATGTTTAAAACCAATTTTTACTGTTTCGTGCTCTAATCCATAGTAATCACAAATTTGTTTCACTTTAACGGAGCAAGAAAATGCCGTAACTACTTTCCCAGACATTCCTTTATATTTAACCATATAGTGAATTAGTAATAAAATCAAATGATGAGAATCTATAAAATTACCCATAGAGTCATACAGGCCAATTCTATCAGCATCACCATCCGTAGCTAAACCACAATCAATTTTATTGTTTTTTATTAATTCTGAAAATTCTATTAAATTTCGATGAATTGGTTCTGGAGCAGTATTTAAAAATCCGGGGTTATCATCACAGTGTAATAAAGTAGCGCTAGGCAATAAGTTTTTAACTGCATTCATACCTGCACCAAACATTGCGTCATAAGCAAATTTCATATCAGATTTATTTACTAATTCTAAATCGAAATTAGAAGCAGCATGCTTACAATATGCATCTTCTAAATCAACATATATAATTTTATTCTGATTTATTAAATCATCTATAATAATACTATTATAATCTACCTGACATTTATCAGGAATAACATCTTCTATCTCTTGAACATCAGCAGGAAGTAAAGGTCCTCCAAAATCTCCTTTCAATTTATATCCGTTGTAAGCTGGCGGATTATGAGATGCTGTAATAACAACACCTAAGCATGCCTGTTCATTTAAAACACCCAAAGAAACCATTGGTGTTGTTACAAACCCCTTAGCTAATTTCACTTTAATATCATAATATGAGAAAATTTTAGCCGCAGTTTCAGCAAACATTTCACCACCAAAACGACAATCATGTCCAATCACAACAGATGGATTTTTATATTTTTTCTGCAACCATTCTGACACAGCAATACTAACTCTTGCGACATTTTCCGTTGTATACTCTGATCCAATGATAGCCCTCCAACCATCAGTGCCAAATTTTATTTTATGCATAGTAAATATTTTATGATACAAAACTATAAAATTAACGCATTATTTTACGTCTATTTAATGCCTTTTGGTACTTTCGAGCGTTTCTTAGATGCTTAGTATACGTTGTAGCAAAATTATGATAACCTGAAAAATCTTCCTTAGCACACATAAATATATAATTATGTTTATCAGCGTTTAAAACTGCATCAATAGAATTAATAGAAGGTATACATATTGGCCCTGGAGGCAATCCTTTATACCTATATGTGTTATATAAGGATTCAACCTTTTTATCTTTATTCAATACACGTTTGATTGAATAATCTCCAATAGCAAAAATCAAAGTTGGATCAGATTCTAATTTCATATTACGTCTTATTCTATTAAGGTATAAGCCAGCAATCTTTGGTCTTTCATCTCTTTTAATATTCTGTTCCTTTTCAACGATTGAAGCTAAAATTGAAACTTCATATTTAGTAAGATTAATAGCATTAGCCTTAGATATTCTGTTTTTATTCCAGAAAACATTATATTCTTTAATCATTCTATCTATAAATTCATCGGCATTTGTATTCCAATAAAATTCATATGTGTTAGGAATAAAAAGACAAGAAATATTTTGTTTATTTAATCCTATTTTGCTTAAAAAAAGCGTGTCATTTATATAATTTATTATACTTATTGAATCTGCTTCTATTTGCTTTGCAATAAGTGATGCGAAATCCTCCTTTTTTCTTACGTTATTAAAAGTTAATCTAACAGGAACTTGCTTTCCAGATCGAAGTAAATTTATAATTTCATTATTATTTAAATTATGTTCAATCTTATATTTTCCAGCTTTTATATTAGAAATATATTTTTTTTGTCTTGCAAGCCATAAAAAAGAATTAGAATTAATTAATAAACCTTTTTCTGATAATATTTTAACAACATCTTGAATGTCAGAATTTGTAGGAATATAAACATATTCTTCCTTTATGTTATCTGGCAAAACAATATTAGGCTGATAAACTCGAGTATATAATTCGTACACTAAACTACTTCCTATAAATACCAAAAGGAATAGAAAAACAAACATTATTTTTTTTAAAATATGAATATTTAATATTTTTTTTTCTTTTCTTCAATTTAAAATTTCTTTTAATTTATGTTTGGGGTCAATTTCTATAATTTTATTGAAATAATATAAAATATCTTCTTTATTATTCTTTAATTGAGATAATAGATAAAGATTCTCATAAGCTAGAAGATAGTCGGGATCTAACATAACAGCTTGTTTTAATCTATTTTCTGCCATAAAATATCTTTTATTAATTATATCTATATATCCTATATTTAAATGAATTTCCTTAACAGTTGGATTTAATTTAAGAGCATTGTTTAATAATATATACGCATCATTATATTTCTTACTATTAACCCAAAAAACAGCTAATTTTATCTTATAATCTATGACTTTTGGCATCAATTGGACTGATAACATTAAATATTTTTCTGCCAGATCTAATAAATCATTTTTAGAAAAAATATCTCCAGATCTAGAGAACGCCATTGCTAAATCACTTGTTTTATAATTAATCGTATCTAATTTATGATTTAAAACATAATTAACTAAGCCCCCATGGTCATTTTTCAAATAATAATATTTCACAAAAGAAACAAAATGATCATCCGATTTTTGAAGAAAATAAAATGCACTATCTAATAAATAACTATCATTAGAAAAACCTTCATAATGCTTTAAATATGCTTTAGCTCTTGAAAGAGAGCTGGCATTTTTGTTGTTGATAGGAATTAGGCCTAAAAAACTACCTCTTTCATTCTTTTTCTTAGAATGCACACCTATTTTATGGTCTGTTATGGAAACATGCATAATATCTAGAGTATTAGATTTAGGCATATGACAAGACACACAATTATTTACCTCTTTTTCATCACATTCTTGATGACACTGCTTACACTTATTGTCAAAATAATTATTATCTAAAATCTGTACACTTTTATGTGGATTATGACAAGAAATACAAGTTATATCTGAATTTTGATAACAACTACTCTGCTTTAATCTATCCACATGTGAAGCCATTATAAATGAATTATTATTATCATATTTTGGAATATATGTTTCCATAAATTCATGTAAATGCATACCGGGTTTATAATCAGTAAAATCAGATGAATCATTTAAAACTGTAGTGCCTTGTAAATGACACCTTTGACATACATCAAATTGTAATTTCTTATCTAATCGTGAAGGATTAACAATTGTATAATCAATATATTTAGAAGTATCTACTAATTCCCCTGCAAGTTTTCTTTTAACGTGAAGTTCACCGGGACCATGACATCTTTCGCAATCAATACCAGTTAAAACATGCTCGTATTTATTATCTGATGTTATATCATGGGTTGGATGTGCATTATGACACGTCATACATTCCATGCCTATTTTTCTAGAAAAACGACTATTCATTCCATTCTCAAAACCTGGTGGTAAATCAGCAATATTATCCTGAGTATAATATGTATATGGAATTTGATGGAGATAACCATTTATTTCAAATATATGAGAATTAGTATGATGTCCGCTACCAATTTTATAATCTACCTTTTTAATTAACTTATGAATAGTATCTAAATTTTTCAACCTATACTCTAGTAAATACAAACTATCACTCTTCCAAAAAGGCTTATAATATAAATTTTTATCTGAATCATATACTATTGGAACTGTATCTGAAATAGCGCTATTTTGTTTAGTAGCATGGTGAAAAGATTTACCCATACCTGTTTCTAAATATGAATCATATATTTCAGCATGACACATTCTACATTGCTCTTTTCCTACATACTTAACAGTATCATTGTGATTAAGGTAATAAGTATATTTAGTTACCTCACCTCTTTGACAAGCAGAAAATAAAAAACATAATAAAATGTAACGCAATAAACTAATCAAGAACTTATATTTTCTTATTTATATTTATTAATTAAAACTCAAATTTAAAGATAATTTCTAAGTATAAATGTTTTGCATATTTTATTTTCTGTAAATAATTTAAAACCACAAGAAGAAAAAAGAGATATACTTGACTGATTTTTTATATTAATTTTACATAATAATTGATCTGATTTTAATACTTCAAAAGCATAAATTGAAATTAAATTAAGTGCTTCTTTTGCATATCCTTTTCTTCTAAAAGGTTGATCAATAATTATTCCTACCTCAACTTGGTGTATTTTATAATTAAATAAATCTATAAAACCTATTGGTTGATTTAAAAGATCTATTACAAATCTAAATTGATTTGCAATGGAAATATCAATATTAGAATTTGAGATATAATCAATCAGTTTCTTCTTAGAAATTTTTTTTCTTTCACTTCCATATTTCCATAATTCTTCATTGTTCTCTATATTATAAAGAAAATCTAAATCATCGAATACTAAATTTCTAAGAACTATGTTTTCACCTATTAACATGAAAACTCACCAACAAAAACAATATCTACACCTCCAGTTAACCATATATTTTGGTATTTACCTCTATACTCTTCAAAGCTAACAACTAACTCTCCTCCTTTAGTATGTATATGAAAATTTTCTTCTTTATAATAATTTGTATAATGTAAAGCTATTGCAGTTGCAACTGCACCTGTCCCACAACTTAATGTTTCTGCCTCAACACCTCTTTCATAGGTCCTAACAAAAATATCTTTTTCACAATTAACAAAATTAACATTTACCCCTTCTTTTTTAAATCTTGGAAGATTTCTAATTTTTTTTCCTTCACTATTAACATCAAGACTACTAAGATGACTTGTTAATTTTACATAGTGTGGTGAACCTGTATTTACATATATAGCATCAGATAAATTATCTATTACATCAACATTTTTCATGTTTAAGGATACTTCTCCATCTATTATTTTAGCTTTATGAATACCATCTATTGCCATAAAAATAGCTTCATTTTTTATTATATCTAAAAGTGAGGCGAATGAAACAATACACCGTCCTCCATTACCACACATACTAGAAATGTAACCATCTGAGTTAAAATAAATCATTTCAAAATCATATTTATCATGATTTCTTAACAAAATTAATCCATCAGCTCCTATTCCCATTCTTCTTTCACAAAGAGCAGAAATAAGCGCACTATCATTATGATCAAACAAATTATTTCGATCATCTATCATAATAAAATCATTACCAGTTCCTTGATATTTATAAAATTCTATTAACATGATGTAAAAGTACAAAAAAATGGACTTAAAAATAAAGGTCCATTTAAATTAGAATATCTATTTTTGTTCTTATAAATTAATAATATTATATATGTCAAAATCATATGAAAAGCACATTAATAATTGGGTCAATAAAGAAAAATTAGCAGTAAACCTTCTTAATTCAGTTGGAACATTAATGTATGATAAAGGAATTGAAATAGTTCTTTTCCGCAATCAACTTTTAGAAATTGGAGTTTCTGAATTAATGAATCTATTTGCTTATGCAAACAATATTATTGGCAGAAAAACAGATATTGAAACTGCAACTTTAATTGCAGAAAAAATACAAATGATGGCTCTACCACCTTCAAAATTAGATATAGGATTACTTACAGCTGAATTTATAGAAAATAATAAAGAAAATTTAGATGATTTTCTTAAAGAAAAACTAAAAAATATTACCAAAAATAAAAGTGAATTACATAAAGCTAAAGATGTTGTTTTATATGGATTTGGAAGAATAGGAAGATTAGCGGCTAGAGAGCTAATAAAACAAGCTGGAAAAGGACAACAATTAAGATTAAAAGCAATTGTTGTTAGAAAACTTACAGATGAGCAAATTTTAAAGAGATCTCAATTATTTAGAAATGATTCTGTTCATGGATCCTTTAAAGGAGTTGTTGATATTGATTTAGCAAATCAATCTATAGTTGTTAATGGACAAGTTATACAATTTATTGATGGTCAAAACCCTAATAATATTGATTATACAAAATACGGTATAAACGATGCTTTATTAATCGACAATACAGGTGCCTTTACTGATAAAGAATCACTATCTCAGCATCTAAACTCAAAAGGAATAAGTAAGGTCTTACTCACAGCACCAGGAAAGAAAATTCCTAACATTGTATACGGTATTAACTCAAAAGAATTAGACATTGATAATAATCATATATTTTCTGCTGCTTCATGCACAACAAATTGTATTGCTCCAATACTAGATATAGTAGAAAAAAAATATGGTATTTCAAATGGTCATCTTGAAACAGTCCATTCATACACAAATGATCAAAATTTATTAGATAATATGCATAAAAAGCCTAGAAGAGGTAGATCAGCAGCTATAAATATGGTCATTACATCTACGGGAGCTGGAAAGGCAGTCACTAAGGTAATCCCTTCTTTAGAAGGGAAATTATCTGCAAATGCTGTTAGAGTTCCTACACCAAATGTTTCTCTAGCTATACTCAAACTCAATCTTCAAAAAAACACATCAAAAAGTGATATTAATAATATTATTCGTAATGCAGCATTACATGGAAATCTAGTAAATCAAATAAATTATCAAGTTGATCCTGAACTAGTTTCGACTGATATTATTGGAAACAGTTGCTGTTCAGTTTTTGATAGTAATGCTACAATTGTTACTAAAGAAGGAAAAGATGTAGTTCTTTATGTATGGTACGACAATGAATTTGGGTATACAAAGCAAGTTATTCGTTTAGCAAAACAAATTGCAAAAGTTAGAAGATTAACTTATTATTAATCTAATTTAAAATGGAGTTAAACAAAAAAGCATTTATAAGATATAAATTGCTAAATTCTTCATTTACAGGTCTTTCTATAGGTATATTATTTACTATCTATACTCCTTTAGATCCCTCTATATATTCAATTGGTGGTATATTATTAGCAATAGGGATGCTTGTAATTGCTAAATTTTATGAAAGTATCTTAAACATAAGATCGTTTTTTATAATCTCACTACTAGTTGAGATTGTAATGCTACTAACTATCTTAATTTTTTTAATACTGAAATATTCACTTACATCAGCACTGTTAATTTATATAGGATATCAATTTACTTTTATTTTTGGCAATTACCTTGTAAGGGCAGAAACATTAGTAGCAAAAGAAAAAGAATATCTAGGTAGAATAGATATAAGTAAACAAATTGGGTATATAATTGGATTATGTTTGTCTTTCATGTTTTACAAAGCTTTAGAATATAGTTTTGACATAACAGATAATAAGGACCAAATAAACATCCTACATTATTTTCTTATATCACTTCAAGTTACAATAGTTATATTTCTAATAAACTCATTTAAAAATATTAATTTATCCAAATAATCATTAATCTATTTATTATTTTAGCACTATAAATCTTTAAAATATGACATACATAGTTGATTCAATTAGAACACCTATTGGAAGTTTTGGTGGAACATTAAAGGATGTTAGAACCGATGACTTAGGTGCTATTCCTATTAAAGAGTTAATTAAAAGAACAAATATTAATACAGATAACATTGATGATGTCATTTTAGGATGTGCCAACCAAGCTGGTGAAGATAATAGAAATATTGCAAGAATGTCTCTTTTACTTGCTGGTCTACCATTCAAAGTTCCTGGAGAAACAGTGAATAGATTATGTTCGTCTGGCATGTCTGCTGTTATTCATGCGCATAGAGCGATATGTACTGGAGATGGAGATTTATTCATTGCTGGAGGAGTAGAAAATATGACTAGAGGTCCTTGGGTAATTTCGAAAGTATCAAAAGCTTTCGGAAGAGATGCTCAAATGCATGACTCTTCTTTTGGATGGAGATTTATTAATCCAAAAATGAAAGAATTATATGGAACAGATGGAATGGGTGTGACAGCAGAAAATCTAGCAGAGAAATATAATATTAATCGTGAAGATCAGGATTTATTTGCTTATAATTCTCAAATGAAAGCTACAAAAGCTCAAAAAGAAGGTAGATTTAAAGAGGAAATCATATCAGTAGAAATACCTCAGAGAAAAAAAGAACCTATTATCTTTTCTGAAGATGAATTTATTAGACCCAATACAACTACTGGCATTCTAAATAAATTAAGACCTGCATTTAAAAAAGATGGAACAGTTACTGCTGGAAATTCCTCTGGATTAAATGATGGAGCTGCGGCTATGCTACTAGCATCGGAAAAAGGATTAAACAAAAATAATCTAAATCCTATTGCTAAAATTTTAAGCTCAGCTGTTATTGGTGTTGAACCTAAAATTATGGGTATTGGTCCTGTTGAAGCATCAAATATAGCATTAAAGAAAGCAGGTTTAACAATGGCAGACATAGATATCATAGAACTCAATGAGGCTTTTTCTGCTCAAAGTTTAGCATGTATTCGGAAATGGGGATTAGATGATGCAGATGAAAGAATTAATCCTAATGGTGGCGCAATAGCTTTGGGTCATCCTCTTGGAATGAGTGGAACTAGAATATTACAAACAGCTGCCATAGAACTTAAAAAACAAAATAAAAAATATGCACTTATTACAATGTGTATTGGTGTTGGTCAAGGTTACGCAACAATAATTGAGAATGTATAATTATACTACGCTCATAAGTTCAGACATCATTTT
>MDTA01127593.1_pt1 | contig 11016 bp, 16 predicted proteins | sample 811151 | NCBI WGS metagenome assembly MDTA01 (sample SAMN05326648, study PRJNA326480) | marine metagenome | isolation source: seawater | place: Indian Ocean: South | collected 2010 | reverse complement strand
TTCTCATCTAAAATTATTTATACAAATTTACAATTATGAAAAACATTTTGAATATCATCGTCTTCTTGGAATAATTCAAGCATATTTTCTATATCGTCTGATTCTTCTTTAGATATATCAACAAAGCTATTGGCTCTCCATTCTATACCTGAATAAATTAGGTTCTTTAATGACTTTTTTAATTTACTTTTTACTTTATAAAAATCATCTTTATCTGTAATTATCTCATGAAAATCTCGATGACTTGTGCAGTCTTTTGACCCCGCTTCTATTGCTAATTCCAACATTTTTTCTTCGGATATATCTTTTTTGGATACTTGTATTACTCCACAGTTAAAGAAAAAGTGAGTTGTAGACCCAGAACTACCTAGGTTACCACCATGTTTTTGTAAAATTGTTCTGATACTTCCAGCTGTTCTATTCTTATTTTCTGTCAAACTTTCTATAATTAAAGCAATATTCTTAGGACCAAATCCTTCATATCTTAAATTTTCAAAATTTTTATCTTTATCTACTTCGGATCTACTAATAGCTCTATTGATATTATCTTTTGGCATATTAGCTTCTTTTGCTGACTCTATGGCTGCTCTTAATCTATGATTTGTTCCTGGATCTTTTGAACCAAGTTTAGCAGCTACAGTAATCTCTCTAGAAATTTTTGAGAAAATTTTTGATCTTAATTTATCCTGTCTTCCTTTTTTGTGCTTGATTCCTGCCCAATGTGAATGACCGGCCATTTATTATGTTCTTTCTTGTAAAACTCCACCTAATATAATCGGTTGAATTTTCTTAGCCAAGCCGGTTTTATCATCGGCAGTGACTAGTAATCCGGAAATTGTAGCTTCCCCTAATGAAGGAAAGTGTTTTTTTGAGGATGTTTCTTTTAAAAATTTATTTAATGAATTATCTCTATCCATTCCGATAACTGAATTATAATCTCCACACATACCAATATCTGTTTGATATGCAGTTCCTTTCTCCATAATTCTTTGGTCAGAAGTTGGGACATGAGTATGTGTTCCAACAACTATAGTTGCTTTCCCATCAAATAAGTATCCCATCGCCATTTTTTCACTTGTAATTTCACCATGTACATCAACAACTATAAAATCAGCGTCTTTTTTTAATTTAAACTTTTCAACAAATTTTTTTGCTGCTTCAAAAACATCCTCACTTTTTTTCATAAAAACATTTCCCATTAAATTTATTACAGCAACTTTCATATTATTTTTTGAGATAAAAATACCCATACCTTCTCCTGGAACAGGTTTTAATGAATTTTCAGGTCTTAATAATCTTTTTTCTTTTAATATAAATTCCTCTGTTTCTTTCTGATCCCAAATATGATTTCCAGATGTAATGACATCTGCCCCAGCATTAAATAAATCTTCAGAATTTTTCTTAGTTATTCCTACACCATTATCAGCAGCATTTTCTCCGTTTAAAATTACGAAATCTACATTCTTTTCTTTTATTATTTGGGGTAATTTTTCTTTTATGGCTTTTACACCTGATGGTCCCATCACATCTCCTAAAACCAATATATTCATTATTAATTAAAAAATACCTTTCTCTGTTAATATATAATCAAGTTTTACATCAAATTTAGATGTGGTTATTTTATTAAATTTTTGAAAGGAAAATGCTAATCCTATTGCTGGAATATTTTTATTTTTTCTCAGAAAACGATCATAATAACCTTTTCCATATCCAAGTCTATTTTTGAACTTATCGTAAGCTAGCAAAGGAACAATGATTAGGTCAGGTCGTACAGCTTTTTTAATAAATACAGGATCTAAGAAGCCGAAATTATTAATTTGTAATGGCTGGAATAGTTTCCATCTAACAAATCTCATAGATTGATTTGAGAGTGAAGGAAGTAATGTTTGAAATGTTTTCCTGTTATTCAAAGTTTTAAATAGTCTTATTGTGCTAACTTCATAGTTTGAGGGATAGTACATTGCAATATTTTTGATATTTTTTCTTTTAATAAATTTTAAAAGAGGATTAAAAAAAACTTCTTTTACTTCAAAATACTTATTTTTTCTTATTAAAGAAAATTTCTTTCTAAGTATTTCTTTTGAAGGCATTTATTGTACTTTTGCCCTGTCCTCAGTATTTTTTATTATGTCCTCTAAAGATTGAGTAGTTTTTTCAAGCATTTTTTCGTAAATGCTCTGGCTTTCTTCTACCATTTTTCTGAACTTATCTAATTCAGAATTTAAATCTGATATTTCTTTATCTTTCCCCTCTTTGTAATTGATGGCTAAAGATCTCATATCTTTAAATTTTTTTGATAAATTTTCAAACGTTTCTTTTTGGGATAAAACTCTTTTTTTTAAATCAAAGTACTCATCAATTACTTGTATTGAGGTAATCAATAAAAGTTTGTTTTCACCAATATTGCCTAGTTTTTCTCTTAGGTGAGAATACTTTTTATCTAGAAACTTTGTTAAACTTTTTAAATCCTCTTCTTGTCCATCATCACAAGACAATAAGTAATCTTTGTTATTAAACTTTATATTTACGTTTGCCACTTTTCAATTTCCTCCACTAATGAATCTGTTTCTCTACCCAATTCATCAATATCCTGATTAAACTGGTCTTGTATTTTTTGTTTCTTGGTGCTTTCCTCCTGAATTTCATCTAACCTTTTTTTTAAGTTATTGTATTCAGAGAGAAGTTGGTTATATTTTCTTTCAATATCATTTTTTTCGCTTTGTAATTGATTTTTTTCCACATAAAGATCATCAATTTGATCTTGGTCTCCAGTGTATGAGTTGCTTAAGGTTTTTAATTTTTCTAAAGCGTTTTCAAGTTTTTTTTCTTTTATATATAAATTTTCCATTTAACTTCTTTTTTATTTATATCATAATATTGATATCGTTAATTGAAGTCTATATAGGTATTTTATAAGTGGACCCAAAATTAAAAGATTTATCTAACGCAATAAGGTTTCTATCAATTGATGCTGTGCAGAAAGCTAACTCTGGGCATCCGGGCATGCCTATGGGTATGGCTGATGTTGCCACAGTGCTATTTAAATACTACCTGCGGTTTAATCCAAAAAATCCAAACTGGATTAATAGAGATCGATTTATTTTATCAGCAGGTCATGGGTCAATGCTTTTATATTCATTGCTCTACCTGACCGGTTATAAAAAAATAAAAATTGAAGATATAAAAAATTTTAGACAATTAGATTCAATTTGTGCCGGTCATCCTGAATATGAGGAAAATTCAGGAATTGAAACAACGACTGGACCTTTGGGTCAAGGCTTAGGTAATTCCGTTGGAATGGCAATTGCTCAAGAGATACTTCAAAAAAAATTTGGTCCAAAAATAATTAATAATAAAACCTATGTAATAGCGAGTGATGGAGATTTAATGGAAGGAATAAGTCATGAGTCAATGAGTCTAGCTGGTCATTTAAATTTAAAAAACCTAATTGTTTTTTTTGATAATAATAAAATTTCAATAGATGGTCCAACATCTTTAAGCGTTTCCGACAACTATAAAAAAAGATTTGAAGGTTACGGATGGTCTTTTCAAGAAATCAACGGTCATAATTTTAACCAAATATCAAATGCAATTAAAAAAGCTAATAAATCAAAAAAACCCTCCATTATTTCCTGTAAAACTATTATAGGATTTGGTTCACCAAATAAATCTGGGAAAGCATCTTCTCATGGAGCGCCTCTTGGAGATGAAGAAATAAAATTAGTAAGAAAAAAACTTGGATGGAAATATGGTCCATTTGAAGTTCCTCAAAAAATAATAAATTCTTGGAGAGAAATAGGTAATAAAGGAGAGGCCCTTGAAAAAGAATGGAATAATTTTTTAAACAAAAAAGACAATAAAATTAAAGTTGAACTTGAAAGATTTCTTAAAGGTGAATTGCCAATAAATTTAGATAAAGTATTAGGGGATGAGAAATTGAAGTTTTTTCAAACAAAACCAAAAATGGCGACGAGACAATGCTCTTCTTCTGTAATAAGCGTTGTCTCAAATATTTTACCTGAGTTAATTGGTGGATCTGCAGATCTTAGTGGGTCAAATAATACTAAAACCGAGCAATCAAACGTCATCTCATCAAAAAATTTTTCCGGAAATTACATTCATTATGGTGTTAGAGAACATGCTATGGGAGCAGCCATGAACGGAATAGCTCTTTATGGTGGACTAATTCCATTTGGAGGAACTTTTCTTATTTTTTCTGATTATCTCAAACCTGCACTAAGATTATCAGCACTTATGAAATTAAGAGTTATTTATATTTTTTCTCATGACTCTATTGGTTTAGGAGAGGATGGACCAACTCACCAACCCGTGGAACAATTGGAACACCTTAGAGCAATACCAAATTTAAATGTGTTCCGACCTGCTGACATTAACGAAACTATTGAGTGCTGGGAAATTGCTTTAAAAAGTAAAAATAATCCAAGCGCGATAGCATTGTCCAGACAAAAATTGCCTTACGTTAGTGAACATAAATCTGGAGAAAACAAATGTTCTAAGGGCGGTTATATTTTAAAAAAAACATCCGATAATGAAAACAACAGTGTAACATTGATGGCATCAGGATCTGAGGTGGAAATAGCTCTAGAGGCACAAGAAAAACTTAAAACTAAAAGTATTGATTCTAGAGTTATATCTATTCCCTGTCTCGATATTTTTCAAAATCAAAATGAAAATTATATAAACGAAGTTTTAGGCAAAAACTTGATTAATATTTCAATTGAAGCATCTAGTGAGTCAGGATGGAGAAATATTTTTGGAAGAAAAGTAACGACATTAGGAATGACTACCTATGGAAAAAGTGCTCCATATAAAGATATTTATAAACGTTTCAATTTAACAAGTGACGAGGTCGTTAAAATAGTTGAAGGGGCAAAAAATAATTGAAGCCTAGCCTAAAAATTTTTTCTAACGATATTTCAATTAATGGTAAACGTGTTATAGTTAGATTAGATCTTAATGTACCCATTAAAAACTCAAAAATAGATGATAACACTAGAATTAAAGTTGTAGAACCTTTTATTAATAAATTAATAGAAAATAAAGCTAAAGTCATTTTACTTTCCCACTTAGGAAGACCAAAAGGTAGAGTGGTATCTGAGCTATCACTAAGTCCAATATTTGATTATTTAAAAAAAAATTTGAATGGGAAAATTTATTTTTATCAAAAAAAGATAAATGACGATACGGTTAAAGCTTCAAATAAATTAAAACCCGGTGAAGTTTTGCTAATTGAAAATATTCGTTTTTTTGAGGAGGAGGAAAATGACCAAGAAGCTTTTGCAAAAAATCTTTCAAAGCTTGGTGATATTTATATAAATGAAGCTTTTTCTTGCTCTCATAGAAAACAAGCATCTATTCACAATATAACAAAATTTATAGATAGTTATGGAGGTCCTATTTTAGAAAAAGAGATTCAATCTATTGATTTAATATTAGAGAATAAAAAAAAACCGGTTACATGTATAATTGGAGGTTCAAAGGTTTCGACTAAAATAAATATATTATCAAGCTTGTTAAAAAATTCTGATAACCTTGTAATTGTAGGTGCCATGGCAAATAATTTTATTAAATTTAATGGTACAAATGTTGGTTCGTCTATTATTGAGAAGGGGTCGGAAAATATCATTAAAAATATATACGTATTAGCTCAAAAAACTAAATGTAATATTATAGTTCCCGTAGACTGTAATACTTCGACTAATGTTAATGGAAATCCGGTTTATAAATCTTTAAGAGAAATAGTTTCTGAAGATATCATTTTAGATATTGGAAAAAATACCATGGATTTAATAAACAAAACTATTGATAATTCTAATACAGTATTTTGGAATGGACCGGCTGGATATTATGAAAATAAGAATTTTTCTATCGGAACTCTATCTATAGCGAAAAAAATTAACGAAAATACAAAATTAAAGTCTTTGATATCAATTGTCGGTGGTGGGGATACTATTGCTGCAATTAAAAATACTGGATTAAAAAACGTTTTTACACATTTATCAACAGCTGGAGGGGCATTCTTAGAATGTCTTGAAGGTAAAGAGCTGCCTGGTATAAAAGTATTAAAAAAAAATTAGATTTTATGAGCATAGAGGAAATTGCGAAACAAATGGTTGCTAAAGGCAAAGGTATACTTGCTGCCGATGAAAGCACTGGTACAATGGAAAAGAGATTAAAAAGTGTGAATGTAGAATCATCTGAAAAGAACAGGCTTCATTTTAGAGAAACATTATTTACATCAGCAACAATGAAGACTTGTATAAGTGGAGTAATATTATTTGATGAAACTATAAGACAGACTTCAAGTAGTGGTATTTCTATTCCTGAATTAATAAAAAAAAATGGATCTATACCTGGAATCAAAGTAGATAAAGGAGCAAAACTTTTGGCTGGATCAGATAAAGAAAAGGTGACCGAGGGTCTCGATGGTTTAAGAGAAAGAATGGAAGAATATTACAAGTTAGGAGCAAGATTTGCAAAATGGAGAGCTGTTTACTCGATTTCATCTGAACACCCCAGCATACAGTGTATAAAAACTAACGCACATGCATTAGCAAGATATGCTGCATTAGTCCAAGAAGCAAAGATGGTTCCTATAGTGGAACCAGAAGTTTTAATGGATGGTGATCATACAATTGATAAATGTTACGATGTTACAAGCAGAGTACTAGCAGAGTGCTATAAAGAGCTGGAAATTCATAACGTTAACCTCAAGGGAACAGTCCTAAAACCAAATATGATACTTCCTGGTGCTAGCTGCAAACAAAAATCTACAGCTGAAGAAATAGCGAAAAAAACATTGGATTGTTTGAAGAAAAATATGCCTAAAGATGTTCCTGGCGTAGCCTTTCTTTCTGGAGGTCAAAGTGAGGTTGAGGCAACAAAAAATCTAAATGCTATTAATAAAATTAACGATACATCTTTTCATTTCACTTTTTCTTATGGAAGGGCCCTACAACAATCTGCTTTAAAAACATGGTCAAAATCAATGAAGGATGTAAGCAAAATCCAAAAAGTTTTTGATCATAGAGCTAAAATGAATGGAGCTTCTACCGAAGCAAAATGGAGCGAAAAGCTTGAGCAAAGTTTTGCAGCCTAAAATTGAAAAGATTTTTATATCTAATATCACCAAGTATAATTAAACAAAAATTCTATAAAGATTTAGAAGAAGTTCTTTCTTCAAAAAAAGTAAAATACTTTCAATTAAGACTTAAGAATTATCCGGTTTCAGAATTACTAGTAATTGGAAAAAAAATTAAGGTAATAACAAAAAAATACAGGGTTAAACTTATAATCAATGACTCTCCTTTATTGGCCAAAAAAATTAATGCTGATGGTTGCCATCTGGGTCAATCTGATGGATCAATAAAAAATGCAAAGAAATTATTAAAAAAAAATAAAATAATTGGGGTAACATGTCATGGATCAAGAAAACTAATTTTAAATGCTATAAAAGAAAAACCTAGCTATATAGCACTAGGATCATTTTTTAAATCCAAATTAAAACCCAGAGCAAAAAGAGCTAACAAAAATCTAATTGGATGGTCTAAACAAAGAACTAATTTACCTATTGTTGCTATTGGGGGAATTAATAATAATAATTACAAAAGTTTAATGAAATTTGGAGTAAATTACCTTGCAATATCAAGTTATATTTGGAATAACCCTCGCTTAAAACCGAAAAAAGCTATTAAAAAATTTAAATGAAAATACAAGGAAATGAAATCAAACCTGGAATGATCATTGAGCTTAATAATGATCACTGGACAGTTCTTAAAGCGCAACATGTTAAGCCTGGCAAAGGCGGAGCTTTTAATCAGGTAGAATTAAAAAGTCTAACAAAAGGAACTAAGCTTAATCAAAGGTTTAGGTCGAGTGAAAATGTTGAGAGAGCTCAGCTTGAAGAAAAAGAATTTAATTTTTTATATTCTGATGATAGCGGATGTTTTTTTATGGATCCTGAAAGTTTTGAACAAATTTCTATTAAAAAAGATTTATTAGGAGAAAAGTTAAAGCTTTTAAGCGAAAATCTAAAAGTAAATATATCTTTTCTTGAAGAAAAACCACTTTCGGTAGATTTACCAACAAATATTGAATGTGAAATTGAGAGCACGGAGGGTGTTGTTAAAAAACAGACTGCGTCTTCTTCCTACAAACCTGCAAAATTAAAAAATGGTCTGGATATTATGGTTCCGCCTTTTGTCGAAGAAGGAAGTAAAATAATATTGGATACTAGAACTCTAGAATACGTAAAAAAAATAAATTAATGAAAATAAATTCTCCTCAATTTAACTTGATGCATAGAGCTTGCATGAAAGCTTCCAAAGTATTAATTAGAGACTTTGGTGAAATAGAAAAACTTCAGGTATCAGAAAAAGGACCTGGAGATTTTGTAACTGCTTCTGATAAGCGTGTAGAAAAAATAATTATAAATGAATTAGAAAAATCAGAATATTCTATCTTAAGTGAGGAAGCAGGATTAATAGAGGGGAAAAATAAAGACAAAAGATGGATCATTGACCCAATAGATGGTACTTTTAATTTTTTAAATGGTTTGCCTCATTTTGCAATTTCGATCGCTTGTGAAGAAAAATCTGAAATTATTTCTGGAATAATTTTTGATCCTATAAAAAATGAAATGTTTTTTGCCGAAAAAGGTAAAGGATCATATGTGAATAATTCTAGAATAAGAGTTTCAAATAAATCTGATTTTAAAAATTCATGTTTAGTGAGTGGAGGTCCAAAATTTACTAGTGCAAATAGAGAATTTATATTTAAGGAATACCAGAAAGTATCTACTGAAATACGAGCACATATAAGAAAGTCTGGAAGTGCTGCATTAGACTTGGCTTATGTAGCGGCGGGAAGGTTTGATGGATACTGGCAACGAGAGATTAATTACTGGGATATAGCAGCAGGTATTATAATAGTAAAGGAATCAGGCGGTTTTATAGAAAATCTAAACCAAGGCGACTTTATACAAAAAAAAATAGATATAATCGCTACTAATTCAAAAATTCATAAGGAATTAAAGAATTTATTGTAAAATTTCATTGAGCAATTTAAGATATTACTATAAAAATCTTGGCATGAAAAAAAAAATTCACCCTAACTACCATAAAATTAACGTTGTAATGACCGATGGTACAAAATTTGAAACTATGTCTACATGGGGAAAAGAGGGAGACACTTTAAAACTTGATATTGACCCAAAATCTCACGCTGCTTGGACGGGTGGGGCCCAAAAAATTTTAGATAAAGGAAGAGTTAGTAAATATAATAAAAAATTCAGCAACCTAAGAAAACAAAAAAATTAAGATTATGTCAGATGGACCATTTATGCCAAAAGCAACAGCTGTTTGGCTTGTACAAAACACAACACTAAGTTTTAAGCAAATTGCTAATTTTTGTAACTTACACGAACTAGAAATTAAAGGTATTGCAGATGGAGATGTTGCAAAAGGAATTAAAGCTTATAATCCAATTTTAGCTGGTCAGCTAACTCGGGAAGAAATTGACACTTGTTCAAAAGATCACGAAAAATCTCTAAAATTAAATAAAAAAAATGAAGATGTTTTAGTTTCTTCAGAAAGAAAAAAAGCTAAATATACTCCATTGTCAAAAAGAAAAGATAGGCCAGACTCAATACTTTGGTTGGTAAAAAACTTCTCTCAACTATCAGATGGTCAAATTGCAAAACTTGTTGGAAGTACTAAAGGAACAGTTTCACTGATTAGGAAAAGAACGTATTGGAACTTGTCTAGTTTAACCCCTAAAGATCCAGTTATTTTAGGTCTTTGTAGCCAGTTACAATTTGAAAAGGCTACAGAAAAAGCAAACCGAAGAGTGATTAGAGAGAAAAAATTAAAGGAAAAAGAAAATAGAATAAAAGAAAAAGAAAATAAAACGGAGGAAGTTAAAAATGAAGAAAGTAGCAATGAAGACCAATAAAAATCCAACTGTTGGAATAATTATGGGAAGTAAATCTGATTGGAAGGGAGTTATGGAACACTGCAGCGAAATGTTAAAAGAATTTGGAATCAAGCATGATGTAAGAGTAATATCTGCTCATAGAACTCCTAAAAGATTAGAAAGATTTATTTCTGAAGCAGAAAGAAATAATTATGAAATAATTATTGCAGCTGCTGGTGGAGCTGCACATTTAGCTGGTGTAACAGCTGCTTTAACGACAATACCTGTGCTTGGGGTTCCAATGCCGAGTGTTACTGATGGTATTGACAGTCTACTATCTACTGTTCAAATGCCTGCTGGTGTACCTGTAGCAACTTTAGCAATCGGAAAAGCTGGAGCAAAAAACTCTGCATTATTTGCTGTTGCTATTTTAAGTCGCAAATATCCTAAAATTAGTCAGAAATTAAAAAAATATAGATCAGATTTTGAAAGCAATATCCCAAAAAGACCTTACTAAATCATTATAGACAATTCCTTTTTACCGTGTTAACTACGCTTACAAAATATGGAGGATTTATTAAAATAGACGTAAAAGATAATAACGTTGAACAAGCGATTAGAGTTCTTAAAAGAAGACTTCAAAAAGAAGGTTTTTTTAAAATAATCAAAATGAAAAGCAATTATGAAAAGCCTTCAGAAAAAAAGAAAAGAATAAAACTGGAAAATATTAAAAGAGCCAAAAAATTCCAGCGTCTAAGAAATAGACTATAAATAGATATAAAAAAGAAAGAAATTATTATGCCTTCAGGTAGAGTAAAATGGTTTGATTCAAAGAAGGGTTATGGATTTATTAAAGATAACGATAGCGAAAAAGATATTTTTCTTCATGTTTCAACTCTAGAAAAATCAAAACTAAGAGTTCTTAAAGAAAATCAGGAAATAAAATTTGAAATAAAAGAAGAAAAAGGTAAATTACAAGCCGTCAACCTAAAGCGTATAAAAGAATAATTATCGCGGGGTGGAGCAGTCTGGTAGCTCGTCAGGCTCATAACCTGAAGGTCGAAGGTTCAAATCCTTCCCCCG
>MDTA01073374.1_pt1 | contig 11016 bp, 7 predicted proteins | sample 811151 | NCBI WGS metagenome assembly MDTA01 (sample SAMN05326648, study PRJNA326480) | marine metagenome | isolation source: seawater | place: Indian Ocean: South | collected 2010 | reverse complement strand
GAGGACATTGTCCCGTTTGAACGTATAAAAAGTGTCCAGCGTGGTGGGCGATATTTGGGACACTTAAGACAATGACGCCAGTGGTCCGCTTACCGTGAGTTGGCGGGGTGTCAGGGTGGCTGCGTGGCCGAAGCAACAGAACAACTCGAAATGCCGTCACCACTACCTGATGTGTTGTTGGCCGACGACGACCCCCTCATATTGGAGACGCTGAGTTTTGTCCTGCGTGACGCGTTCTCTGTGCATACCGTGGAGACTCGGTGCTCCGCGCTCGAATTTGTGCGGATGCGGCCCGCGCCAATGCCCCTGGCCCTCGTTGACCTGGGACTACCGCCCGACCCCCATGAGCCGGACGAAGGATTTGCGTTGATCTCGCAGCTGCTTGCGGTCAACCCGATGATGAAGGTGATTGTGCTGTCGGGGCAGAACCAACGCGCTAACATTCAGCATGCGCCGACGCTCGGAGCCGTCGATTTTGTCGCGAAGCCCTGCGAGCCGGCCTTGCTGCGCGCGCGCCTGGAACATCATCTGATGATCCTCGACGCCGAGCTCGGGTCGCGTAGCGATGCGGTGCGCAACACCGAATTCATTGGCACGAGCGCGGTAGTAGAGAAGCTGCGCGAACGGGTGCAAAAGTTCGCCAGCACCCCGTCCCCGGTACTGATACAAGGTGAGTCCGGTACAGGTAAAGAGCTGGTTGCGAAAGCACTGCATGATCAGAGCAATCGCGCCGACGCACCGTTCCTCACGGTGAACTGTGCGGCGTTTACGCCGGAGCTGCTGGAAGCGCATTTGTTTGGCCATGCAAAAGGCGCCTTCACCGGTGCCAGCGATGCACGGGCTGGTTTTTTTGAGGACGCCGGCAATGGCACGTTGTTTCTCGACGAGATCGGTGAGTTTCCGGTGTCGTTGCAGCCGAAGCTCTTACGTGTGCTCGAAAACGGCGAGTTCTACCGTATTGGTGAGACCCGCGCGCGGACGGCCGAGCCACGCATTATTGCCGCCACCAATCGCGATTTGATGGACGAGATTCGTGCTGGCAATTTTCGTCACGACCTGTATAACCGCTTGAGCTTATTGACTCTGGACCTGCCTCCGCTGCGGGACCGCGACGACGATGCGCTCTTGCTGCTGGAACACTTTCGCCAGACCTACGCTGACCGTATGGCGCCATTCTCCATGGACGCGGCGGCTGAGGAACGTTGGCGCGGATATTCCTTCCCGGGCAACGTCCGGGAGTTGGGCAACATCGTGATTCGCCTGGGCGCCAAATTCCCAGGGGAGCGCGTTGGGCTTACAGAACTCGAGGCGGAGCTCGATAGTCAGTCCGAGGTCGATGCTGACACGATGGCCAGTATTCGCGGAGGCGAGTTCAGTCTGGATCAGATATTGGACGACTGGGAACAACGTTACATCGATGCGGCACTGAAATTGTCGGACGGCAACCTGAGCGAAGCCGCTCGGCTGTTGGGCGTCAACCGTACGACGCTGTATTCGAAGATTCAGCGTCTCTCGGGACAGCGGCCGCCTTACAAGAGTGCATCAGAGGATGCCTTTGCCGAGGTTTCGTCCGCTGCGGGTTCATCCGGTCGGGGTTGATCCGGTAAGGGTTCGTCCGAGCGTAGTTGACGATGTATTACGAACACTTCGGATTAAGCCAGGCACCGTTCAAGATCACCCCGGACACGCGCCTGTTCTACGAGGGTGGCAAACGTGGCGATATCCTCGAAGCGTTGGCATACGCAATTTTGTCGGGCGAGGGCATTGTCAAAGTTGTAGGCGAGGTGGGCAGCGGTAAGACGATGTTGTCGCGCATGCTCGAGGTCAAGCTCCCGGACCACGTCGATATCGTCTACTTCGCCAATCCAAGTCTTGCGCCCGCGGACGTTCTTTACGCGATTGCTGTTGAGCTGAAGATCGATCTGTCTGCGGGTACGGACCGAATTCAAGCGCTACACGCGTTACAGCAGACTCTGCTGCAGCGACATGCCGAAGGACGCCAGGTCGTTTGTTTTGTCGAAGAAGCGCAGAGCATGCCGCTCGAGACACTGGAAGAGATTCGATTGCTGTCGAATCTCGAGACGCATGTCGCGAAGCTGCTGCAGATTGTTCTATTTGGACAGCCCGAACTCGATGAAAATCTGGATGAGCAGTCGATTCGCCAGTTGAAAGAGCGCATCGTCCACAGCTTCTACCTGGACCCGCTCGAAAAGACGGACATCAGCAGCTACATCAGCTTTCGCATGCGCGCCGTTGGCTATCGTGGCCCGGATGTCTTCACGCTGGGCGCATACAAGGCACTGGAAAAGGCGTCGCTTGGTTTGATTCGACGAGTCAACATCATCGGCGACAAGGCGTTACTGGCCGCATACGCAGAGGACTCGCACCAGGTTACCGAGAAACACGTGCGATCCGCCATTCGCGACAGCGAGTTTGGCCGTGACCCCGACCGAAAGTACCCTTATCGATGGATATATGCGGCCGCGGCGGTACTGCTCGCTGTTGTCGTGGGCTGGTTACTGGGCGGTGGCGCAGCCAACCTCGGTCTGACGGGTTCCGATCCGGCGTCGCAAGCCGTTGCGCCAGGCGAGGGGCGCGCAACGCCTGGCGGCGCTCAGTCGGAACAGGCTGCGGCCCCCGTGGCGACAGCGCGGATACAACAGTCCTTGCAAACACAGGCACCGGCAGCGGCTACTGGCATGCCCGCATATCAGACGGTTGCCCCTGCAGCGCCGGCGGTATCGCAGGTCGTTCAGGCGGTTGCGGCTACGACTCAGGTAGCGGCTTCAACCGCACAGCCGCTGGCACCTGCAGTGCAGCCCGCAGCACCCGCGGCTCAGGTTTTGGCTCCGGCAGCGCAGGCAGTGTCGCCGGCGGTGGCGCCGGAAGCTATCGTGCAGTCGTCCCTACCAGCGCAACAGCAGCCAACAGCGCAGCCTTCTTTCCAGGGCCAGGCGCAAGCCCAAGCACTTCCCACGCAGGGCTTCGTTCGGCAAATCGCGCAACCCGCTCGCTTGCAGCCACCGGGGCATGCAATGGCGCAGCAGGCAATCGGACGGGCCGCCATCTGGTGTGCAGCGATTGCCGGGCAGGAGGGTGTTTTTCGGCAGGGCGCTGGGCTAAAGTGCGGACGTCGCGAATCGCAACAGGTCGGCGACGAGGGGGCACCGGACAAAACGGCTGCGGAGCAGCCCGGAGGACGGTCAGGTGAAGCGCGCATGATGGTTGCGCACACCGGTGCAAGGACTAGTATTGGGAAATTGGTCGCCCGCGAGGCGCAAGGAATCCCAAAAACTCGCCGGACGGTGTCGCGGTGGGCAGACAGTTGACGTTAACAGCAGCGTGAATGCGCGACGGTGGTGACGTTAGGGTGCGGTATGCAACCAAGTATCTTCAGCTTTGTCTGGCGTTACAGTAAGCGGCAACAGATCTTCCTGCTGGTGTTGACGGCGATCTCGTTCCCGTTTCTCTACTTCAGCCTCGACCTTCCCAAACAAATCATCAACGAAGCCATCGGCGGTGACGATTTCCCCAAACGGCTGTTTGGCGTGGAGTCGCTCGATTTGGATCAGCTCGAGTACCTGTGGGTCTTGTCCGGCATGTTTCTCGCGCTGGTTTTCATCAACGGCGGCTTCAAATATGCCGTGAACGTCTACCGGGGCGTAGTCGGCGAGCGCATGTTACGGCGCCTGCGCTACCTGTTGATCGGCCGCATCATGCGCTTCCCTATGGGGCAGTTCCGGCGCGTGTCGCAGGGCGAGATGGTGTCGATGGTCACTGCTGAGACTGAGCCGCTAGGCGGTTATATCGGCGATTGTCTGGCGCTCCCCGCTTTTCAGGGCGGTACCTTGCTTACCATCCTGATTTTCATGTTCATCCAGGACTGGGTGCTGGGGCTCGCGGCCATCGCGCTCTATCCGGTCCAGGCTTGGTTGATCCCCAAGCTGCAACGCAAAGTCACGCTATTGAAGAAGCAACGCGTGATGAAGGTGCGCAAACTCTCCGAGCGGATCGGTGAAATTGTTTCAGGGATACAGGACGTCCACGCGCACGACACGTCGCAGTATGAGTTGGCGGATTTCTCGACCTACCTGGGCGAGATTTACCACATTCGTTACAACATCTACCGACAGAAATTTTTAATCAAATTTCTGAACAACTTCATCGCGCAGGTGACGCCGTTCTTCTTCTACTCGATTGGCGGCTACCTTGTGATCAATGGCGACCTGACACTGGGTGCTCTGGTGGCCGCGCTGGCTGCCTACAAAGACCTGTCAGCGCCGTGGAAGGAACTGCTCAACTACTATCAAATCATGGACGACGCACGGTTGCGCTACAGCTTGCTTACCGAGACGTTTGAGCCGGAAGGTGCGCTGGACGAGTCCAAACAACTGGACGAGCCGACCATCACCGAGCCATTTGACGGTGAGTTGATTGCGACCAACCTAAACCTGCGCGAAGAAGAGGCCGCCGATAGTGGCGGGGTATCCTCCTCTGCGAGCTTCCGCAGCCTCGTGACGGACAAAGTTGCCATAGTCGGGCCCAGTGGCAGCGGCGCGGACCGTCTTGGAACGATCATCGCTGGCATCAACAAGCCGCTGACCGGCAGCCTGACCCTCGCGGGCCACAATCTGATGGACCTGCCGCAATCCGTCACCGGTCGACGTCTGGCTTACGTCAGCCAGGAACCGCGACTGCGGTCCGGCACGCTTGGTGACAATCTCTATTATGCGCTGAAACACCGGCCGACCCGGCCGCGCGACTATAGCGATGCTGAGGCAATTGCGCATGAGTGGCGCGTCAGTGAAGCAGCGCTTACCGGCAACTCGCCGTTTGACATTTATGCAGACTGGATAGACTACGATGCCGCTGGCGTGGAGGATCAGGACAGCCTGACCCAGCGTGCCGTGGATGTGTTATCGCTGGTCGATATGGACCAGGACGTCTACCAGTTGGGCTTGAGCGGCATCATCGACCCAGAAGTACGGCCCGAGTTGGCCGCGCGCATCATGGAGGCGCGACGGGTGGTACGTGAGCGTCTGGACGATCCGGCCATGGCCGAGCTGGTCGAATTATTCGACCGCGACAAATACAACACCAACCTGAGCGTTGGTGAGAACCTCGTGTTTGGCACCTCCCTGGACGACGCGATCGACTCGGATAAGCTCCACGAAAGCGAATACGTACGCAAGGTGCTGCACGAAACCGGCTTGGTGCATGACTTCCTCGTCATCGGGCGTTCGGTGGCCGAGCTGATGGCCGAGTTGTTCGCCGACGTGCCGCCAGACAGCGAACTGTTTGAGCAGTTCAGTTTCATTAGCGCGGATGACTTACCTGACTTCCGGGCCATGCTGAATCGCACGGAAGAGGGTAAGACAGAGGGGCTGTTGGATGAAGACCGCACCCGAATGCTGGAACTGCCATTCAAGTTGATTGTCGCCCGGCATCGTCTTGGTCTGATCGACGAAGATATGCAAAGTCGCATACTGGCCGCTCGGCAGAAGTTCGCTGAAGGTTTTGGCGATGGCCCGCCGAACGTCGAGTTCTACGATCTGGAGCGCTACAGCGCCAACGGTTCCGTTCAGGACAACATCCTGTTTGGTCGCCTGGCATACGGCCGGGCCCGCAGTGGGCAACAGGTGGGCGCGGTTATCCGCGAGGCCGTCGGTTCTCTCGACATGGTGCACGACCTGATGGAGGTTGGTCTCGACTTCCAGGTTGGTATTGCCGGTTCGCGCCTGAGTGCCGCTCAGCGCCAGAAAGTGGCTATTGCTCGCTGCATATTGAAGCGCCCGGACATACTGATCGTGGACAGCGCGACGGCGGCCCTGGACAGTGGCACGCAGACGCGCATCATGGAGAATCTGTTCCGCGAGTGCGAAGGTCGCGGCTTGATCTGGGTACTGCACCGTGCCAGTCTTGCCGAGCAATTTTCTACCACGGTTGTGCTGGACGAGGGACGCGTCGTACAGCTCGGATTGTTCCAGGAAATCAATCATCCCGGGACGGTACTTGGGAACTTGGTGGCTGATGAGTAGCGCTCTGTCAGGCTGGCCCGCGAGGGCGCCGGCAGGCTGCCATCCAATCTGACGAAAATTCGAATGAGCGCACGATGCATGCGCTTGCTAAGCCTGGAGGAATCAACGTTTGGACCTTCTCCAAGAAGCCGAACTGCTAAGAAAGGTGCCGATGTTCGCGCGCCTAGAGCCGTCGCGTTTGAAGCTACTTGCGTTCACTTCGCAGAACCTTTCGTTTGGTAACGGCGAAGAGCTGTTTCGAGCGGGCGAGCCTTCCGATTGCGCCTACGTCATCATGGAAGGCGCAGTGGAGGTGATGGCCGACACCGAGGCTGGCGAAGTGGTTGCCGTGACCTTGAGTAAAAACGAGCTGTTTGGCGAAATGGGTGTGCTCAGCAACGCCCCACGTTCCGCGAGTATTCGCGCCAAGGGTGATGTCAAAGCACTCAGGATTACCGACGAGGCGTTTTTGAAATTGCTGCGCGACAATCCCGATGTAGCTCTTGATGTGCTGCGGCAACTGAGTGACAAGCTGGCGCGCTCGCACAAGCAGTTCGAAGATATGCAAAGCCGGCTGATGCGTTACGAGTCGCCGGAAGCCGGGCACTAACGACAGCCGAGCGCTGCCACCTCCTGTGGCGTGGCCAGGTGATCAAACTACCGCATGCGTGAATCAGCCCGTATTCTCATCTATAGCCATGACACGTTTGGGCTTGGACACCTGCGTCGTTGTCGCAGCATCGCGCATGCGTTGGTAGCAGGGCGCAAGAATCTGTCTGTACTTGTGTTGTCGGGATCTCCGATTATCGGCAGCTTTGACTTCAGGGCGCGCGTCGACTTCGTGCGTATTCCCGGGGTGATCAAGCTGCGTAACGGCGAATACTCTTCGCTTAGCCTGCATATGGACATCGGCGACGTCATGCAGCTGCGCACAGAAATCCTGCGGCACACCGCGCGCGCTTTTGAGCCCAACATTGTCCTGGTGGACAAAGAACCGCTTGGACTGCGCGGTGAAATGCTGGAAACCCTCGAGCAGCAGAAAGCCGCTGGGTCCAGGCTTGTGCTCGGTTTGCGCGATGTCATGGACGACCCTGACGCTCTGGCTGCCGAGTGGGAACGAAAGAATCCCATCCCGGCGTTGACCGACTTGTATGACGATATCTGGATATACGGCCAGCCGCAGATCTGTGACCCGCTGGCAGGCATCGCGCTGCCGTATGGCGTGCGGGATAAGATGACTTATACCGGGTATTTGCGCCGGAGCTTGCCGGAGTTTGGGCCTGGCTACACGATGTCCGAGCTGGCGCAGGAGCCATATACCCTGGTCATGACTGGTGGCGGTGGTGACGGCGAAGAGCTGATCGACTGGGTGTTGCGTGCGTATGAGACGGACCCCACCATCCCGCATCGCGCATTGCTGGTCTTCGGGCCGTTCATGGCGCCGGCTCGGCGTGAAACTTTCTGGCACCGGCTCGAGTCTCTAAACAAAGTAGAGGCAATCACTTTCGATTCGCGCGTCGAGCACCTGATTGAAGGTGCACAGGGCGTTGTTGCGATGGGCGGCTACAACACCTTCTGTGAGATTCTGTCGTTCGATAAACGCGCTGTCATCGTGCCGCGTCGGGTGCCACGGCGCGAACAGTGGATTCGCGCATCTGCCGCCGAGCAGATGGGGCTGATCCGCATGCTGTCTGATGAGCATGGACGCGACCCCGCGCGCATGAGCGCGGCATTGCGCGAACTGCCATCACAACCGTTGCCGTCCACGAAGATGCCTGAAGGCATGCTTGACGGTCTGGAACGCATCCAGGAACTGGTTGAAGAGCAACTGCCGGCGTCGGTGTCGGCATTATCTGCCTGAGGGGTCGCCCGGGGTGCGATTCGGGTCCCAAACATGTCGAGCCCGTAAATCGAGCCCGGAAGTCGAGAACTTATGTCAGCGTTACTTCGTCAGCCAGTCGCTTTTGTCCTGAAGGGTTATCCGCGGCTGTCCGAGAGCTTCATCGCGCAAGAGATCCACGGTCTTGAGCAGCGCGGACTGCCCATTCATATCATCTCACTGCGTCACCCAACCGACGTCAAACGCCACCCAGTACACGGTCAAATCAAGGCGCAGGTGACGTATTTGCCGGAATACCTGCACCAGGAACCGCTGCGCGTCTTTGCGGGGTGGCGGCATGCGCGTAAGTTGCCGGGGTATGCGCGCGCATTTGCGTGCTGGTTGCACGACCTCAAGCGTGACATGAGCCGCAATCGGGTCAGGCGTTTTGGGCAGGCGATGACGCTTGCACGCGAAATCGGCGACTTTGCACACCTGCATGCGCATTTTCTGCACACGCCCGCCAGCGTCACACGTTATGCGGCGATGATGTTGGAGCGGCCCTGGACATTTTCCGCACATGCCCGCGATATATGGACCAGCCCGGATTGGGAACTACGTGAAAAGCTGGTGGACTGCGACTGGGGTGTGACCTGCACGGCCGTCAACCATGAACACCTGAACGGCCTGGCAGCCAAAGAACTGGAGGCCAGCAATCAGCCCGTCCGTGAAGTGGTTGAGTTGATGTACCACGGCCTGGACTTGACCCGCTTCAAACAACTGAACCGCCAATGGAGCGAGGCGGATGGCAGTAGTCCAGACGCGTCCGTGCAGTTGCTGTCAGTAGGCCGCGCGGTCGAGAAAAAGGGCTACGACGACTTGCTGGACGCGCTCGGCAGGTTGCCGTCTTCGAGTGCCTGGCAGTTGACCCATATCGGTGGCGGGCCCGAGTTGAAGAGGCTCAAGCAGCGTGCCGAACAACTCGGTATCAGTGATCGCATCACCTGGTTGGGTGCCCGTGCGCAGGAAGAAGTACTGGCCGCGTACCAGACGAGCGATCTGTTCTTGCTGGCGTCCAAAGTGGCAGGTGATGGCGACCGCGATGGCTTGCCAAATGTGATTGTAGAGGCGCAGTCCCAGGGGCTGGCGGTGGTTGCAACCAACGTTTCTGCGATACCCGAGCTGATTCGCGATGGCGTCAACGGTCGTCTGGTGTCCCCTGCGGCGCCGGAAGAGCTGAGCGAGGCCTTGCAGGAGATGATCGCGGCGCCCGACCGGAGGCGGGCTTTTGGGCAAGCGGGAATGCAGCGCGTGCACGGCGAATTTTCCATGGACGTTGGTGTGGATCGACTGACAAGCAAGCTGGTTGATGCCGCCAGGAACAGTACGGCGCAGCAAGCCGTTGCCACCAGCGCCGCTGGCGGTGCGCAGACGGTCTGACCGGAAGCGCAGCGCGGGACATCCTGAGGAGCGGCAGACGTGCGAATTGCCTTCTACGCGCCGCTCAAATCACCACGACACCCGCGCCCAAGCGGTGACCGCGCAATCGCGCGATTGTTCATCGAGGCGTTTGAGCGTGGCGGGCACACGGTTGAACTTGCCTCTGAGTTCCGGTCACGCGAGGGCAATGGCGACGAGTTCCTGCAGAAACGATTGCGTGATGTTGGGCAAAGACTGGGTCGGCGTCTTGCGCGCCGGCTGCTGGCCCGCCCCCTGAGTGAACGCCCTGCGGTCTGGTTCACCTACCACTTGTATTACAAAGCTCCTGACTGGATTGGCCCTGCAGTGGCGCGAGCACTCGACATTCCCTATATCGTCGCCGAAGCCAGTTTTGCTCCAAAGCGCGATCGTCCACCGTGGCAGATGGTGCATCGAGCCGTGGGCGAGACCATTGCTGGGGCGGATGCTGTGGTCGCGCTCAACAATGACGACGTGCCGTGTTTGTTGCCGTTGTTCGGTGGCGATCAGAGTCGCATTCATCACATCCCGCCATTCATGGACGTGCGCCGCTTTGCGCGCATGCCCGGGAAGCGCGAGCATCACCGAGCCTGTATGGCGGCGACATATGGGCTGGATGCAGACGCAACCTGGCTCATCGCTGTCGGCATGATGCGGTACGACAAGCTCGCGTCCCATACCATGCTGGCAGAGGCACTTTCTGCGCTGATGGGGGAGCCGTTGCCGCCATGGCAACTGTTGGTTATCGGTGACGGCCAGACTCGCGCGGAGGTGGAGGCCTCAATGGCGGCGCTTGGCGAGCGCGTAAAGTGTCTTGGGCTCCTGCAACCGGACGCGCTGGCTGGCTGCCTGAAGGCTGCAGATCTCTATGTATGGCCTGGCGTAAACGAAGCATTCGGGATGGCGTTTCTGGAGGCGCAAGCCTGCGGGTTGCCCATAGTGGCCGGACGCACACGCGGCGTCCCGGATGTGGTTGCGCACGGCGTCACGGGTTTATTGACGGAGTTGTCCGCGCGCGGCGTCGCTGACGGCATCAGGACACTACTGGCGGAGCCGCAACGGCGTCAGCAACTCGCCGCCCGCGCCGCAGCGCACGTACTGGCGCGCCATGACCTGGCCGCTGCTGGCGCCCAGCTGAATGTACTGTTACGGCAGCTGACGACCGAGGCTCAAAGATGACCCGGTCGATCTTTTTTCTCCGTCATGCGCGTACGTCCTGGAACGTCGCCAAACGGATTCAGGGACGCACCGACATCGCGGTCTTGCCGGAATCATTGGCGGCGCTGAAGCGTTGTTCGGTACCCGCCACGCTCCACGGGGCCAACTGGTTTTGTAGTCCGCTGCTACGAGCACGTCAGACAGCGGCGGCCTTGGGTGTCTCCGCTTTCACGATCGAAGTCGCGCTGGTCGAGATGCACTGGGGTGACTGGGAAGGTCGTACGCTCCGCGAGCTGCGCGAACTGGGTGGCGATGCGATGCGGCTGAACGAGGCCAGAGGACTGGACATGCGACCGCCAAACGGCGAAAGCCCACGCGACGTGGGTGCGCGGGTTGCGGACTGGATGCGTCAGTACGCGGCCGGACCTGGTTGCAATGCCGTGGCTGTTACCCACAAGGGCGTCATACGCGCGACGTTTGCCCGGACCTGGGCGTGGGACATGTGTACATCGCCGCCACACAAACTCGATTGGGATTGTGCGCATGAACTGGTGGTCGACGACG
>MDTA01193814.1_pt1 | contig 11017 bp, 11 predicted proteins | sample 811151 | NCBI WGS metagenome assembly MDTA01 (sample SAMN05326648, study PRJNA326480) | marine metagenome | isolation source: seawater | place: Indian Ocean: South | collected 2010 | reverse complement strand
TAGTAGAAGTGTGGGAAGATATAGTCTCTGGTTTAGGAATATCTAATAATGATAATATAATTATATACGATAACTCAGATGTTATAAGTTCTTGTAGATGTTGGTATACTTTCAGATACTTTGGCCACGAGCCATCTCTAGTTTCTGTATTAGACGGTGGATTAAAAAAATGGAAGCAGGAAGGAAAACCTACAGTTAATAATAAAACAATAATTAATAAAAGCAGTTATAAGGCTAAAGAAAATAAAAAGATGGTAAAATCTAAGATTGAAATTGATAAAAATATAAACGAAGAAATTTTTAAATTAATTGATGCAAGAAGCCATGAAAGATTTAAGGGCTCAGTACCCGAACTAAGACCTCATTTAAAAAGTGGATCTATAAAGGGTTCAAGTTGTTTACCATTTACACAAATAATTAATAAAAATAATAATACTTTTAAAAATAAGGCTGAACTAAATCAAATTTTTAAAGAATTTATAAATACCCAAGATAATAATATAGTTTTTACATGTGGTTCAGGTGTTACTGCCTCAGTATTAGCGCTTGCATATTCTTTGATTAATACTAAATATAACCCTACCATTTATGATGGTTCATGGAGTGAATACGGATTAATTAAATGAAAAGATCAACTAAAATTTTGTCAATTGTAATAATTTTCTTCTTAGTAATTGCATCAGTAATAATTGCTAGAACGATGATAGGAAATCATTTTAAAAAAAAATTTGGTAAAATACCTCCCCCAGGAATAATTGTAACAGAAGTATCTGAAAATAGATTTTATGAAAAAATTGAAACATTTGGAACTGCAGTTTCGAACAGAAATGACTCTTTTAGAATTAAGAGAGATGATCTTTTGGAGGATTTAGAGCTTAATAATTATGTCAATAAAGGAGATGTGATTGTTAAATTAAAAAGTGGAAATATAATTGCTCCATTTAGTGGAGTTCTAGGTTACACAGGTCTAACTGAGGATATATTTGTATCAGACAAAACTATAATTATAACACTCGATGACACTAAAGTTATTTACTCAGATATAAAAATTCCAGAAAATTATGCATCCGTTATAAAAAAAGGTTTACCCATTGAAGCAAAGGTATCTAGTTTTAAAAGTAAAGTTTTCAAAGGTGAAATTGATTTTATTTCAAGCAGAATCAACGCAGACACGAGAAGTTTGCTAACAAGAATAAAAGTTGAAAATTCTGATTTACAGCTAATATCGGGATCTCTTTTAGAAGTTAGTATTATGTTTAATATGCGAAATTCATTGGGTGTACCAGATACTAGTATCATGATGGAAGGCGAGAAATCATTTGTATATAAAGTATCAGACGAAAACATAGCTAATAAAATAGAAGTTCAAATTGGTAATCGTAATGAAGGAAAAATAGAGATTTTATCAGGACTTAATAGAGGTGATATAATAGTTGCTGAGGGATTAAAAAAAGTATACCCGCGAGCAAAAATAAATCCAATTAAAGAGGGTGAAGAAAATAGTCAGTCTAATTGGAAGAAAAAAGAAGATAAAAATTAGTAAAATGTTCATTACTGACGTCAGCATTAGAAGGCCAGTTGTCTCATGGGTAATGTCTTTAATTCTAATAACTTTTGGTATTTTTGTTTTCTGGAAACTGCCTGTAAGAGAATTGCCAGCCGGTATACAGCCTCCAGTGGTACAAGTCCAAGTAGATTACTCTTCAGCAGCTGCACCAATTATAGATCAAGAGGTAACTCAAGTAATTGAGGATGTAATAGGCGGAGCAGAGGGAATTAAAAATATTGACTCAAAATCTGAAAATGGAAGAAGCACAATAAATATAGAATTTGACACTAGTATAGATTTAGATAACGCAGCAAATGATATAAGAGAAAGAATAGCAAGAGTAGTTGATAACCTGCCAAGTGAATCTGATCCTCCTCAAATACTTAAAAGGGCAGCAGGATTTACTACAACAATGTGGCTTGCTCTATCCTCTCCAACTTGGAGTGATTTAGAGCTTGGAGATTATGCTGAAAGGTATCTAGTAGACTCATTCTCAAGTGTAAAAAATGTTGGAAGAATTTTAGTAGGAGGTTTAAGAGAATTAAGTATTAGAGTTTGGATTGATCCAGTAAAACTTGCAGCTAATGACTTGACCATTCAAGAGGTGGAACGAGCACTAAGAGGAGAAAATATTAGGCTTCCCGCAGGTACTCTAGAGGCAGATAATATTGATTTAACTCTCAATTTAGATAAATCGTATAATAGTGTTGAAGCTATTAAGCAATTACCTATAAAAACAAATGGTAACCATACAATTTTACTCTCTGATGTTGCGAATATAGAGTTTGGACCTGTATCTGAAAAAACTTTGTTTAAAGCTCAGAGAAAAAATCAATTAAATTTAAAAACAGTAGGTATAGGAATATATGCTAAAAGTGGAGCATCTACTGTTGAACTCTCAAAAGAAATAAAAAAAAAAATTACTGAAGTTAAAAAAACTTTGCCTGATGGATTAGATTTAGAAATAGCATTTAATAGGGCTACTTATGTAGGTGCTGCAATAAATGAGGTCTACAAGACACTTATGATAGCTTTTGTTTTAGTAGTATTAATAATTTATTTATTCCTTGGTAATTTAAAAGCTGTAATAGTGCCTGCAATTGCCTTGCCGGTTAGTTTAATTGCCTCATTTTTGGGAATTTATTTATTTGGTTTATCTATAAATATATTTGTGCTTTTAAGCTTTATATTGGCAATAGGTATTATCACGGATGACTCTGTCATAATGACAGACGCAATTTACAGAAGAATAGAAAATGGAGAAACACCTTTGGTAGCAGCTTACAAAGGATCTAAACAAATTACATTTGCGATAATAGCAACAACTTTAATTTTAATTGCAGTTTTTTTGCCATTAATATTTATAGAAGGAATTTCAGGAACTTTATTTAGAGAAACAGCAATAGCTCTTTCTTTTTCGATTGTAGTATCGTCATTCGTCGCATTAACTCTTTCTCCAATGTTGGGGAGTAAATTTTTAACAAAAAAAACAAATAAAAATTTTATTATTAAGAAATTTGAAAACTGGTTTTTGAATTTTTCAAAATTTTATCAAGAAACATTATCTATAACTTTAAGTAAGACAAAAACTGTTACTTTTTTTATAATATTTATAGTTATTTCCTCAATTTTACTTTTTAATTTTTCAAAAAAAGAATTGCTTCCAATGGAGGATAGAGGTGCATATTTAATAATTGGATTTACAGATGAAGGAAGTTCATTTGAATATACAGAGGAAAAGGCTCAGGTAATTGAACAAAGATTAATTCCACTTTTACAAGCAGAAGATAGTCCCTATGAGAGATTTATAATGCGTGTACCTGGATTTGGTAGTTCTGCAAATTCTTACAATAGCTTTATAATTATTGCGCTTCTTGATCATTGGAAAAATAGAGATCAAGATTCTCAATCTGTGATGAGGCAGGCAATCGGAAAAATAGTAACTTTGCCACAAGCAGTTGCCTTTCCAATTTCTCCACAATCAATTAGAGTTTCAAATTATAATAAACCAGTTCAGATGGTAATTTATGGAACTACTTATGAAGAGCTTGAAAAAATACAAAAAGATGTAATTGGAAAATTAAGACAAAATACAAACTTATCAAGAATTGAGTCTGACTATTCTAGAAATAAACCAGAAGTTAAACTTATAATTAATAAAAATAAGGCAAAAGATCTAGGAGTTTCTACAGAATCAATTGGTAGAACTTTAGAGACTTTGTATGGAGGAAAAAAAGTCACAACATTTAATAAGCTAGGAAAAGAATATCCAATTATACTTCAGCAATACTTATCTGATAGAAGAAATAAAGAGGGAATATCAAAAATATTTGTGAGATCTGAAACAAATGGAAAATTGGTTTCATTGGTAAATTTAGTAGATTTTAAAGAAGAAGGCACAGCAAAACAGCTCTCAAGATATAATAGGCAAAGCGCAGTAACTATTTCAGCAAATATATCAGAAAATTATACATTGGCTGAGGCTATCAAATATTTAGAAAATACAATGGCTGAAGTTGCTCCACAAAATCAAATTACATGGAAAGGTAAATCTGAAGAAATTAAAGAAACTAGTAATGAATTGTTTATTATTTTTGCGTTAGCAATTTTAACTGCATACTTAGTAATGGCAGCAACATTCAATTCCTTTATTCATCCATTCATTATTGTTTTAACCGTTCCGCTTGCAATATTTGGAGGATTAATATTTATTTTATTTTTAAATAGTTCAATAAATATATTCTCACAAATTGCTTTAATTATATTGATAGGTATTTCTACAAAAAATAGTATTTTAATTGTTGATTACGCAAATCAAATTAGAACAAAAGGCAAAACTATTGAAAATGCAATAAGAGAAGCTTGTAATATTAGATTTAGACCAATAATTATGACTTCTCTAAGTACAATGATTGCCATGCTTCCTCTTGTAATTGGAAATATTGGTCCTGGCGCAGGTGAAGGATCTAGACTTGCAGTTGGATCAACTATTCTTGGAGGTATGATTATCTCAACATTCTTTACTCTTTATGTAACTCCTACAATGTATATAGCTTTAGCTAAAAACACAAAACGAATAGATGCTGTTGATATAGAGCTAAATAAGGAACTTCGTTAAAAAATAATAAACTTATTCCTATTTAATCTTTTTTTGCAATCAATGAGTTGCTTTCTATAGCTATTAGTCTGTCGCTCTACTCTCTTCGCCAACGAAATAACTTTTGCGTTATTTTTATAATTTTTATAGTTTCCCCATCCTTCATGATAAGCAATGTATTGTCTAAAAGAGTCTTTTTTTGAAATTTTTAATATTTTTTCTGTTTTATTGGTATACCAGCCTATAAAATCAACACTGTCCTTAAATCTTACTCTAGTTGCAAAAGGATTATTTGTTTCATTTTTATATTGCTCCCATGTTCCTTTGACTGCTTGTGAATAACCTAAAGAACTTGAAGGTCTTTTAAAAGGAATAACTTTAAATATTTTTTGACGTGGTGGTTTTGCTAACCAATCAAAGTCTGATTCCATTTTAATTATTGACAACTGTAAGCTGATTGGTGTTCCCCATTTTTTTTCAGTTTTTTTTGCATATTTATACCAAAGATATCTCTCAGAAAATATAGAGCAACCATCTGCTGTATTCTTTGGTATTGATGAACAAGCTGAGATAATTATAAAAATAAATAAAAATAATTTATTGCGAATCACTTAGTACTTTATAGATTATTTATTTTTCTTTCTCCATTCCCAAGGCATTAAAAATTTACCAGACCAAATACCAGACTTATTGGTTTTTGCTATTTCTTCAAATTTTACATAATCTTTCGAATATTTGGTAAATGCAACAGCATATCCATTCTCTACAAGCCATTGATTGATATTTATATTATTCTTAAAACAAGTACCTAAGTATCTGCCAAAAAAATCTTTTTTATCATTAACTTTACATTTTATTATAGATTTACTATCTATAAATTGCTTCAGTTTATTGGTTGTGAATTCACCACATAAATAATCCTCATATAAAGAAAAAAAACCTAAATTTAGATAAGGTTTTTGACAAATTTGTTTTTTTTCTGGCGCATCTATGCCATGCAATCTTATTTTATATTCTGAGATTTTAATAGTGTCTGCATCTGATACTTTCGCGAAACCTGTTAAAAATATTTCTGCGTTAACATTATTAAAAAATAAAAATAAAATAAATAAAGATTTAAGAAAAATCTTTTTTTGCCAATTCCATTGTTTCATTCATTTTTTTTCTTATCTCTTCTTCAGATACATTGTGATTTTTTAAGTCTTGATAAATTTTCCTAAATACATCCTCATCTCCCACCTCTGCAAAATCAGCTTTTATTACCGATTGGATATAATCTTTTTCTTTTTCTTCATCATAACCAAGTAATTTGGATGCCCATTGCCCTAAATATTTATTTCTTCTTGCATTAACTTTGAATTGAAGCTCTTCATCGTGTGCAAATTTTTTTTCAAAGCCTTTTTTTCTTTCGTCAAATGAGCTCATTTTTTCTCCAAATAATTATAAACTTTTATTATTAAAATCGATATAAATACTCCAAAGATATTACCAAATAAGTCTTCAAATTGGAATGATCTGTTTGGAATAGCTAAGTGAGATAGCTCTAAAAAAATTGACATAGATATAAAATAAATAATAATATTTTTTTTATTAACATGACTAATTAAGCCAAATAAGGTTAAAATAGTAAATGCATATACGTGATTAGAGGAGAAATAAAAATCTGGAGTAACTTGTGGTTGTTTATTCAAGTTATTATACAAAAAAAAACCCAGTATGCTTCCTGGGTATAGATAAAGTATCAAAAATACCAAGTTTATTAAATGAAAAAAAATTTTTGTTATTTTCATATAAATCTTATAAATAAAAATGTGATATGAGTCATTTAATATTAGTCAGACATGGACAAAGTGAATGGAATTCACAAAATAGATTTACTGGATGGGTAGATGTTGATCTTACTGCAAATGGTAAGTTAGAAGCATGTAAAGCTGGGGAGTTGATAAAAGATTTAAATATTGAAATTACACAATTTTATTCATCATATCAAAAAAGAGCCATCAATACTTTGAAGCTAATTTTGAACACTATCAGAGTAAAAAATGAAAATACTTTAAAAGCTTGGGAACTCAATGAGAGGCATTATGGTGAGCTTACAGGATTGAATAAAGATGATATGAAAAAAAAATACGGTGAGGACAAAATTTTTAAGTTTAGAAGATCTTGGGACATGTCTCCTGAACCATTAAATAAAAATAGCCCGTATCATCCTTCTAATATTGAAATTTACAACGACATTGAGAGGGAAAAATTACCTGATACAGAATCTTTAAAGGACACTTATGAAAGAGTTATTAAATATTATCTAAATAACATAGAAAAAAATTTGGATAAAAATATTTTAATTGCTGCACACGGAAATTCAATTAGAGCATTATGTAAATATCTTTTTGATTTAGATAATGTAACAATTTCTAAATTAGAAATTCCAACTGGAAATCCACTCTTGATTGAGTTTGAAAAAAAAAAAGTAAAAAGAGCAAAGTACCTAGATACTTCTAGAGCCAAAGATTTAATTAAGTTTTAGTTATTTTATTATAAATTTCTATATCAGTTAAATGAGTAAATTTTACCTTACTTATATACCCGTACAATTTATCGTTTGAAATCATTTCTTCCCATATTCTATTAATAGAGAATGTCTCTATTTTATAATTTTCAAAAATACTTTTATTTAATATTTGACAGCCAGTAAATATGAAATTTTTATCAAATTTTTTTTTTAATATATTATTTTTAATTGAAAAATCCCCTTTCATTCTTTGATCAAAACTATTTGATTTTTCTACAACTAAGAGAATATTTTTTATTTTATTTTCAAAATAAAATTTTTCCATATTCTGAATTTCGATAATATAATTTTTATTCCATATAGTGTCAGGATTAAAAACCAAGAAATTATTTTGATTAGAATTATCAATTAAATTTAAAATACCGCCACCAGTGTCCAAAATTGTATTTCCATCGTTAATTACTTTTAAATTAAGATTAAGATCTGCAACATATTTTTCTATTTGATCGCTAAGATAAAAGGAATTGACTAATATATTTTTTATACCAAGAGATGTAATTAGATTTAAAGTATTTTGCAAAAGTGTTATTTCATTTATTTGAATTAGAGGTTTTGGTTTACTTAAAGTAACGGGATTTAATCTTTTTCCATATCCCGCACATAAAATCAAAGCAGTATTTATTTCCATTTTTTTTCTCTAACTTTCTTACTAAAATATTTTTTTAGATTTAAATCTAAATCATTAAAAAGATGATTTTTTGACATTCTTTGTTCAATCATTTTCCAAGCATAAGGTATCATTTTTAAATATTTTCTTTTTTTGTCAAGCACAGCTAATCTTGTAAATATTCCTATTATTTTAAAATTTCTTAAGACAGATAAAATTTCAAAATCATTTTTAAATTTATCCTTATCAATAAAACTATTTAATTTTATAAATATTTTAAATATACTTTCTTTTAATTCTTTAGATGTTTTAAATCTGACATCATCAATTAATGATGCTAAATCGTAGGCAATATTTCCATAAACTACATCTTGGCTATCAATTATATAAATTTTTTTTTTATAGTACATCATGTTTGATACATGAAAATCTCTATGAACAATTACCTTTTTTTTCAATTTCAATTTCTTATAAAGATTATTAAGATTAACTTTGATCTCTTTTTTTGCTTTTTTTACTTGCTTTTTTTTTATAACTCTAGGTAAATACCAATCTAAAAATAATTCAGATTCCTTTAATAATTTAAATTTTGTATATTGTGGTATTTTATATTTTTTCTTTTTAAAAGTAATTAAATATTTATTTTGAATTTTTTGTATTGACTTAAGTATTTTGATGACTTTAAAATAAATTCTATTTTTTTTTCTTTTATTTTGAAGTAACCTTAAGATAGATATATTTCCTAAATCTTCAATCTCTATATAGTTTTTTTTATAATTCTCCCTTTTTAATTTTGGAGCATTAACTCCATTTTTATTGAAACAATTATTTACCGCATCATAAACCGCTAAATTTAATTTTTTATTTTCCTTGGAATAGACAATTATTGAATTTTTTTTTGATCTATAAAACTTTCTGAATGATGCGTCACCAGCTAATAATTTATATCTTTTTAAATTCATCAATTATTTTGTTATTATAATTCGAAGAAATTACCAACCATCTTTTCTTAAAATTATCAGAATATGAAAACTCTAACTTTATATAATTTATGTTACGTGAACTAATTATTTCTGGCCACTCTATGATGTTAATTACATCTTTTTCTTGAAATAAGTCAAGATTTTCAAGCTCTTCTTTTTGTTTTATTCTATATAAATCATAATGCTTAATATTTATATTATTGATCTGATATTCATTTAAAATATTAAAAGTTGGACTTAATACTTCGGTTGTATCTATATTTTTTTTCGATTGTAATTCATTAATTAGAAATCTTACAAATGTAGTTTTACCAACACCTAATTCACCAAATAATAAAAGATTATCACCCTTATCTAACAAATTTGAAATTTTAGAAGTTATTTCAAATAGAAATTTTTGTTCAGAAATATCAATATTACTACTTTTAGTAACGGTATGCCTCTGGTTTGTATGGTCCTTGTTCTGATACACCTATATACTCTGCTTGATCTTTTGAAAGTTTTGTAAGTTTAGCTCCAACTTTTTCAAGATGAAGCATTGCAACTTTTTCATCAAGTTTTTTTGGTAGAACATAGACTTTATTTTCATAATTCTCAGAATTGTTCCATAACTCAATTTGTGCAATTGTTTGATTGGTGAATGAAGCGCTCATGACAAAACTTGGGTGACCAGTCGCACATCCTAAATTTACAAGCCTACCTTCAGCTAATAAAATTATTCTTTTTTTGCTAGGTAAAGTAATTTCGTGAACTTGGGGTTTAATTTCATCCCATCTGTAATTCCTCAGAGCTTCAACTTGTATCTCATTATCAAAATGTCCAATATTACATAATATAGCTCTGTCTTTCATTTCTCTCATGTGGTCGGCAGTCACAATATCTTTATTTCCAGTCGCGGTAACTACTATATCAGCTTGTCCTATCATATCGTCCATAGTGACAACTTCATAGCCTTCCATAGCTGCTTGCAATGCACATATAGGATCTGTTTCAGTTATCATAACTCTAGCACCAGATTGTCTTAAAGACGCTGCACTTCCTTTTCCAACATCTCCAAAACCCGCAACTATTGCAACTTTTCCTGACATCATAACATCTGTTGCTCTTTTTATCCCATCAACTAAGCTTTCTCTACAACCATATAAATTATCAAATTTTGATTTAGTTACTGAGTCATTTACATTAATTGCTGGAACTAATAAATTTCCTTCGCTCTCCATTTTTTTTAAAGCTAAAACCCCTGTTGTTGTTTCCTCTGAAAGGCCTTTAACATTTTTAAGTAAATCTTTATAATCCTTATGCATTAATCCAGTTAGATCTCCACCATCATCAAGAATCATATTAGGTTTCCAGTCTTTCTTGCCTTCAATAGTTTGTTTTACGCACCACCAATATTCTTCTTCTGTTTCACCTTTCCAAGCAAATACAGGAATTCCAGCTTTCGCTATTGCTGCCGCTGCATGATCTTGTGTTGAAAATATATTACAAGAAGACCATCTTACCTCTGCACCAAGCTCTACTAAAGTTTCTATTAAAACTGCAGTTTGTATTGTCATGTGTAAACAACCTACAATTTTAGCTCCTTTAAGTGGATGTTTGCCTTTATATTCTTTTCTCAATGCCATTAATCCTGGCATTTCTGTTTCTGCAATAGATATTTCTTTTCTTCCAAATTCGGCTTGGCTTATATCTTTAACTTTATAATCTTCCATCATGGTGGATTTATCAGCTTTAATTTAAATTATCAATGTTTAGTTGTAGTTTTTTGGAAATTTGATTTCAATCATTGCTCCACCTTTAGGACTATTTGAAGCATCAATCTCACCTTTGTGTATTTGTACAAGATTTTTAACAATATTAAGACCTAATCCTGAATGTTCTCCAAAATTCTCAGGTCTATTACTATAAAATCTATCAAAAACTTTTTTTATATCAATCTCTTTAAATCCTTCACCTTGATCTAAGACTTGTAAAATTGTATGCGTTTTGTTTTTGTCCAATTGAACTGTGACTGTAGATCCTTTTTTACTAAAAGATACAGCATTATCCAAAAGATTTGCGATTATTTGCTCAACTCTATTACTAATACCTTTTATAAAGTAATTTTTTGATCCTGAGGTACTAAGTTTTATGTTAATATTTTTTTTCTCAATATAAATATTGTTAAAATCGTCTACTACAGACTCGATAATTGGTTTTAAATCAAGAT
>MDTA01160161.1_pt1 | contig 11017 bp, 6 predicted proteins | sample 811151 | NCBI WGS metagenome assembly MDTA01 (sample SAMN05326648, study PRJNA326480) | marine metagenome | isolation source: seawater | place: Indian Ocean: South | collected 2010 | reverse complement strand
TCAACCCGAGAAGAAAACTGAATTCAGCCGCTTTGGCCCGGTCCAACCCCACCAAGTATCCCCCCACAATTGTCATCATTGATCTGCTAGTTCCCGGCCACATTGCAAAGCATTGCAGGAAACCTATGAAAATCGACCCAGTCAAAGTTAGATCATCCAAAGACTTAGCTGCCTTTGCCGGATATTCACTCTCGATCCTTTTTTTTCGTAACTCCGCCCATAACATGACCAGTGCTCCCGTAAAAAGAGCCGTGGCAATTGGAAGCAAACCAAACAAATAGCTTTCGATCAGGTCATCCAGAAAAGGCCCCAGGGCAGCGGCGGGAAGAAACGCAATGATGAGATTGAACCCCAACCTCCTTCCTCTAGGGTCCATGCCTAAAAAGCCTAGGAACACCGACCAGAGTTCCTTGCGGTAAATTAAGCCAACAGCCAAAATCGCACCGGCTTGGATAACAATTAAGTACGCATGTAGGGCTGCCTTTGCATCCTTGCCTTTCAAATCAGCGAATTCACTTACAATCACCAAGTGTCCAGTCGACGAAATTGGCAGAAACTCGGTGACTCCTTCAACGAGTCCATATATAATGGAATCCATATAAGTCAGATTCTGGTTGGAATTATGTTTTCCCTGCTTTTCGGTCTTTGCAGCGTGACATGTGCAAAAACTAAGGCAAATTGCGATTAAGAATACTGAATAAGATTGTCGATTGAACATAAAACGCTCTACAAAAACAAATACTCAAAGAGATCAAGGGCTAACTTAAAGCAACCTCTTTTCAAAACCCAAAAGTAGCATAATTCAAATGGATGAAGAAATACTATTTTCCAAAACCGAACTTCTTCTTAACGGACATGACTTAACCGAAGTTCAAATAACCGAGTGCGTGGAACAACTTACAACCGAGAAGATAAGCCTCCAGCAAAAAAAGTCCTTCCTGACCGCTTTAGCTAATAAAGGAGAAAGTCCAAAGGAGTTTTCCTGCTTTGTGCACGAATTTAGAAAAAGAGCAATCAATCCCGGATTGGAAGACTTTGCAGATTCAGCAATTGATCTTTGCGGAACCGGAGGAGATCAAGCGGGTAGCTTCAACATTTCCACCTTTGTTTCCTTCATGGTCGCAGCTGCAGGAGTACCTGTAATTAAACATGGAAACCGCTCAATAAGCTCCAGTTGTGGCAGTGCTGATCTTCTCGAGGCCGTTGGCATTCCTTTGCATGCATCCCCAGAGAAAATCCGTTCAGGCCTTGAAGAACTTAATTTCGCGTTTCTTTTCGCCCCTAATTATCATCCGGCATTTAAGAATATCGCACCGGTCAGAAAATTGTTGGCTCAAGAAGGAATTGTTTCGATTTTTAATCTCTTGGGTCCCACCTTAAACCCGGCTAAACCAGCCCACCAACTGTTGGGGGTTTTTGATCAAAAATACCTAAAGCCCATAGGAAATGCACTCCAGGAAAACGGTACGGCACATGGCATGATCGTTCACGGACTAATTGCCAACGAACCCAATAAGGGAGTCGACGAATTAACCGCCTGCGGAAAGAATGCAGTTTATGGTTTCGGAAGAATCAAAACGAATGGAACCGAAATATGGAATCCGTCCAAATGGAATCAAGACACCTTTGACTTTAATGATTTGAAGGGTGGGAACCTGGAAAAGAATGTACGCATCATGAACAGTACACTCAGAGTGGACTGCAGTCCTGGGCTACTTGCCACGATTCTCATTAATGCAGCCTCGGCCTTTACTCTTTGCGGGAAAGTCGAATCATTGGAAGAGGGGATTGCCTTATCCCATTCTCTGTTAAAAGACGGTCAGGTCCTGAAATGGCTGGAAAAAGTAAAAAGCGTCTTTGCCTAACCTTTAAATGAAGTTTTTTGGAACAGATGGCATTCGCGGAGCAGTGGATGGGGATATCATAAATAATAACTTTGCCCACTCATTCGGCATAGCCTTAGGAAAGTTTCTCAGGCATAACGCAAAGACTAATGGGACGGTTTTGCTTGGTCGTGACCCGAGACCTTCCGGTAAAGGCTTGCAAGATGCTTGTGGATCCGGTCTGCAAAAAGAAGGCTTTCAGGTTCTAGATGCAGGCATGGTCCCTACCCCTGCCCTGGCATTTGGGGTGATTGACTCCAACGCTCTTCTGGGAGTTATGGTCACCGCCTCCCACAATCCCTACACCGACAACGGTCTTAAGGTTTTCTCGCAGCATGGGTCCAAGCTTTCCATCGAGGAAGAGGAAGCCATCGAATCATTTATCGAACCAACGGGCAGGTTTGTTGATTCGAGTGTTGCATTTAAGGAGCTAGATATAGAAGGGCCTTACATTAAGAATCTTCTCAATCGGTTCCCAAAAAACATTTTGGAAGGAATTAAAGTTGTTCTGGATCTTGCCAATGGAGCCACGCAACGCACGACCCCCGTAGCCTTTTATTCATTGGGTGCCCAAGTAATATTGTTGAACGACGGAGATGGAATTATCAACCACGAGGCGGGGTCGGAGTATCCCCAAAAAGTAGCCCTTAGGGTAATAGAAGAAAAAGCTGATTTTGGTATTGCCCATGATGGAGACGGTGATCGGGTGATCTTCATCGATCACTGCGGGCAAGTTGTGGATGGAGATAAGATTCTCGGATTACTTGCTAAGATCGCACTGGAAAAGGGTGAACTAAAGGGCAATTCATTGGTAGCCACCGTTCATTCCAATTCTGGTATCGAAGCCTTCCTCAAAAAAATGAATGTCGGTTTTCACCGATCTGAGATTGGAGACCGGAATGTAGCACTTGAAATGAAAATTCGCAAATGCAATTGGGGGGGGGAACCTTCCGGACATGTGGTCGCATCTGATTATCTTCCCACAGGGGACGGGTTGTATGTTGCTTTGACAGTGGCCCATTACCTTGTAAAAACCCAAACTAATTTGACGGAATTCTCGGAGAAGTTTTTTCTATGGCCTTCAAAATCAGGGGCTTTCCCAGTAAGAGAAAAATTACCCTTGGAAGAAATTTCGATCCTTCAAGAATCGCTTGCACAATGCAATGAGTTGATGCAAGAGGAAGGTAGAGTGTTGTTGAGATATTCTGGTACTGAACCCAAAATTAGATTATTTGTAGAGGGTAAAAGCGAATCCTTGGTCGATGAAGTTTTTTCCAATTTGTCAAAGTGTGTAGAAAAAATATTGTAAATTCTCCACAAAGCTATGGATTCAGAATTTTGTTTAAATTGCCCAAGTGACATTTTTGAAGACGATTTATGATTGAGGAAATTCTCATCAACCAGCTTGACCCTAGACAAGTCAAGCAGTTGGAGGCCGCCGACAAGGCAAGCCTTAGCAACCCAAGTTACTCCATCGAAGTATATGCGGCGATTCTCAAGCAAAGCCCCGGTTGCCTCGAATTAAGGAAAAAACTACGTGCCCTTCAACTTCGCATTGCCAAAAGTTCCACAAAGGGACTCTCCGGACTCTTGGGTAAAGTCACCACAGCTCCGTTTATGTTAAGGGGGAAGAGCGATAAAGACCCCGAGGGTCTTCTTGTTAAGGCAGAGGATTTAATCTCCAAATCTCCAGGTAATGTCCTCGCTCATCACATGCTCGCTGACGCCGCATCTGCTATTGGAATGAGCAAGACCGCTGTTTTCGCTTTAGAAACTATTAAGCAAATCCAACCCAAGGATGTGAAAAACCTCAAAGAACTTGGCAATGCCTACATTGAGGCGGGCGATACGGAGAGTGCGATTGCCACGGGTGGGGAAATCATGAAACTATCTCCTGGTGATGGGGATGCTGAGGATCTTATGAAAAGAGCCTCTGTGGCCGTGGCGATGAATAAGGGTAAGTGGGAGCAATCCGATGATTTCAGAACACAACTAAAGGACGAATCCGAGGCTCAGTCTCTTGAACAGGCTGCAAAAACCGTCACCGATAGCAAAAGCCTTGAAGACTTAATCAGGCAAACCTACGAAAAGTATGAAAAAGAGCCGGAAAACATCAACCACTACCGACAACTTAGCGATTATTACCAAAGATACGGTGACCTGGAAAACGCCATTGCTTGGATTCAGGAAGCCCGCAAGCTGGATGCTGGAAAATCCGATGTTTCTCTTGAAGAGAAGGAACGACTACTAACCCTGGAATACTTTGATAGTGCTATTGTTCAATGGGAGAAAGCTTACCATGAGAATCCCAATGACGAATCCATTCGTAAATCCTGGGAAGAATCCGTTGAAAACAAAAAACAATACCAAAAACATCAGCTTGAATCTCTTGTTCAGCGCTACCCCAATGAATACGGATACCGCTATGAACTTGGTCTCATTCTCTTTGAAGAGGATGATTATGATGGCTCCCTGCCCCACTTTCAACTCGCACAAAGAAACGCCAAAGTCCGGTTGGATGCTATCTTGCATTTGGGAAGAGCTTACAGCCGAAAGAATTTTAATGATTTGGCTATTGAGCAGTTCAATCTCTTAAAAAATGAAATCCAAGTTATGGATGATCGTAAAAAAGACGCGATCTACGAACTTGGGTGTTGCTTAGAGTCGATGGGAAACAAGAAAAGTGCGATTGAAGAATTCAAGTTGATTTATTCCTCGGATATTTCCTTCAAAGATGTAGCTGACAAAATCAATGCATTCTACAAAGCAGGAGGAGCTTAATCGCGGTTATGCTGATGGCGGAGAGGGAGGGATTCGAACCCCCGGTACCTTTCGGCACACCTGATTTCGAGTCAGGCACATTCGACCACTCTGCCACCTCTCCGAAATATCATTCACTATGCTGATCAGTCCCCTTCGAGCAATCTTTTACTTTTACGAGTCTGATTGTGTATCATTTCCACGCTTGCCCGAATCGTAATTGCAGTTTTGGATAATCTTATGTTTAAGCCGATCCCCATCATAATTCTCAGCATTTTGGCACTCCTTTCGTGGTCCTGCCAATCCAACAAAATTGTTTCGATCGATTTTTCCGATGGAACCTTCAAAGGAGAAGTAAACGAGCACGGTGCTAAAGACGGCAAAGGCACTTACCTGTGGATTGACGGTTCTTCCTACAGTGGCACATTCCTCAATGACCAACGACATGGAGTCGGTTCATTTAAATGGGCTAATGGCGAACAATATGTAGGAGAATACCTTGAGGATGAAAGAACTGGAAACGGATCCTATTCTTGGCCAGACGGTTCAAACTATGAAGGTTCATTCCTCAAAGGTAAAAGGCATGGGCATGGGATTTTCACCTCAATGGATGGCACCGTCTATCAAGGCGAATGGCTCAATGACCAACAGCATGGCGAAGGGCTTTTGGTTTTTGTCGACGGGCGACGAGTAAAGGGAGTGTGGAAAAACGGAAAACTTCTGACCTCTCCTCAAAAACTACCAACAAAACCTCAAAAACCCGATTTACTCATCACTGAAATCCCGCCGGAAACACTTGACACAGTAAGTACAAAAACTGAAAAGGGTTCTGAATCTGATACAAAGAAAGGACAAACTAAGAGTACAAGTCCTAGAAACCCAAAAGAACTCCTGGCAGAATCCACGCCATCAACTACGAAGGTTCCAGATTCACCTGACACTTACAATTTGGAACTGACCACAAGCCCTGCTCCTGAAGAAGTGGAGGCAACCGCTCAGTTTGAGCCCGAACCTATTGAGCAAAGAGACGCGAAAGAAAATCCAATTGTCGATCTGGTTGCGAGTTCTGATGATGCATGGACAGGCACGGTAGAAGAAGCGGAGATTGAATTCATCACCGAATTAATTGATGGGTTGGACACCGTGAGGGTCAAAAAATCCAACAAGCCTTTTTCAGGAACCATGAGAATCCTGAACCAATCGGGGTCTTTACAGGGTTCCGTTAGTCTTAAGAACGGACTGCTGCACGGAGAGGAAATTTTCTATGAATCTGACGGTTCCGTGTCCGAAAGAAACCTTTGGAAAAACGGTCGATTAATTGAGTAAATTAGCCTAGGAACAAGCATTTAGCCAACCAGAAATGTGAGAAAACCAGACCGCCGTTTTGCAAAAACGACTACCCTGTACTAGAGCTATTTGTGAACGTGAATGAGTCATTGTTTCTTTCACAATTAAATTTTTCTATGATGCACAAATGGATGGTTCGAAAACAAAAAGTATTCTCAATTCTCTTCCTTTTGACCCGAGGGAGTTTCCACGCGAAACTGAACGACACTACATCTCAGCATCTCATGAAGACTTGGACGCGATGTTATCCGTTACAGGTCTCCAAAGCTTGCCGGAACTTTTTGCGGGCATCTGTCCTCATTTATTATTCAAAGATGGTCTGGATATCCCCGAAGAACTCAGTTACGAGTCTGCCGTTAATCGGATTTATGAATTAGCCGGAAAGAGCACCCTAAAAACTTCCTTTATCGGAGATCAACTACCCGTATGGAAAATCAACCCCATCGTTGATTTCGTATCCAACCTTCGTCCCCTAAGCACTTCTTACACGCCTTACCAACCTGAGAGGAGCCAAGGTACCCTCATTTCCCATTGGATTTACCAATGTGCTATCTCCTCTCTAACTGGTTTCGAGGCCATTAACACCTCTTTGTACGATCGTTCATTTGCTATGTATGAAGCGATTGCCTGTGCCATTAGAACATCGAACCGTCCTAAACATGTCATGCTTGCCAAGAGTCTGTTTCCCAACGATTTGAAGGTCCTGCAGACTATCGTGCAGGAAACGGGTATTGAATTTTCATTTGTTGAAATTGACCCCACAAGCGGACTTTTGAATTTAGGTGCGATCGAGCAGGAGTTGACGGACAACACAAATCAATACTCGGCTTTTGTTTTTCCACAAGTCAATGCACTCGGCTTGCTCGAAAATGTCGATGCAATAACAGATTTTTGCCAGCGTGCCGGAGTTCGTTCCATCGTATCCGTTGACCCCTATCTCCTTGCATCCGGGGGTCTGAAACCTCCCGTTGAATTTGGAGAGCAAGGAGCTGACTTTATTGTTGGGGATGCCCAGCACCTCGCGATTGGAGCAAATTTTGGTGGACCCGGTCTCGGGTTGTTCGGCTGTCGCTACAATGAAAGGAACAAGCGTGATCTTAGGCACACACCCGGACGTTACATCGGGCAAGCCAAGGATATAAGCGGTCGAGATTGTTTTGTGATGGTTTTATCGACTCGGGAACAACATATCCGCAAAGAAAAAGCGACTTCCAATGTATGCTCCAATCAGGCTTTCTTGGCCACTCTCGCCGGAGCCAACCTCTTATCCAAGGGAAATTCGGGATTAAAGACAAGTCTGCAAACCGCCTTACTTAACAAACAAAAGCTCCTCAGTGCCATAGATGAATTGAAAGGTGTCGGTTTAGCCTTTGAAGGGTCCCCAAGCTTCAACGAATTGGTTTTGGAAATCGATGAATCATTGCCAAAACTACTTTGCAAAGCCAGAGACGCTGACCTGCAAATCGGGGTTGATGTAACCGGCCGTTCTGATCTTCCAAATTCAAAAAAGATTTTAAAAATAACCTTCACTGACAAGCAGTCAGAGGAGGAGGTGCAATCCCTGATTCGATTCTTCCGAGAAAATTTCGAACGGTCCCTTGTTCAAGACCGGACTGCAACCAGCGAATCGCTGAAAAATTATCTCCGCTCAAATGACCCTACCCTGCCGTCTTTTTCTCATGACGAACTCACGCAATACTATGAAAAGTTAGCGGACTTGAATGTCAGTCCTGATGATGGATGCTACCCTTTGGGATCCTGCACGATGAAATACAATCCAATGCTGAATGAATGGGCGGCCTCCCTGCCTGGCTTTTCCGCTGCCCATCCGCAATCTCCTGTTGAAGACATACAAGGCCCACTTGCCGTTTTATTTGAAATTCAAGAATGGTTCAAAAAGATAACCGGTTTACAGGGAGTCACCACACAACCGGTAGCTGGTGCCCAAGGTGAACTTGTCGGACTTAAGTTATTTCAGGCCTATCATCGCCATAATGGAGAAAAACAAAGAGATATTGTATTCATACCAAAGTCTGCTCATGGCACCAATTTCGCGACCGCAGCTATGGCCGGATATCCCGACGGTATCATTTACCTTCAGGCAAATGATCAAGGAACCGTCAATCTCGAGGACTTCAGGGAAAAATTGAAGATTCATGCATCCAGACTATGCGGGGTCATGATCACCAATCCCAACACTTCAGGTATTTTTGAAAAAGACTTCAAGACCATCGCCGATGAAACCCACGAAGCCGGTGGGTTGGTTTACATGGATGGTGCAAACATGAATGCAATTGCAGGAATCGTGAACTTGGGTGAGCTTGGTGTTGATGCCGTGCACAACAACTTGCACAAGACCTGGACGATTCCTCATGGAGGCGGGGGTCCGGGAGATGCTATTGTGGCGGTTTCTGAAGCACTAGTCGATTTCCTTCCCGGCAAACAAATCGTTCAGGAGGAAGATGGTTCTTTCCAAGTGTTCACTGCTAAGCATAGTATCGGGTCATTTCATAGGCATTGGGGCAACTTTGGACACAAAGTCCGTGCTTTCACCTATCTCCTGCGACTAGGAAAACAAGGCATTCCTAGAATGTCCTCCGTGGCTGTACTTTCTGCAAGATATCTTTGGGAAAAACTTCGGGTAAATTTTCATACGCTTCCAGCAAAAGCTCAAAATTCGCCAAGGATGCACGAGTTCATTCTTACTCTCAGCGATGAGGAATTTGCAGAACTGGAAAAAGCGGGCATACCAAAGTCCAAAGCAATTCCACAGATCGGAAAATTATTTCTTGATTTTGGGTTTCATGCTCCTACCGTTGCATTTCCTGAAGTATTTGGACTTATGATTGAGCCCACGGAAAGCTACACCAAGAAAGAGTTGGATCGATTTGCAGATGCGGTCCTAGCGATTAAAGAAATCATCGTTCAACATCCCGAAGCCCTCCTGAGTGCACCTCACTTCACGCCCATAGATCGAGTGGACGAAGTATCCGCGAACAGAAACTTGGTTCTCAACGAAACCATACATCACTTACCCGCCTTGCCTTACAACCGTATCAAACCCTCCTTGCTCAAGGAACTAAGCATTTCAGCTATCAAAGAAAAAATCATAGAAACAGCCAGCGGAAGCCAAGGTTAGGTTTGACCCTATTACGAGCATATCCATACTGTTAAAAATGCCAGAAAACAACGATAAGCCTCTAGTATCCAAATTGGGAATTGCTTTCGATCTTTTACTCGCAATTTCTTTTTTTCTCTTCATGTGGTGGGTACTGATTCCTCATGTCCCATCACAGGATCCATTGGCCGTTAATATTGTTTCCAGTATGGTCTCGTTTTGTATGACCGGAGTTTTTTGGATCGCAACCAATATGCTCAGGGTCACATGGGTTGATTACTCAAGAAGAAAAAATAGCCGTTAGTATTAGGCTATCAAGTAATTCTCTAGTTCAACCGCAAGCTTTCCCTGCGGGCTCGCCTCTAAGTAAGTCCCATATTCATTGCTTTTCATCATCCTAACACACCCTTCTTGACGAGCCTTTGCCACGGAATGATATGCATGATGCGGGACGAGGTATTTTTTAATCTGGTTTTGCCCATCCAATAAGCGTTCGATCTTTCGCAACAAATCGTCAAGCCCTTCACCGGTTATTGAACTAACAAATGCTGAATCAGAATCAAGAAACTTGGTACGAATTCTCTTGGTGATCTCGGCATTCAAATCGATTTTGTTGAAAACAGTAAAAACCCGCTTCTCTTCTGCATCCAATTCCTTAAGAACCGACAAGGTTGTTTCCATTTGATCTTCAAACTGTGGATTAGACAAATCTACCACATGAAGAAGAATCTCCGATACCAAGGCCTCCTCCAATGTCGCACGAAACGCATCCACCAAACGATGAGGTAATTTTCGAATAAACCCTACTGTGTCCGTCAAAATAATTGTTTTGCCATGGGGTAGTTTGACTTTTCTACTCGTGGGATCCAAAGTTGCGAATAATTTGTCAGCGGAAATAACAGAGGATCCAGAAAGCCTGTTAAGCAAGGTAGACTTACCCGCATTCGTATATCCGACGAGTGCCAAGGTAGGCAAAGGAATCCTCCGCCTTTTCTTGCGACTCGTTTCCCTGCGGCTGGAAACTTGGGCGATTTCCTTTTTGGTCGAAGCAATTTTGTCTCTTAGCATTCTCTGGTCCAGCTCGATCTGTGCCTCCCCTTCTCCTCTTTGGGTAACGCCACCCCCTCTTTGGCGCCCAAGGTGAGTCCAAGCTCTTCTTAAACGAGGCAAAGAATACTCAAGTCGAGCAAGTTGAACCTGCAGGGATGCTTCCTTGGTCTGGGCTCGTTCTGCGAATACATCCAGGATAATCTCCTGACGGTCGATAACCAAAACCTTACTCGCTTCTTCCCAATTTCTCTGTTGGCTGGGCGAAATTTCATTGTCGAAGATGATAACATCGCAATTTGCGGCACCAACCTCTGCAAGGATATGCTCGAATTTGCCTTTTCCCACGAGATACCCGGCAAAGGTTTTTCGGGTGCGAATCACTTGTTTTTCCTTAATTTTAATCCCAAGGTTAGAAACAAGTTCTTCAAGTTCCTCTAACAAGATCTCTGCATCTGCTCTTTCCTCTTCACGTAGGATCACAGAAATTAAATAAGCCCGTTCGACGAGTCTTGGTTTTGCCTTAACTTCAAACATCACCTCGAGCAAATTAGAATTTGCCTATTATTTTAAAAATGGGCTCAAGCACAAGTGTGCTCGAGCCCATTAATTTGAAAATCTTCAAAAATTTTCTTAGCTTACAGCGGCTTGGGCCGCGGCAAGGCGTGCAGTGGGTACACGAAAAGGTGAACAACTCACATAGTTCAAGCCAATGTTGTGACAAAAGACTACGCTGTTAGGATCACCACCGTGCTCTCCACAGATACCCAATTTGATTCCGCGTCGGGAAGATTTTCCCTTTTTCACGGCCAACTCCATGAGTTGACCGACTCCACTCTGATCCACGCTCGCAAATGGATTG